>VMHT01135629.1_pt1 | contig 13490 bp, 16 predicted proteins | sample 4693611 | NCBI WGS metagenome assembly VMHT01 (sample SAMN12280063, study PRJNA550983) | marine metagenome | isolation source: seawater sampled from same location over 5 years 0.02-0.2 micron viral filtrate | place: USA: collected off the coast of southern California halfway between the port... ... | reverse complement strand
TTCATCAAATAGTAAAGACCATGAGTTAGTCATATTATATCAGTATGCAACCTCACCGTCAATGGTGACACTATCACCGGGCATCACGAAATCAGCATCAACCTTGTCATACAGTTCCAAGAATGCCTGCTTGGTTTCATCATCAAAACGGTTGACACAAACTTGGATTGCTTTTGCTTTGTCTCCGAAGATGCTGTATGCCTTCACAATGTGAACCAAACGACGGGTGCTGATGATTTCCTCAATACCACCATCATAGAAGGTCTTACGGATGATGTCAGCCCAGTCAGAGAGACGCTTACAGAACTCCTCATCCCCACAGATCTTACCAAGGATCTTCTGTTCTGTAACAGCAACAGGATATTCCTGCTCAAAAGTCACTGGGAATCGCTCAAGGAATGCTTCGTTGAGCACGTTAGTTCCAATAAATCGTCCGTCATCGGAACCTTTACCTTTGGTATTGGCGGTTGCGAATACTTGGAAACCTTCTGTGGGCGCAACCCATTTGCCAATCTTCTTGAGGAAAACTCCCTTTCCTTCAAGAATAGACTGGAGACAAAGGATTTTGTTTGAGGCAAGGTCGATTTCGTCAAGGAGCAAGACTGCTCCACGTTGGAGTGCTTCAATGACTGGGCCATTGTGCCAGACGGTCTCACCACCAATAAGACGGAAACCGCCAATAAGATCATCTTCATCGGTTTCTACTGTGATGTTGACCCTGATAAGTTCCCTGCCCAGTTGAGCACACGCTTGCTCAACACTGAACGTTTTACCGTTGCCAGAAAGTCCTGTAATGAACGTTGGATAGAATACACGGGACTTAATAATCTTTTTAATATCTGTAAAATTACCAAACTGGACGAAGGTATCATCTTTCTGAGGGATAAGGTTTTGTTCGATCGCAGGCAATGCTGCAGGAGCACTATATGATACTTCCAGTTCTTCTACAGTCTCTTTCGTTACTTCTAGATTCCACTTACCGCGACCAACTTTATAGTCGGTCAGTTTGTTAGTTACAGTCTGATAGTTGAACTCGTTCATCATGCAGAATGCCTTAATCTCAGCAGACGTGACCGACTCGCCATATGATTCGCGGAGACATTCAACGATGCTTTCTTTGGACAGACCCATTTGTTTTGTTTGAACTGAAATTATTATAAACGGAAAAGGGGGCGGTATGCCCCCTGAATGGTCAGTTTTCTTTTCGTCCATACTTGTATCGCATGGCTCCTAGAAGGTATGCCTGGGATAAAGATTTAGGACCATTAGTGAGGATCTCCATGACCTTAGGATCCTTCTCTGATGCTTTAGCAATATCTCTCCAATCTTCTCTGTATTCGCTCATGCAATCAACTCCATAAACTCACCCAGGACCTTCTTATTTAGTTTCTTAGTCTTGAGAGACTTGATAAATGCAGATTTGATTTTTGCTTTGGTAGCACCTTCATCAACATCAAACTCAGCATCCTGAGAAAGTGATGCCGCAGACATCGCAAAGTATGCATGATATCCAGAGGTCTTGATAGTAAAACTACGTAGTTTCTTCCAATCATTTTGAATTTTACGATACTCATTAGAGTATTGATCATAATATAGTTTCATAAAGTGATTACTATCACGACCCTCAAGAACACGGATACCCACAAAGTTTACAGACGGGAAATTATCACGCAGATTCTGCAACATTAAGTCAGAGAATCCGTGCCAACCATAAGGAACTTGATAGGTATTACCAGTCTTACGATCACGAAGGAAAGTAACACCACCAGACAACTGACGAACTCCCATGTAAGGTTCACTCTCCCAGTGACGCTTGACCTCAACATGGCGGGAAAGATGATTTGCTTCACCATCAGTCAGGACAATACACTGAACCTTCTGTAGTTTGTTCTGCTTCTGAAACTGAGGGAGGATCTGATGAAGACAAACTAATGCTTCATTCAAAGGGGTGCCTGACAATCCTAAACGGGTAGGGACAGAGTAAGGAGCTCCATAGTAATTAGAGAATGCTTTGGCAATTCTCCAAATGTTAATCATCTGATGTTCAAGTTGCTTACCATTAGTCTTACTGGTAAGCAAATTCATCAAAGAAAAATGTTCACTTATAGCAAGGAGATTTTCTTTCTTTTCATATGAACAGGTGAAATCTGCCGGGTTGATTACATCACCTGTTTCATAATTGTATTCTGGTTTCTTCCACTCATTCGTAAAAGCATAAACCTCAAAAGGAATGGAAACTTTCTTACAAAACCAGATCAGATTGTAGAGTTGTTTGATCGTGTCCAACATCACACGGCTCATAGAACCACTCCAGTCAAGAATAAAAATCAGACCATGATTCTTACCATCAGGAATCACGGAGACTTTTTTAAATAGATCTTCGTTGTACTTGTAAGTATGCAGTTTGGAGGTATCAAGAACACCAGTGCGAGCAGTGGTAGCACGGGCATAGGAATCTGCTGCCTTACGACACTCAAACTCTTTCACCAAATAGTTGACTTCTTTCTGAGCATTACGCTTGAACTTGATAAACTCTTCATCAACTGTCTCAAAAATACTTAGAGAACAATTATTCTTCTGATGATTGAACCAAGCATCAATCTCTTTGTGAACATCGCTGTTCTCGGCAATAATATATTTCAGATCAACCTTAGGAATCTCAACATAAACATTCTCCATTGATTCTGAATTTATAAGATCCTGCAAGTTTCCTCGGAGAGAATCTGCAGTTTGCACCTCAGGTTCATCACTCAGAGGTGCGCTGGCAACCTGATCACCCTGACTAGTAATCTCTTGCTCTCCAGATTCACCAGAACCCTCACCAGGAGCATCCTCTTGCTGCTCTACCTCCATGTTTGCAGGTTGATCAGACTCTCCACCCATTTCACTGGATGGCATCGGCATATCATCTACCTTCTCTTCTTTCTCTTTCTTACAAAACTTATATAAAACCTCTGCTGCTAAAAGAACGTCATCGAAATCATCACAACCTTCGATCATACGAATGATTGCCATTTCCTCTTCAGTGAATTTGATGTTTAGAAAATTACCGATCTTAAAATATAAATTTGCACGATCAGCAAGGTTGAAATCATCAACATCCCCGCCAGATATAGAGAAGAAGTCCTCGTCATTTAGTTCTTGATAACCTTTGAAAAACGTCTTTGCAAGTCCCATATACTTGCGTTTCATTAATTTCTCAATTCTAGCATCTTCAACCACATTCACAAACTGAGGAGGAACAGCAACTTTTTCCAACCAGTTCTCATCGGGGGTAAAGAGTGCATGGCCAACCTCATGTCCCACCAAAAGGTCATAGACAGTATTACTTGCCTTCTCCCACATTGGGAGAGTCAGAACACGAGTGTGAACGTTAAAGCAAGCAGTTTCACAGTTTTTATGTTCTACAATCAAATCCTCAGTAGCAAGGAGTTTAGCAAGTTGAGATTTGATTTCGTGCTTGACTGCCATGTGTTTTGTCTTGTATGCACCTATAATACCAAACCCCCACCTTACGGCGAGGGTATTAGGTGACAGTTCTCCTAGTGTCTATAGCAGTCAATTACGCTAAAATGTTTCGGCAAACTCTTTTACAGGTTGCTTGATCATCACTGCACTCTATCAAGCAATCGTAATAATCATTGAGTAAATCAGATTCCTCCATTGTGCTATCTAATGTTTTTGTTAATTTCTGAATGCTTTGTTTCCATCCAGCTAACTGATTATATGATAGTAAATTATGCATGTTTTCCTCCATGCTATGGACAAAAAATAACGAAGAGGTTTTAATTCATCGTTTCTCCAATTCTATCAATATTTAGTTAGCGTATGCTAACTTAATGAAGTTGGCGTTATATTTACTATATTTTACATATTTTGATACAATACTTCAAAATCTTTTTTGTACATCATCCTAATTGTATTTTCAAGTTCTGAAGTTCTTTTCAATTTATTTCCCTCGTCATCTGCCTTTGGATAGTAAATGTCTTTATCAAAATTTAATTTAACTTTAACTATATTACTCAACCACTCTACAAACTCATCATCTAATCTATCTTCAAATTTCCAAACATTAGTATCCGATCTAAGAAAATCAACTTGTGGTCTATACCAATTTATTGATCCCTCTAATGGTAAATTTTCTATCATAGAAGAAAACATAAATGGATCTTCCATTATAGATTGAATATCATCACCATAAGCTCTTTTCAAATAGATTGATCCTGAGATGAATTTGGTGATTGGATTTCTGACTATAGAAAAATGTGGAATGCCCTTAACATTGAGATACTTCTCATAGTGCTCTCTATGATAATGTGCAATCTCATATCCATTCACAATCGACATTACACCATGACCCTGATTTAAGTAATCATCATCCCAGGTGAATCCATTCTCTAGTAAGTTTGCCTCAACAAATCTACCAGCAGTTCTTGGTATATGTGCAAAAAATACTCTTCTGCCAGTTTCCTTGTGTCTAAAAGTTGGCATCAGATCATCCTACTAAATCCTTTCACTTTATCAAATCGAATTACATCTGCAAACTTATCGTGCAGAGATTCTTTATGAGAGATGACAAAGATGTTTGCATCCTTGATTACGAACCGAATGATCTTTAAAAATTCTTCTGTTCCAAATCCATCAAGAGAACTATCGAATACTTCATCCATAATCAATAGATTAGTATTTACAGAGTTCTTCATCCTTGCCACCTCTCTCCAGGTAAACAAGAGTGCTAAATCAATTCTCATCTTCTCTCCCTCGCTGAAAGAAGAATAAGAAAAGTTTTCGTGAATTGGAGACTGGACGGTTTCGTTAAATTCCTCATCAAGTGTGAAGTTGATGTAGAAATCCATCATCTGAAGATAACGGTTGACTTGCTGATTTATCAGCGGTAAATACTTCTTAATGATTTTGGATTTAACTCCACCATCTTTTAGTAGACTATACGAAAAATCGTAGTAGTTAATAGTTTCCTTGCGTTGAGCAAGTTCGTCGTATGTAGTTTTTAGATTGTCTTTGAAGGTAGCTAACTTTTCATTCTCAGTATTTCTGTTTGCAAGATTATCGGTAATTTTTTGAATTTCCGATTCCAGATCTCTGACCTGTCGTTGACATCCAGCGATCTTAATATTGTTTTGAGAAATGCCATGCGTTAGTGTTGTAATCTCCTTCGATAGGGTAGTAAATTGACGCTCTCGCTCTTCCTCGTTTTTAATTGCCTCCTCCAGTTCTTTATAACCGGACTGCAACTCTTTTGCTTTATTTTGAGCGTCACTAATCCTATTTATTCTAAAGGTCTCTTCAATGTCTTGATTACAGGTAGGGCAGACAGTATTTTCTGTGAAAAATTTATGCTCCTTAGTAATAGTCGATACCTTGTTGGAAATCTTACCTTTCAGATTACCTAGTGTGCGAAGTTTTTCTGTAGCTCCCACCACGTCTTCAAGGTCTTTATTTAATTTAAAAATATCTTCCTCAATATAAGCATTATCATTCATCAAAGTATTTTCTTCGGTGAGAAGTTGATTGATACGAGTTTCATTATTTTTAATATTTTCTTTTCCTCTATTTTCTAATTCTTCAATAAAATTCTTTTGCATCTGAACCTTATCATTCAAGGATTCCTTTTTAAGTTCCAATACTTTGAGTTCTTCTTTTATAGCACGTATCTTTTCTTTTATAACATTATTCATCGTAGAGAAAATGCGAATGTCTAAAAGATCTTCAATCACATCTCTACGATTAGATGCAGAAAGTTGCATGAAAGGAACGAACGTGCTACTACCAAGAATTACAATCTGAGTAAATGACTTATAATTCATCTTGAGAACATTCTGCTCAAACCACTTCTGTTGGTCATTTGTTGCTGCAGATTGATTCATTGGAAATCCATCTTTATGGATCTCAAAAATATTTGGTTTAATTCCTCTAATTACTTTCCAATTGGTTGTGCCGACAGTGAACTCAACTTCAACTCTACAATCTTTTTCATTGACCGAATTGATAAGTTGTGGTTTATTAATTTTACGAAAAGGTTTACCAAATAAAGAAAAGGTCAATGCATCTAGCAATGTACTTTTACCTGCACCATTAGTACCAATAATTAAATTGGTAGCGTGATTATTTAAATTAATTTCAGTATCTTGATTACCAGTTGAAAGAAAATTTTTCCAACGTACTTTCTCAAATAAAATCATGTTCAGTTTCAGGAGGAATTACAAGTTCATTTTCAGTGATCACTGTGTACTTATAGTCATGCAGTTCACAAGTTTTGAGCATTATTTCATCTTCAATTTCAATGACATGCATGTCAGGGCTACCATCTTCTTCCAACATCATAGCATATCTCATTGCATCATCCTCTCCCTCAAACAAATAAAGAATTTGTTCACCATCTTCATCATTTACAGAATATGCACCATCCGTTTCTTTGCCATGGATTGTCAGAATATACATTTCAAATTAACTCACATGCTTCTTGATAAGTCTTCCTCATAAAGTTTTGAAGTTTAGACTTATCAAGATTAATTTCAGCTTCTTGAATATATCTGTTTAGAATAGAGAGCGTGTCCTCTGATTCAAATGCTTCAAAATCTTCTGCTTCTTCTATAGTAAAGTTTTCTACAACTTTTAATTCAAAGACATTTGATTCATACAGTTTGTCAATAAACTTTTCAAATTTTTTGATATCAGATTTCTGTCTAACAATTACCTTTACAATCTTATTCTCATATTCTCTAGTATCAAAGGTTTGATAATTAGTATCTTCATAGTAGATATTATAAAATATTCTATATGGATTATCTACCGGAGTGTGTTCCGTAGTTTTTGTATCAAAGAGGTGGAATCCTCTCCGATCACCGACATCGTTCCAGAACATTTCGTATGGATTTCCCAAGTAGAAGATCCGTCCATCATCCGATCTAGTGTGGTAGTGCCCGCTGTAGACTTTGGTGAACTCTGAATATAAGTTGCTCTCATGACCATGATCCATGATGCATCCCCTATGAGCTCTAAATCCTTGGAGTTCAAGGTGCCCCATCGCGACTTTGCAAGTTGAATTTTTAATAATTTTAAAAGTTTTTTCTTCATTGTCTTGATTAATCCATGGAATCAAAAGTAAGGGTAGACCACCAATTTCAACTTCAGTTACTTCAGAATATACAGTAACATTATCATATTCACGAAGAAGCAAATCTACAGCATTTACTTCATTAGTATTCTTATAGTATGCTGTGTGATTTCCAACAATCGTATGCACATGGATACCCATGCTTTCTAATCGATCATAGTAATTATTCTTTGCCCATGCCAGTGCAGAAAAGTCAATACCTTTACGACTATCAAAAGTATCACCCATATCAATAATAGTGGTGATATTATTCTCTTCCAAATAAGGGAAGAAAATATCATTATAAAACTTTAGAAAGTAGTCGTGAAATAATTTAGAATTTTTACGACAACCAAAGTGTTGATCGGTAATGATAGCAACTTTCATCAACCACGCAGTTTGGAATGGACATTATCCTTAATTTGATTATAGTCGGAATAGTTCGATCCGTCAAGGGTATTGTTGTCGTCAAACACCTCACTGTAACCAGATCGTTCAATAATTTTATTTTTAATTTCTAGTTGACGTTTCTCTCTTTGGATCCTGCGGAGAAACGCATAATGAATAATCTGCGTAAAGTAAGCAAAAGGATTTTGGGATTTCTCAGGATTAAAATTATGTATGTACTGAACGCAATTTTCGATTCCATCAGAGATCATGTCCTCCTTGAACATGTAATTAACAAAGTTTGGTTTAAATGATAAATGATTAGCAATCTTTAAAAAACACTCCCCAATGTAACGAGGGATTGGTGGTTTCGTATCCCATCTTCTTGCTCTTTCTGATTTTTCTTGTTCAGAAAGGATCTGACCGAATTTCTTTCTGTAAGCAACTTCAACCTGAGTTCTATATTCAACTAAGGCCGCAAGGAACTCTTTGTTGTTGACGTAATGCTCTGACCTTTTTCTTCTTGTCATACCGGGTTGAATCATAAAGATAGCTCATAATATGTATAGATTATATCATCTATTTAAACACTTGACAAGTTCTACAATACCATATAGACTAACTCTGTCGGGGTTGATAAGGAAGCTTTAGGTACTTTTAAATATCTTCTCTAAAATCTCTTTTACATCATTTACATTACCTAGACGACCCATTTTACGATCTAGTTTAGATTGGTTGCCTCCAGGAAGTTTATTAGATGATCTAACATAATCTTGATACATCATAATCATTTCTACATCGGACGATTCGGACATAGTAAGAACGTCATTCATATTTAAGATAAACATATCATCAGTTGTTGTTTTCAACCAAGGTTCTATTTTATATCCAACTATTCCTATTTTACTTTTAATTTCACCAACAATAATTGGATTAGAAATTAATAGCATTGTTCTATCATCTTCTTCAGATGCAGCTACTTTGGCAAAGATTTCTTCACCTGATTTTAATTTTAGTGTACAGTAGAAATCGTCTTCTATCATGTCTTTAGTTGAATAGTGATTATCTCATAGTTAAAATTTTCTTCATTATATGTCTTGATTCTTTCTATGAAATGATTAAGTGTGTAATTTCGTTTGGACTTGGTTGTACAATCATCTGCGATATCGTACAGAGTTGCTTTTACTTTGTTTTTTCCTTTTCTAAGAACTCGTCCAATACTTTGAAGATTGCGGATTCTGGACTTACTTGGAGAGGCAAAGATAACATTATGGAGGTTTTTAATGTTGATACCAGTAGAAAAAGTTCCATAGGACGCAACAATAACTGCATTAGATTCTTTCTCAGTTATTTCCCTTACTAATTCCCTCTCTTCTGCATCTACTCCTCCATGAATAAAAAATACCTTTCGGTCATCACTCTTGTTTTTATTTATCTCATCATAGAGTACGGCTCCATGTGCTTCGACTCTTGCATAAAGAACAAGCGTATTACCTTTAAGATCAAGTGTTAGATTGCGAATGAATCTATTACGTTTTTCGTGACCGATTAAATATTGTATCTCATCCTCATAAGTTTCAAATTTTTGTGGTGAATGTTTAAGCACAAGACATTGTATATCAAGTTGAGATAGATGTCCCTGTCTCATTAATTCATCAGTTCTTGTCACTTTGTATGATGGACCAAAAAGACCCTCTAACACCCACTTATGCGTCTGTGTGCCGTCTAATGTGCCAGTAAAACCAAATCTATATTTTGCATGATGAAGTTTGGTCATGATATTAATCAATGACTTGGACTTGAATAAATGTGCTTCATCGCCTATAATACAACCATAGTCTTCAAAGAAAGATCGTTCTAGTTTATATACAGATTGCCAAGTTGTAATTGTTACTGGAGCATCATTACTCTTCTCCCTTCCAGAATAAATTTTGTGACAGTATGACTCAGCATCCCAACCATAATCAAGAAAATCCTTGTACATCTGCTCTACAAGAGATGTCGTTGGAACAACTAAAAGGATTTTTTCTCCTCGGTCTACGTAATATCTCACAAGAGAATAAATCATCAAAGATTTGCCTGAAGCAGTGGGGCTTATCAGTAACTTTCTGTTATGCTTTAGAGCACCGTATACTCCCTCAATTTGGTATTTGCGAGGAGTATGAGAGCAAATAGAGTGCATATAATCTTTGACACCTTCATATGAAATTTGTTCATTCTCTTCAAATGGTGTGCCGTAAAATTTATTATCTTCAAACTTATAAGTATATCCGTAATTCTTACAGAAAGATACAATCTTATCCAATAAACCAACATAGATCTGTTTAGATCTCATATCATAAAGGTGTATCTCTCCATTCCAATTCCTTCCACGATATTGAGGCATAAATTTTGCATTGGGAACCTCAAACTTAAAGTGATCTCTAAGTTCATATTCTATATGAGGTTCAGTATCAATCTTTAAAAATACTTCGTTGGATTTAGAAATAACAAGATTTGCTGTCGTGTCAATCACATAGACCCATTCATCTACGAATATTTATTACATATTTTCAAACTTATATTCTAATATCATTCTATACAAAGAGTCTCTCAGATACCACAAATGTTCCTGTTCAACTGGATGTCTTGAAGGAGATCCTTCCCACGTCTCAATTCTTTTCAACACACAGTGGTGTAGTAAATAAATATCATCTATTGTTAAATTGACTTGATAGTCAAATTCATTCTCTTCTGGTGGGAAAAATTCTTCTTCCATTAACCTAGTCCTGAATTGAACCTCATGAACTCTATTGCGTTTTTAATCTGATATGTTCTATTAGTTATTTGTTTCATAATACTTTCAATGTATACTAACATCGTATCATAGTAGTCTATCTTTAAACATACTGTAGATAGTTTTTCATCAGCGTCAAGGTACTTCTGCATTGTATCCTTGTCGCGAATTTTTTTGGGAAATGGATTTTGTACATATACATCAGGGTCTGCTTTACCACTGAAGTATTCATACCTCTCATGTCTAATGTTTTTTCTTTGTTGTTCTGCTTTCTTTCTCATTAGAAAAATAGTATTATATAATTCAAAGTACTTCGCATGGAGAGATGGAATTCTTAAGGATTCTTCGTGTAAATTGTCTCTATCAATTTTTGAATCCTTTTCCCACATCTCTTGAAGTTTATCAAGATCGATCATAAAGTGTTGCCAGCCATATCTTGCATATCATAGATAGTATACTTGAAACTTACCTCCGCTGTAAAGTAATCGATATCTGTATCAGTTGCATCGAAAGAAATAGTTGATAAGGAATATGGAAATACATCTTTAAACATCACTTGGAATTTGGGAATGAGACTATTACTCAATATCTGTAGTGTAGCATCAGAATAGATGTTTTCACCACTTTGTCCAAATCTACTTTTAATTTTACCTTCTTCAGCAAAGTCTTTTAACTGACCTAATTTTTCTGGGTATCCAAGTCCTCTAATCCAGTTTTGAATTTCCATGTAATTAAAGAGATCTTCATCAACCAAAAATCTAAGATTTAAATCACCAAAGACAATCTTGTCTCCGGGGATATCGATATCTTTTAGGTAACTAGTTTGTTGTGCAATTCCAAGATCTAATGATGGGATATTAGCCTGGTTGCAGAAAAACGCAGCAGAAGGAGATCTCTTTAACGCAAACTTAAAACCAGTTGGCGATAAAAAATTTCTATTCTCAATTGGAGTTCCAGGTCTTTCTGCTGGTCTTTTTCTAGTTGCCATTACTCACTAACTACTGTTGAATTTGCAAAGTGCTTAGGTGCATATGTTACTCCATTTTTAGTAACAGTGGTTGCTTTTACAGCATCAGCATCGGATTGATTTGTATAAACTTTTCTATCAGCATAAGTCTCTGACCAGGTATTGTCGCCTTTGTAATATACGTCACCAATCGTGGGATTCATGACACTATTTGTTTTGATATGAAAGGGCATTTTTTTGTATATCTCTACATGATTATTTAGAAGCAAAAAAAAGACCTCCCTTGTGGGAGGTCTAAAAGGACAGTTGGGGCAAAACCTGCCCCACAATATCCTTGATCACATAAGGTTCTTGACCTTAACTCTTCTGTAGTAACGGTTGCTGTTGACACGGAGGCGTCCCAGACCCTGATCGGTTCCTTCTGCGAAGGGGTTAGCGGTAAGACCATAACGGGTCTTAAAGCCGATTTTGGGTTGGAAGGTATCCTGACCAACTGCACGAACCATCTGAAGAGGAACGTATGGGCAGTAGAACAGACCTGCATCATAAGGGGAAGAACCCTTATAACCAACAACGTAGTACTGAGCACCACCATCGGTTGCAGTGTTAGAATTAGTACCAGAAGGACCGAGGTTTGCAGAATAAGGATCGATGTATACACGATACTTACCTTGCAGAACACCAGCGAAGGTGTTACCGGTGTCATCGACATTGAGGTTAGCATTCAGTGCTGGAGTATAATCCAGAACGCCTGCCATTGTCAATGCAGAAGCAACGTCTGCAGAACACATGACAATGTTGCCCTTCCCGCGACGAGTTCTTTGTGCGATTGCGTTCGCATCTCTCTCGATTTGGAACAGAAGACCCTTGAACTTCTCAACACTCCAACGTCCGTTAGAGTCGATGTCGAGGTCAAACTCACCAGCGGATGCAACGTTAGAAACAGCACCTTGCTCAGCGATCTTGTAGATCGTTCTGATAACTTCTCTGTTGATTTCAGCGAGGATCTCAGTAGAGAGGATGTTAGCAAGTTCTGCTTCAGCGTTCAGACCGTGGATTGCCTTAAGGTCTTGTGCCAGTTCCAAGGAGTACTCAGCTTTGAGTGCTCTGGACTTAGCGGTTACAGTGACTTTCTCAATCGAGAATGCCATCTGGTTGAAGGAATTACCGCTTTCGCCAAGCTTCTCAGCGTCATCGGTACGCATTCCCTGACCAACGTTGTATCCCGTAGAGGATGCTGTGCCAGTTGGGTTCAGAACGGATGGGTTGGTGCCAACCTGTGCGCCACTGGTGCCAAGACCAGCAGGCTTATCGGAGAAACCGTTAACCAGGTTGCCCTGAGAGTTCTGACCGGAGAATACGCTGTTTGCTTCGTTGTAGAATGCCTCATCGCCACCCTGTGAGGTGTAGCGGGAGCGCATTGCGAAGATGAGTCCAGTAGGACCGGACATTGGTTGTACGCCTGCGAGGTCATATGCGACCAGGTTAGGCATAGAACGTCTGATCAGGGAGATCAGAACGGGGTCGAAACCTGCGGTATTGGTGCCACCTGAAGAGGTGAATCCACCGTTACCTACGTTGTTTGCAGGTTGCTCAGCAAGCATACCACCTTCATCGAAGGCGGATTGCTCTCTAAGGAATTTTTCTTGGTTTTCCAGCAGGACTGCGGTTACAGCTCTTCTGTGAGGATCTTTGATGGAATCAAGTCCCTCATAATTGAGGAGAGGTGCCCACTTTTCCTGCAGATGTTCAGATTGAAACATTTGCTTTTAAAAGGGTAATTTTGCGTTTGATTTAATATTAAATTCAGTTTTTGTTACCAAATGTCGAACCCAAGGTTCTGACGTATGCAGACATGGCATCAGAGTAGGACTCAGATCCCGCATGGTCTACACCTTCAGAGAGGGTTTCAGTCTTGGCAGAGGAAGACTCTTTCTTGGAGGTAAAATATGACTCCTTGAGTGTTTCCAGTTTTTCACGATATTGATCTTCACTTTCAAACTCTACACTTTCGGAAAGTGAGGCGAGTTTCTCTTTCTGAGTCTGCGCGAGACCTTCAGAGACTTGATCTAACACACCACCAGCAACCGACTCTGAGAGGCGACCGTTGAGGGAGATGTTCTTCTCAATTTGCTCGTTGAGTTCTGTCTCCATATCATCGAATTTTTCTACCATGCTCTCAAGCACATCATACTTATCTTCAGGGATTGATACATAATGTTCTTCAAAAAGACTCTTCAGTCCTT
>VMHT01127502.1_pt1 | contig 13492 bp, 21 predicted proteins | sample 4693611 | NCBI WGS metagenome assembly VMHT01 (sample SAMN12280063, study PRJNA550983) | marine metagenome | isolation source: seawater sampled from same location over 5 years 0.02-0.2 micron viral filtrate | place: USA: collected off the coast of southern California halfway between the port... ... | reverse complement strand
TAACAACACTAACGAAGTTATTGATAACAACATGGGTATCTTAGATACGTTCGTTGAACCAGTTAAAGGATTAGAGATTCTAGTATCGAGAGTAACTGTACTTAATACAGGTGAAATTGCATCAGGAAACTTTGCGTAAAAAACGAGAATATATAAACTAAATAAAGAAAATAAACGATATGGCTTTACCACATTATTCAGAAGACCAAACTAGCAAAAAGGGTAAGAACTTTGAACCAGTACAGGCTAACCTATTCGAGGTAACAATTTTACCACCGGATGGCGTGTCAGGACAGGCGTTATTCTTACAGCACATCAATTCAATCGGTGGTTTGGAAACACTTCATAGAGAGGTAGCAGCTATCGAGCAAAAGTATAAGTTCTCAACAAGATCTTACGCTGGAATGCCTGATGGAACTGCTGTTGACGTAACTGTTAACTTCTCATTAAACTTAAACGATTCAAACCAGGCTTATATTTACAAGTCTATGAGAGAATGGTACAGAAAACAATACAATCCTGAGACTGGAGAATTAGGTCTTAAAAGAGATTATGTTGGTACAATTGTTATCGTACAGTTTAACAGAGAGGGAGATATTTACAGAAAAGTAACTCTTGATGATTGTTTCATTACTTCCGGCCTTGGATTTACAGGTGAACTAAACTATGAAACTGCAGATGCAGCTACATTAGAAGTTACTTGGAGAGCAGATGTTTGGAATGAGGAACTCAATTAATAATTGAATTAAATTAACAAAAAAGAAGGTGTTTATACGCCTTCTTTTTTTAACCAAAGAAAATATAATATAATATTCAGCTAATAACAGATTATGAATGACAAACTAACAAAAAAACTTCAGGTACTTTTAACTGAAAACGAAGTTCGAGAAGTCAATCGTGTCATTTTAAACGATGCGCTTGAACAAGAAGAACGCCCCATTTCTGTTAGTGCTTTTATTAGAAACTTAATACAGGACGAATTATCTAAAAGAAGCGTAGAACAGAAATCAATAATTAAACAAACACTTAAAAACCTAAAAGACAAATAATATGAGTGATGAATTAAACAAAATGGATAAAGAGCGAGAAGCGGCAGCTGCCAGAGCTCTTGAGGCAAAAGACAATGCTAATACCAAAGATACATCTGATAGTACAGATAAAGCTGATGCTATGACAGCAGCAGTAGATAAATCTGGCTTAGGTAGAGTTAATATGGACAATTTTGGTCCAGAAATAGCTAGACCAACAGATGAAGTATTAGGATGGCATGTTTTAGACTTAGAGGAGTTACCTTCACAAGGTAAATTCTATCCAGCAGATACAGTTATTAAAATTAGATCCGCTAAAGCTGCAGAGATTAGACATTTTTCCACTATGGATGAGAACAACTACATCGATATGGAAGATAAATTAAACTCTATCGTAGAATCTTGCGCACAAATGATGGCAGGTAAGTCTACAATGTCTTACAAAGATATACTTGAAGAAGATAGAATTATTCTATTACTTTCTATTAGAGATCTTACATTCCCAGAACCAGAGAATAAGTTAATGCTTAAAGGTAAAACTGAGAAGACTAAGAAGGCTGTTGATATTGAATTATCAGTAAGAAATTTAGTAGCTTCAATTATTGACGAAGAAATTGAAAGATATTACTCTGACAAAGAGAGAACTTATGTAATTAAAACTAGATCCGCTGGAACTATAAGAATGAAACCACCAACAATTGGTGTTATGCAAGAAGTAACTGCATATCTTAAAGATAGACAGGAAAAAGATCAAGATTTTGATAGAGCATTCCTTCAAGTATTGCCTTATATGCAAGCTGACTGGAGAGGTCTTAACCTAAATAAGATTTTCCAAATGGAAATGGAATATAAAGGTTGGGATGAGAAAAAGTTTATGCTAGTTTACAGATTAGCTGAAAGAATGAAAATCGGTGTACAAACCGAACTAGAAACTACCTTCGATGGAGAGACGGCAAAAGCCCCTCTTGACTTCCCAGGTGGCATCAAGAGTCTTTTCATTATTTCAGATCTCGCTGGAGAATTACTTTAAGACTAAGTTCTACCTGGGTATTCATCTTAGGATGCAGCCGTCAGAGATCGAAAATATGTACTACTACGAGTATTACTATTATGTAAAGAATCTGTCGGAATACATCAAAGCTAAGAATAAACAGCAATCGGAGTCACAAGAACAGCAGGATAAATCAATGGGATCGTACAGATCTCAAATGAATAGTCCTAAGATGCCAAAGACTCCATCTCTTAAAACTCCATCTATTAAGATGCCGAGATTGTAGAGATATATAATATAGTTGCAAGAGCACCACGTAAGTGGTGTTCTTGTATACTACAAAAAATTCTACTTAGGTAATAATTTAATGGCTAAAACATTCATGCAAAGTTTGGGTAGTGCCTTCGATAAATTAGGAGGTCAAGGTACTCAGCTAAAACTAATTGAGGAACACACTAGAGAGACTAAAGAATCTGTCGCTATTGGAGGTGATTTATATACTCGTATAGATGAGTTAACCACTGCCATTGAAGATATTCAATCAGGTAAATCTAAAAGCGGCCTTAAAGATATACAACAGGCAATGGCGCTTGCTATTGTGGCACCTACTATGAAACCCATTGGTATGGGACTAAAATTTGTAGTAGAAGCTATTAATAACCTGGAAGGTTCAGGTAAAGAAATTAACGAGAAAACAGAAGCCCTATTAGGAGGTCTAACTAAGTTAGGCGAAATAGGTTCTTCTATTCTTAAATTTGCTGGATATATGCTTCTAGCAACCCCACTTTTATTACTATTAGCAGTAGTATCACCAATTATAGGGGTTGGATTATTCTTACTAATTAGTGCTATAATGTTTGCTACTAAAGATCTAGGGGATAAAAAGAAACTTAAGAATATAGAAAGACTACAAGGTGTGGGTCTGGCTATTTTAGCACTGGGCGTCGCATTAGCACTATTCTATGTGATATGGCCGTATGCCTTAAAAGGTTTATTAGCAGCATCCATAGCGATTCTAGGAATTTCTTATATCATAGGTTTAATTCCAGACAAAGCACTAGAGAACTTGAAAAAGATGAGTGATACTCTCTTACAGTTTGCACTAGGTCTTGGATTAATGGCATTAGCATTTGCACTTATAGGAGTAATGATCGTGCCAATCTTGAAAGGAGCTTTAATAGCGATGGTTATGATCGCCGCAATTGCCGGAGCATTTTATCTAATGGAACGCCTTAAAGTAACAGATAAAATAGAAGACGGTGCTAAAGGTTTACTCTTTGCTGCTGGAGCTATTTTAGGTTTAGCAATTGCATTGGCTCTATTCAATGTAATCGCACCACCCTTAATGACATTATTTTCAATTGCTCTAGTAGTAGGTGCGGTAGGACTTACCTTTGGAATAATGGGTAGAATGTTTGCAAAAGATATTCAAAAGGGCGCAATAGCCTTAGGATTCGCTGGACTAGCAATTATAGTTCTAGCGTTGTCACTTAAAGTATTGGCAATGGTGACTGGTAGTATTACTGGTGAAGAGGCAGTTAAATCACTCGGAGGTTTAATCCTAATTGGTTTAATTGGTGCAGCATTCTACTTAGCAGGTACTCAAGCTTTACTTATAGCACAGGGTGCAGGAGCAATGATTCTAGTTGGTTTTGCAGTTATTATGTTGGCAGCTGGTATCGCAATCATAGGCGCAGCGATAGGCGATAAAGGTATGAAATTTGTTGGTATAACATTAGCCATTATCGGCGGTCTAGGTGTAGCCTTTGGTGTTGCTGGTTTAGCAGCTCCATTTATTGCGGCCGGTGCTGGCGCATTAATTCTTGCAGGTGGCGCATTAATACTAATTGGCCTAGGACTACAAGCATTTGACAAAGTTAACTTTGGTAGTGGTGGAGCATTAGGTGATTCTGGACAGAAAACACAACCAGGTAAACTAGCTAGAATGCTAGGTTTTAAGCCTAGGGCTAAAACTAATTTAGAAGTAGCACTAGAGGCTGTAGGTGATTCTTTCATGTTAAATCCTTTTAAAATAGCAGCAATGTATGTTGGTGCACCTGCACTAATGTTAGCAGGTATGTCCTTAATTAGTATCGCGACGGGTATTAGATCTTTTCAAAAAATTGCTGAGAAAGCAGACCTTAAGTCGCTTGGAACAAATATACAATCAATTGTCGCAGGATTATCTGAAACTTTTGCTGAAGTTGGTTCAACTATGGGAGGGCCTTTATGGTTCTTTAGCGATGTATATAAAGGTATTCAGTCCACTCGTGGTATGGGTACATCACTAACAGGTATTGCTAAGGGTGTCCAGGCGATGGCAATGCTTAAATTCCCAACAGGATTTGATAAAGAAGGTAATGCAACCGGATATGAGACTATAGATTTAACAAGCGCAGTACCAAACTTAATTGCCAATACTAAATTATTAGTATCAGGTTTAAGTCAAGTATTTGAAGAAGTAGGAAAATCAGAAGCTGCTCAAGGTAGCTCATGGTTTAGTTCATCAACGTACGAGAAGGGTATTAAAGTTGTTCAGAAAATGGGTACGCCATTATACAACTTAGCAAATGGAGTACAGAATATGGCGAACTTAAAGTTCCCTACTGGTTATGATAAAGAAGGTAATGCAACTGGATATAAAGGTATTGGAGGCGGTGGTCTTAAGACCTTAATAGCTAAAATAGGCGAGAATACTAAAGCCCTAGTGATAGGATTAGCTGGAGTATTTGAAGAGGTTGGTAAATCAGACTCTGCAAAGACTTCATGGTTTAGTAAGAATGATTTTGAAAGAGGTGCATCATTAATTATGGAGCTTGCTGAACCATATAAAAGTTTAGCAGGTACTGTAGATAATGTAGTTAAAATTACCGGTAAAATTAAAGACGCTAATGATGTTAAAAGTAAAGTTACATCAATAATAGAATCTGTTACTGATGCAGGTGGAGAAGATGCAGGTTTAATTTATGCTAAAAGTCACCTTATCGGTGTAATAGGTAATACTTATCAAAAATTAGGTTCAGCTATTCCAAAAATTGTAGAATCAATCGCTAAGTTTACTGTAGATAAAGCAAGAGCATTTGCATCTATTTTCGGTGGAGAATCTCCAGCTGAATTGTTTGAATCTAAAACTAAATTCTTACAAGGATTAACTCTATCATATTTAAGAATGGCAATAGCTATTCCAATGATTGTAGGTTCTATCAATACAGCATCAGCAGAACAATTAGATTCATTTACTGCAATCTATGGTGGTAAAATGCCAATTGAAACAGAAGCTGTTAAAAGTAGAGGTGATCTATTTACAGCAATAGGTAATGCATACGAAAAAATGGGTAGAGGTACTCAGCAAATTACATCTTCAGTTAATGGAGTTAATTTAGAGAATCTAATTTGTTTCAAAGGTATGTTTATGGGTAAAGTAAGTTTCCTAAGACCGATTGCAGGCTACAATGCACAAACAGAACTTTGGAATGCTATTGGAACTAATATGACTGCAACTGCAACTGCATTCCCACAAATTGCTGGAGCAGTTAACTCAATGGAACTAGAAAAACTTACCGAGGCTCGCTCAATGTTTGAAGCATTAGCAGTATTAGCCGAAGGAGGAGAAAGTCCAGAAGATATTCTAGAAGCAATGGGTGAATCTTTAGAAACTGCCCTTAATAACTTAGCAGATATGCTAGAAGAATTTAGAACAACTGTTTCAGAAGGTAACGAAGCTCAGCAAGGTCTAATAGGACAAATTGCTGCAGTACCTGGACAGATTGTTGGTGGATTAGTTGACGGTGTTACTGGTAGAGGAAGAGGTGGTAATTCTGATGATGTTGTTAGAGCAGTTCAGCAACTACAATCTACTCTTACTTCTTCAGGTATTAAAGTTAAGTCTAGTAAAAGCAATCAATTTCGATAATAGTAAAATAAATACTACATGACGTATATTTGTGCACAACCATCAACATTTTATTATGCATGGCAAGTAGACACAATGTTATTATCTTTTAAGAGAGTTGGGATTAATCTTAATTCAGTACATATTGTATCAGTAACTCACAGTGGAATAGATCCTCATTTTAAAAAGATAGAACATAAATGGTCTAAGCTTGGTGTAATATTTACATATTATGAAGATACAAGAGGTGGTTTTCAATATATTTCATCTGTTAGACCACATATTCTAGAAAAACACTGGAGGGCATTTCCCCATTTAGAAAATCAAAACATATTATACCATGATTGTGATATAGCACTAACAAGATCTATTGATAATTTAGAAAGTATGTTAAACGATGATATTGTACACTTATCAGATACAATATCTTATATAGGTGCTAAATATATTGAATCTAAAGGCCATGGTATCTTTGAGCAAATGTGTGGGATTGTAGGTATTGATAAAGATCTAGTTAGATCTAGAGAGGCAGATTCAGGCGGAGCTCAATATATTCTAAAACCAGGTATAACTGCAGAATTTTGGGCTAAAGTCTATAAAGATTCAGAACAACTATTTAAACAAATTACTGATAAAAACAGTACGTTAAGAAGCAGTGACTATCATGAACTTCAAATATGGTGTGCTGATATGTGGGCAGTGCTTTGGAATTTATGGCTAGAAGGATATGAAACTAAAGTTGTACCAGAGTTAGATTTTTCATGGGGTACTAGCACACATGATTTATGGAGTAAACATGCAATCTATCATAATGCTGGTGTAACTTCAGAACAATCAGGGCAACCATTCTACAAACCATTATATATGGATGGCAATAGTCCAATTAATGCACCTAGGCCTAGTAATAAGTGGGCTTCACAGAGATATTATGACCTAATAGTTCAATCTTGGAATGAAACTATGGAATCTTAACCAGTATAACTATAAAAATAACTTATGGTAATTAGCATCACATCCAGGTATAAAAGTTCAACTATTGATTGGGCAACATACAATATTGCAGATAGAACACTAACTATTAATTTTAAATGGGCAACTTATGTCTATGAAGCAGTAGATCTAGACACATGGAATAAATTTAATATGGCAGACTCTCAGGGTAAAGCGTTAAATGAATTTATTAAAGGTGAATTTGAATATGCTAAGTATGAAGAAAAGATTATCAAAGCTGAACCTAGCGGATTAGTTAAAAACATTACAGCTCCTGGTAGTCTATTAGATGAATTACCACCTACTGACTATCAATTAGATAATTAATATGATAAAAAGAATTTTAAAAAGAATTAAGAAATGGCATGCCTATTGGGTATGGATTGAAGAGCAAAGGATGAAAGCTGCAGAATATACAGGCAGTGCAGGTCCTCTTTTATGATTGTTTCCTGGTCGACAACAATAACAAATAAAAACTAAAATTATGGAACAATTATTATTTTTTGGTTTAGGTGTTACATCGGTTTTTGCAGTAGCAGGGGTCGTTGCGATGTTTAGGTCACAACAGAAAATTGCAGATATGCAATCACAAATCGATAGTTTAGAACGATCGGTTTGGGACACAAACGATTCAGTTCAAAAAGAATTGGATGAATTAGATAGACAATTAGATTCTAGGTTAGATAAACTAGAAGCTAGATTTGATAGCAGGTTTACAGACCATGCATCCTTTGTAGATGGAATCCTTGAATCCGTCGATAAAGTAAAACAAAAACTCAAGGAAAGAACGGTATAATAATATACAAGACCAGGGAATAATTATGACTGAATACCAACAATCAATAGAGAATTCATTTAAAATTTTAACAGGGCAAGCAACTATAGAAACTATTTGTGTTGCACTAACTCTTCACTTCCAGGGTGAAGATGCCCCAGATGCATTTCCAATCTTTTTTATAGAACCAGGAACAACTCCAGATTCAGATCAAATTGATAGCATGATTGACCATTTTGAATTCTACGAAGAATATGAAAAATGTATATGGTTATTAGACTATAAAAAGAAACTTTAGATAAATGGAAAGTATAAACTATAAATATACTCAAATGACAAAGGCAAGTATCGTACAGAGATTATTAGATAAAAAGCAAATTACTGCAGAAGAAGCTGTAGTACTACTTAAAGATGATACGTACAATCCACCATCTTATCCAATGTATACTCCTAACCCATACTACGACACTCCAAATACAACACCACCTCCTGTTTGGTGTTCCACTGATACAGAAAACTAAATTTCAAATAAATTTTCTAATGAATAAGTCGAGCAAGCCCTTTGAGGCCCAAGACGACGACACCGACCGTCGTAAGAAGTTGCAATTTAAAAAGAAAAAGCAACGTCAAAAAGAACGAAGTATTAACTACAAAAATGTTAGGTCACTAACAGATCTAGATCCTTATGATGACGAATATAATTTCTGAGAAACCACTAATAATAAATTACTCTAATTTAGATGAACTGGCATTTATGCACTTACACGTCAATGACATTTTAAGGGACTCTGATGATGTCTCTAAAGGAGTTTACGGATTATGCAGGGCAGGCGCGTTTGGCCGCCTGGTACACATCCTAACAAGAGCTGGAGCCCCAGAACCTACAATTGTCAATGTTATCAACGATCCAGAAGCAGAATTGACCTATGAGCTCGAATAAAGAACATCCAGTATTCATTTTTTGGGAAGATAGTTGGAATACAGAAAAGGTTGAAACACCGGATAAAGACTCTATATAATAACTAAATCACATTATTATGCCAGAGTTAGCGGAACTCAAATTCACATCAGACTACGTCAATCAAGTATCAGAAGGTATGATTTATGTTGGAGTTAAAAAGAATCCAATTCATAAATGCGAAGATATTGGCCACGAATACTTTGATAATCAAGAATTTACTATTACCTCAGAATCTAGAGGTAAAGAAATGATTTTAACCATGTCACGCGATGGTGTTAGTCTACCTATTCAATTTACAATGGGTATGACAGGTCATTTTAAAGTTGCAAACACTGGCCAAGAGCCAAAACATACACATGTATTCTTTTATAGATCAGATGGTACTACACTTTGTTTTGTAGATGTTAGACGTTTTGGTAAATGGAAAGTAGCAGTAGACTGGAATGCTAAGAGAGGACCAGATCCAACGACAGAATATGATGAATTCTGGAAAAATGTCATGACTAATCTGACTAAACTTAAGAAACCACTCTTTGAAATGTTAATGGATCAAAAATACTTTAACGGTATTGGTAATTATCTAAGAGCAGAAATAGTTTTCAGAGCAGGTGATGTAGATCCATTTCTTCCAGCAGGCATGCAATTCGCAAAATACCCAAAACTATTAGACCTATGTAGAGATATTCCACTTCTAGCCTACGCAAAAGGTGGTGGTGCAATTAAAGACTGGGATAATCCATTTGGCGATGGTGCAATTACTGAGAAGTTTATGCTTTGTTATGGTAATAAGACTATGTCAAAGAGAAAAGATAGAAACGGTAGAACATTTTGGTACGATCCAAAGTGGGATGATGTACCAGCAAGTAGAGACGATTTAGGAGACTATTTATATGAGCGCGGCGGACTGGCTAGATAGAAATGAGTGGCCGGATATACCGGTAGACTCAACTGCTTTCTCACATTATACAATGTTGAGTAAGATAATGGAACAATATGCAAGGGAATACCATGCAAAGAAATTAGGACAAGCTAAAAAACAAGAAGAAACAAAATTCAATGAATATTTGTAAGAAAAAAGAGAGAATGCAAAACCTGATTATTATCGGACACCCTGATGAGAAATCATTTTGCTACAATGGTATTTTTAAAACTATTCAAAAAACATTATTAGAGTCAGATTATCTAAATGAAATTGAAGTTATTGATTTATATAGAGATAGTTTTGCAAGACCTAGAACAGATCTTATTGAAAAATATAAAGATCTAGTTAAATGGGCAGATCGAATTTACTTTGTTTCACCGGTTTGGTGGTTTAGATTAACGCCAAGAATGGAGATATTCTTTGATGAGGTGTTAACTCCAGGCTATGCATACCAATTTGTACCAGTGGTAGGTCCGTATGCATATCCAAGACCATTCCTAAGTGACAAAAAGGTAAGAACTTATATAACACATGGTGCACCTTCGCTACCCGTTAGAACGCTTTATTTGAACTCTCCTAAGCTAAGATTAGTAATGGGTGTTTTTACATTTGTCTTTGGTTGGAGGCTATCATTATGGTTTAAGACTAAACAATTTTGGTCAGTGCCATTTGTTTCTACATCAAAGAGGAAGCAATATTTAGAAACAGTTCGAAAGGACGTGGTAAAAGACTTGAAGAAACATCAAAAGAAACAAAAATGACAGATTTTATTTATCACGCAATGGGTTTTTGTGGAGAACATTGGCACCCTAATGCAATTAATATAACAGCTATGATAATGATAGCAACACTAATTTTAAAATCAATAAAAAACAATTATGAAAAAGCTTAAAAACATTTTATTCGAATGGTATGCAGTTATCTTTGCATTCGGTTGTTTACTTTACTCAGTAGGGCTGGGTTTAACAGGTAGCTTTGCAGAAGCACAATATTCTGCACATTGGCCAGGTACTATTCTTCTATTTGCAATCGCTGCAAATCAAATTCAGAATAACAGTAAAAATAGAAAATTATGAATCCAGTAATGTTTCTTGTAGGTGGTATTATTTTTGCAGCCTACATGTATTTCTTAATTTGGAATATATTTCATAATTCTAAAAGAAATAAAGAAGAGAATTATCCAGATTACTACGCAAGACATGGTGGACCAGATAGGATGGATTACGATGGAGCCGGCAATTATACTAGGTTTCCAAATGCCGAAATGCCAACTCCAAAAAGACGTAAAAAGAAATCAACCAAAACTAAAACTAAAACCAAAACAACTGTATAATAAATATGAAGTTAATCCTAGTAGGTAAAGCAGCAGCAGGTAAAGATTTTTTAAAGAATAGACTTGTTGCTAAGAATTTTAAACCAGGTATTAGTTGCACAACAAGATTACCAAGGCACAACGAGAAAGACGGTGTTGATTATCATTTTATGACAGAAGAACAATTTAAAGATACAATTGATTCTGGTGAGATGTTAGAACACATGGTATTCAACAACTGGTATTATGGACTTACTAAGAGTGAGTTTGAACAGGCAGATGTAATGATAATGTCAAAAGATGGATTAGATGTATTACCTAAAAGTTATAGAGATAGATGTATGGTAATTTACCTAGATCCACCTAGACTTACTAGAGTTCAAAGACTAGAATATAGAAATGACCCTAACGATTCTATTGTAAGAAGAATGAACACTGACGATGAGCAGTTTAAAGACTTCAGGGATTATGACTTAAAAGTTAGAAATGAGGACTTTTAAAATTAAGATAAATAATTAAACTAAATTAACAAAAATGAGCAAATCATTAGAAAACCAAAGAGAATCATTAGCTACAAAAGCCGATGAGTTACAAAAAAGAGCAGCAGAAGAAACTTTTGCTATTACGCTTGATGATAGAAAGCAGGTAAAAACTATCATGGACCACCTTAATAAAGGTTATACTTGGAAAACTGCCAACGCAGCTGTACTTGTTTCTCTTTACGATCAGCTTAAAAAGCAAAATAAAGAATTATTAAGTTCAGATGCAGAGGAGACTGTAATCAATTTAAGAGGACATGAGTTAAATGCGCTTTACCAAGCACTTTTATCATGTGAAGGTACTGGTGTTGAAAGCGCTAGAAAATTCATCATCATGTTAACCAATATTGGAGAGACTGTTTCAAATGCAATGGCTAAATTAGCAGAATTAAATTCTGAAATCTCAGAGACTCATAAAGAGCTAGCAGAGATAGAAGAACAATTAAACTCTGCCGAAGTAGTAGAGCCTGAGCTAGAAACAGCAGCAAATGAAACAAGCAAGTAAATCTCAAAAGAGAATAGAATTTTTAGATCTTATTTCTGAATCTATCACACATGATGATATATTTGGAACACTGAACTATAAGAAAAAGTCAGAAGATCAAATTAAGCAATTTATTTACCCACACCTTGTAAGAGACTTAACTAATTATGTAGTCTCTGAAGGTGAGGAAGATAAAGAGAAGGCTAAGGAGGCTGTAAAATCTTCTATTAAATGGGAAGGTGACGTTAACACTACTGTTAATCATATTCTTTTCATGGGGACTAGAAATAGACCCGATATGGTAGTTGAAATGAATGGCATTAAAATTGCCATTGAATTCAAGAAAGGAAAAACTGGAGCGGATCTTAGAGCTGGTATCGGTCAATCATTGATTTATGCTACACATTATGATTTTGTACTCTATCTTTTCGTGGATATTTCAGACGATAAAAAAATACAGAACGCTCAAGGTGGAGTTAACGAACTATCTCTAACCGGAGAACTGTGGGATAATTACAACATAAAATTTATAGTAGCGTAAATGGGCAAGACATTCGTAACATCTAATCTACAACTAGGAAGACCTGGTGCAATTAAAAAATATAAAAGATCTCATAAGTCAGTAGACGAAATGGATGAGCATCTTATTAGAACTTGGAATTCTGTAGTTAAGCCTGGTGATATAGTTTATCATTTAGGTAATTTTGCATGGGATCCTAGAACTGCACAATCAGCCATGTTATCACTTAACGGCAATATTAAATTTAGTTTAGGAGAACATGATGAAGCACTAGAACTTCTAGATAGAAAGAATATGTTGAGAGAGGGATGTGAGATTGTAAAATGTATTGAAAAAGATATGGATAATGAAGCAGTCTTATCTTATTGGCCATTAAGTTACTGGCCAAACAAGCCTAAGAAATGGTATTCTATTATCGGATTTCCACAAAAGTCTTTTAAATCAGATCCTAAAAAGAAGATAATTAACGCTTCTACTGACTTTTGGTCTCATAGGCCACAAGAACTACACAAACTTATGGGTATTTTTGACGATTTTTAAAATTGTTAATAACTTTTACAAAATAATTGGCTCTAGATTTTTTAGTGTCAATTTTTTTTCGTATATTTGTACTATATTAATGTAAATCTTAATGAAAACATGTAATTATATTAATGAGAGACAAAATAATTGCCGAAACTCTTTTTTATGTCAATTATTTTTCGTATATTAGTACAGTAAATAAAAACGTTTAACCTAAAAAAAGCATATATGCCACAAAAAAAATCATTATCCTACAGAATCCTAACAGAAAACTACATTGCATCTAAATCAGAAAGAGACTACAAAGAACTCTATAACAGAGTTAGACCTGGTCTTAGAACTTATATCTACAATGTCGTTAAGGACAACGAGGCAACAGATGATATTCTAACGAATACTCTGACTAAACTTTGGACTAAAGTAGATCAGTACGATCCAAAGTATCAAATTACAACTTGGCTTTACAGAATTGCATTCAACGAATGTCTAGGCTGGATTCGTCAAAGAAACAAGAAAAGATCTCTTGATGCAATGAAGGATTATGGTATCAATACAG
>VMHT01195212.1_pt1 | contig 13493 bp, 29 predicted proteins | sample 4693611 | NCBI WGS metagenome assembly VMHT01 (sample SAMN12280063, study PRJNA550983) | marine metagenome | isolation source: seawater sampled from same location over 5 years 0.02-0.2 micron viral filtrate | place: USA: collected off the coast of southern California halfway between the port... ... | reverse complement strand
AAATCTACAACGCGGTTCCTCCGCTTCAAACAACTCAAGCATTGGCACGATTAGTTTTACAGACTCTTCAAATAATGCTTACGCAAGACTTGAAGTTGAAGCTGATGCAGCTACTGGAACAAATGATTATCCAGGGCGCTTTGTGTTCAGCACCTGCGCCGATGGTGCGTCATCACCAACCGAGCGACTCAGAATTACGAGCGACGGAAAGTTGGGCCTGGGCACGGCGTCGCCTCAAGCGGCTTTGGATATTTTTACCTCAACTGGACCTTATTTTAGAGGTGGTTCTGACAACACTGCAAGGCAGTTAGTTATTGAAAGTAGTACCACTACAAACGCTGGAGATACACACACTTTTAGAGCTTCTAGTAACACAGGTGTTATATCGTTTGCAAATTCAATAAACTCTGAGCGTCTACGAATCGACAGCTCGGGCAACGTTGGCATTGGAACGTCGTCGCCTTCAGTTCCACTAACAGTTAGTTCTGCTAGTGATCATTCTGATATTGCAATCTTTCATGCGGGTGGCGGTACACCCAACAGGGGATTAAAAATCAGTACATTCTCAAGTACAAATGCAAATGCCGGTGTTGAATTAGACGCACAAAATAGTACCGGCGCATTCAAATTTAGCACTGGTGGAACAGAGCGCCTAAGAATCGACAGCTCGGGAAATACAACTCTTGGATACGCTGGAGCTAGTTTATACTTTAAAAATGGTTTTAATAATAGTACGTCAAGAATACAAAATGGTGGTGGTTCAAATAGTTCCAACTTCAAATTTTTAGTCAACAATTCCGGTTCTGAATCGGAAGCAATGCGAATCGACAGCTCGGGGAATGTACTAATTGGCAGTCCTGGTGGATTTAATGCTGGTGGCGTTGTAAATATCCAAACAGATGGCAATAAAACAATTTCTTTCAATGCTAGTCAAAGTGAACTAGGCAATAACGCTTCTATTTGTGCCCGCAATGATTCTGGTTCATCGCTTGTTCCTTTTGGAATGCGTGCCAGTGATCTTCGGTTTGCAACTGGTTCTTCCGAGCGGATGCGAATCGACAGCTCGGGGAATGTTTTAATTGGAACAACCTCTGTTGGAGGATCAGGCGGCACCACTTTGAGGGCTAATGGATTAATTGCTGCGCCTGCTGTTTACTCGGTGGGGTTAAGTGCATCTCCGCGTGATGCCTTTATTGACCAAAACGGAGAGTTTGGTTATGTCCCTTCTATACGAGAAGCCAAAACAAATATCCAAGTTCAAAACAACGTTGATTGGCTTTATCAACTTGAACCAGTAACTTTTAACTATAGAACTAAAGATCGTGAAACTAGAGAGTACACTGGCAAAGCCGAGGCTGAACTTGAATACGGTCTTATTGCCGAAGACGTAGAAGCCACATGTCCTGATTTATGTTTTTATGATCAAACAGATAGTGGTCCTCAACTGCGCGGTGTTTCTTACAAAAAACTGATCACCCCAATGCTCAAGGCATTACAAGACGCAAGAGCTGAGATTGAAACTCTTAAAACCAAAGTCGCAGCCCTTGAGGCTGGATAACAAGCCGCCCCATGGCAACGTGGGGCGCTCAAGTTACACTGACCCTATTGCTCCTTTTTCATGGCAAACACCTACGTTTGGAAGATTGTTGATCTAAACCGTGATGTGAGTGACAATTTTGCTCACACGGCTCATTACACCGTGACCGCAATCAGCGATCAGGTTGACTCTGAGGGCAGTGCTTACAGCTCTGGCGCTTACGGCAGTATCGGTCTGGATCGCCCTGACACCTTGGCTGATTTTGAGGATCTAACTGAGGCTGACATCGTGGCTGCTGTTCAAGCCAAGCTTGGTGGTGCGGAAAAAGTAACTGAGATTCAGGATGCGCTTGCTGCACAAATCACAGAAAAGGTCACACCGACCCAAGCATCTGGCAAACCTTCAGGCTGGTGATCTGATGCAAAAACCTGATCCAATGATGTCCGCGTCTTACGGCGCTACGGACATTGAGGCCCAAAACAATAGAAATACATGGATGACCATGCTCTATTTGCACGAAGGTCGCGACAGAGCTGATCATCCTCAGCGCGGTTTATATACGGGGCTTTTTAAGAAACATTCTTTATGGGTTCCTGGTAGTGACGAAGATTGATCCTGTAGATCACATCCAAAACTGTCCATTGACTGGGCCGGTTAATGTACCTACGGAAAACGTTTTTTCGTTTCAAAATGATCAAATCTTTTGTGACTGGTGCCGCCGTCATTGCGGTCAGTGCATTGGCCCCCCTGTCTGCAGTCGCAGGCCCGTATTTCAACCCAGAAGTTAACGTCGGAGCTGGCGAAGACGGCGTGACCGGCGCAACCGTTGACCTGCACCTGGGCGTTAAGAACGAGGGCTTTTTTGCTCAATTGGGCCCTATGGTCCAAGTTCCTGATACAGGCGACACTGAGGTGGGCATTAGCGGTAAGGCTGGTTACAGCTTTGGTGCGGGTTACAGCGAGCTGAGCTTTGCCAGCATCGACTCCGACACCAGCTTCAACCTTAAAGTTGGCAAATCCTTCGATCTCTGAGGTATAACTCAGAAGTCTCTTCACACAGACAACAAGAGGCTCCCGAAAGGGGGCTTTTTGTTTACCTAAAAACTATGGGCCAAAAAATTTTTAATTTGCTGGGTGTTCTCGGCTTCACCATCTCAACGGCCTTGGCTGTGATCGGCGTGATGGCTTACACGCGCGTCCCGTCAATGATGAAGCTCTATCTGAGCGAGATGAAGCTAGAGCTGACAGAAACGATCCTCGATCAAGTGCCTGTTCCGAAAATGCCTGAGCTGCCCAAATCAACTGGGCCTGCGATTAGGTCACCATTTTGACTTGTTTCTAAGGCTCCACCCCCTGTAAACGCTATGCCGCAAATTCGTGCGATAGGTGTACGAAGAATCGGGGTGCCTGACATCTCTGTAAGCCAGCCAATCCCGCAACCTGTTTTACCAACAGCCCCACCGGTAACCTCAGCAGCGTTCCCAATCATTGAAATGCCTGGATGCGTCCGTGCGCGTATCAGCCAGGGCAGCGGTGTTCAAACCTTTGAGGATGATCCACGCGGCACAGTAACCCTGTGCGATGGTTCGGTTCCTGTTTATGACGCTCCTAACTACAGCCCCCGCGATTTCACATGGGTGCAGCCAGCACAAGCAAACACAAAAAAACCGGAGCTAAAAGCTCCGGCCGCATTCCCTCCCGCAAGTGTGCCGAGTGCCGTCCCCAGCCCTTCAAACTTGCCACAGGACAAACCGTGCCCACCGTTTGGCGCGAAAGAAATCGGATCGTTTAACAAATTAGGAACGCAGGTTCTTGCGGGTTACGAGCTGCAAGATGGCAACTGCGTCAAGACCTGGGCCTCAGTTCCGGTCAATCAGGTTGTTGATAATTACTTGCCGGACGTTGGCCCCACGACCTCTGTGGCGCTTACAGCTGCTTTTGCCACAACAGCTGCGATCTTGTCCAAGCCGATTGCATCAGTGCTGCAGAAGCTGGCCAAGCCAATTACGAAGAAGGTTGTGAAGAAGCTTCTGTTGAAAAAGGAGAAACCGGTATCTTTGCGGGAGCGGATCCTGGCGCAACGAGATCGGAATCGAGCACTAATGGCTTTACGTCGGGCTTTGGGTAAATGATGGCGTGGGTGTGATCTTCTACAGGAATTGGCCTTAGAACTACATCAGCACAGATGGCTTTGAAGGGACTCTTATCAGAGAAGCCATAACCATCCCGGATCGCCTGTTGGCACGCTTTTAAGCGTCCCATTTCGTAATTTAATCTTTTATCAGCCAAGCTCTGTTCATAAAGAGCAACCTGTTTTTCTGCGGCTTTGAGGCACAGGTTGATAGCACGACGATCTAATGGCACAGATATTGTCGCAGTGATCCCAAAATTGTTGCTGTAGTTGCTCCGATACCCCGTCCTCATTGGCTTCATGAACAAGACTCGGCCAGGACTGTCGGGAACCCCGTCTGGCCCGTCCAAGCCTGTTTCTGGGTCAGTTAAACCAAAATTGTCGCTGTTATCGTAAACCGGCTCTTCATAATATTCATTGTTAGGTTTACCCCAAGAGTGAACACCAGACACAAAAGGGGACACATTTAACGTTGCTCCGTCACATTGAATCCCAGAACCAAAGCTAAATTTTTGATATTGACCCGGCGTTATTTGCACAGCTTGATTAACAACTGAGCCGCTACTATTTGATACTGGAGATGCAGTCGCGCTTACCTGTGCAGCGGCAGGCCCGGTATAGATCAAACCGAGCAGCAGTGCAGTCGCTGTCGCTCTCATTGGCTAAAAGTGCTGGTGGAGTCGGTCACGCTTTCGATGATTGTTTCCCTGTCAATAATTACTTTTTCGATCAGACCGGGGCCCTGATAGGTCTCTGCAAACTGGAAGGCAGCACCTGGCGTCGATTGAACCCAGCTGCCGCGATTGCCAAGGTTTAGGCCTGTGCCGCTAGCTGAAGGGCTCACCACTGCGCTTGCTGGCTCAACGCCAGTGCCTGTGACGGTGTATTCCCAGCCAGTCCGGTACGACTCTGAAACAATCTGCTCCTTCACAATCGTTTTCGACTCGCTATGGCTGGAGACCTGGCCCTGCGAAAAATTTGGTACGACAGGCACCGCTGCCGCTGGTGATGCCAAGAGCAGCAAAAGCGCACTAGCGGCTTTGAAGTTCACTAATCACCTGCCCGATGGCGCTGGTGTTTGCCCCACCTGGAGCAATCGTGACGGTCCCCGCTGTGGTAACGCTGCCACTCAAGCCAGTGTTTGTGCCTGCGGCTGTGCTGGTCACATCGCCAAAGGCTGGCACAGCTCCAACGGTCGGGGCAGACGTGGGCACAAGATCGCCTTGGGAGTAGCTGGTTGCAAAGCTAAAAGAGTTGCCCGCAGTCTTCTGTGTTGCGTCTGGGATTGTGATTGCGTTAACCCCGTTGGTAGCTGCCCCAAGCCCTCCAAGGGCGTCGGCCGTGGTGCTGCCGCCTGCGCTCACCGACGTGTCAACTCCGTTCCCGCTGATGCTGTAAGTGTTGCCAAGGCGAACAGCACGACTTGAAGCCCCGCCTACATCGAGTTGCACTGAACTGCTAAGTCGATGCGTGAGGTCAGCCTTAGCAGGTAAAACAGTCGCCAAAGTGATGCCTAGTACCAAAAGAGTGCGGGTCATTTGATGCCTGCAACGGTTTTACTGTTGTCAACGATAACGCCGTTGTCCTCCTTCTTTTTTTTGCCGAGTTTGCCGAGTGCTGGCGAATAAGAAGCCGCCGTACCCGTAAGCAAAGACGCCGGGAAAGTTGGATCGACAGATTGGGAAAAGATGCCCAGATAGTTCGCAGTCAGGATTCCCATCGACCACAAAAGGATGGTCACGCGAACAACATCACCCAGCCAAGAATGGCCTTGGTCCTCTTGTTCTTCCGGCTTGGTTTGCGGTGTTTCTGCCATAGCGCAACAGAGCTACGCTTAAAGGGTAACGATCAGGCCAAACCATGCTGCTACTGATCCGCCCAATCCTGTTTCGGTTCTTGCAATCGGAGGGAGTCAAAAAACTGGTGGTCGATCTTTTGACCGAGTACGCCAAATCGACCGAATCACAAATAGACGATCAAGTCGTTTCCTATGTGGTCAAGTTCATGTACCCGGAAAAGAGAATTGAAAAATGAAAATGTCCGTCTTTTCGTTGACGGGTTGGTTCGTTGCGGGCGGCGCGGTCATGCTGCTGTTGTTCAGTTCAACGCTGGTTTTTATGATCGGCTACACAGTTGGCGAAAGCATTTGCGACCAGCCATTATCGGGCCGTCTGTAGGTTTTCTGAGCGTGCTCAGTTTGCTGCCCTTCTTCCAACATTTCAGGGATGACTCGCCCTACCACCTGGCTGGCGTTGCGGCCCTACAAGATGCCATGCCTGCTGAGCTTCTACAGGAAGACAGCCAGTGGTTCGAGGCGTGGCGGGCTGCTGGGATTGACGAAGAGGTCTATGTCCCTTACTACAAGCAAACCGACAACGGCCCCGATGGGTGGCGTGATTGTTTCGCCTCCTCCGCCGCCATGCTCGCAGCCAGCGCCAATCTGGTCTCTAGTGATAACGAGTACATCTGGCGGCTATCCAAGTTTGGGGACACCACCAGCGTCAATGCCCAGCTCCAAACGCTCCAGTTTTTGGGCCTGGATGTGGAGTTCACTCAAAAGGGCAATCCGCAGATGATCGAAGCGGCCATATCTCGCGGATCCGCTGTTCTCGTGGGCTGGTACGACAAGGGCGATTTAAGCAAAGGCGAACCGCCAACTTGTAATGGGCTTGCCTGCGGCCATTGGTCGGTGATCACGGGGGTCCAGGGCAAACACAGCCCGGTTGGCGATCAGTATTACGTCATGCACGACCCCATGGGTTACCCGCTCATGCAGAAAGGCGGGCATGATTTTTCACGGTCGGGCAAGTCCGTTCGCATCCGTCAGTCAGAGTTCAACTACAGGTGGCTGATTGAGGGGCCAAATTCAGGTTGGATGATCACCATTAGGCCATAACCATGCGGAGGCCCTATGTCTTTCGACTGGATGATCGTCAAGCCATCAACAGAAGACTCGTTTGAGACTGAAAAGATGGTGCGATCAATTATGAACACCGACGACGTGGCAGAGCTGCAGGGCCTCTGCGTGTCGTTGGCCAGAGCTAATCGTCAGACGGCGCGTTTGCTTCAGCAGGCGGTGGGTCGCATTGCTGAGATGGACTGTCAGTCGTTGCGCGGCGTTTAACGCCTAGGCGGTCAGCCTTGACGGCCGCCAAGAGCTTGGTGTAGTGATCCTGGCCCGCCATAAAGGGCGAGAAAAACTCACCCTTTAAGATCAGCCCCATTTTGTCCAGCTCTCGAAAAGCTTGGAGTTCAGGGCCTGCCATCAGAACGGGATGTCTGTGGCTGGGGCCTTATGCGCCTGGGGGCTAATGGTCCCATACCAACCGTCTTCGTCTTCCTTGCCAGGTTTCGCATTGAAACCAGCTGCGATGGCGGTATATGTTTTGTTTTCTTTGGTGTCGAAGTCCCAGACCTGCATTTCTTTATGTTTGGCGGGATCATCGGCAAGGTTCATCAAGTGTTGACAGAAAGCCGGGACTGACTCAAGAGGGATCCTGAGCACCAGTCTTTTGCCACCAGGGTTCCATTGATGGTCTGCATCGTTTTCATAGATGCTCCATTTGCCAGAAACGGGAAGAGCGGGGATGAAATCAGCCATTGAGTTTGTCGGGGGTAATGGAGTTGGCCAGCTCAAAGGCCAGCACGTCATGAAGCTTGTATCTGATGCGTGGAGCGCGAGGGCCAAAGACCTGCCGCACTTCGTAGAAAGCGGGCCCAGTGCCTGCCTGTCGGTAACGGCGCAGGGTGTTGGGGTGTTTGCCCCACCGCTGCGCTAGCTGCTGTTCAGAAAAGTAGGGCCCGGAATAGTTCGGGTCATAGTTGGCCTGAATCATGGTCATGCCGTTGCAACCTTTTCAACTTCGGCTTTTCTTGCCTTATACGCCTTCATTAGGTCTTGTTTGTGGGCGTCGGTTAATCCAGCATCGTTTCCATTTTTGTCTTTACCGTTGCGAATGGCGGCTTCCATGGCCATCCAGTTAGAACCAGGGCCAGCGTTTTTAATTTTGGTTTCCCAGATGTAAAAGGGCCCCGTTTTAATGTCTTTTTCGACGATCTCTTGAGTGCGCTTGAACTCCGGGCTAGGCGTTGGCCGGGGCTTTGGTGCAGGCTCTGACCCACGGGTCAGGTTCTCGGCGTTCTCCTCCTTGTCATACAAGGGCAAACCAAACTGGTTGCCGAACGTGCGAAGGGCTCGCTTAATCGCGTCGGTCTCTGCACCTTTAACGGCGTTTTCATGGTCGTGGCTGTTATCACCTCCCCAGCCTTCACGGGTAACACCACCGGCACGGACGCGAACGCGGGCAATGTAAGTAGGTTGTTTTTCGTTCACACATTTCATTTCAAGGGTTTCAGTGCTCCAGCCATCGAACCCAAAAATTCGGTTGGCTTCTGAGATGGCGTGTTCGCCGGAGATGTAGTCGAGCGTGCGACCTCCAGCACCCTTGCGCTTTTTGACGTTGTTGAGATCAAGCGGTGCAGCCAAGGATGTCTTGGCGGCTTGATCTAGAAGAATCGTGGACATGTCCATTATTTGAAGGCCCAAGAGGGCAGTGAAAGGGTTTGCGGTTCCATCGGGGTGTGCCCCGGCCAGTTGTTGAAGACTCTGCAGTTAGCGATCAGGTCCAGGGCCTTGCGGCGCAGGTAACGGCCTTCTGCGATCGCGTCATCATCAAGGCGATATATGCCGATCTGATGAGGCGGTTCGCGTTCAACAACTACAAAGACAAAACGCTTCATCTGGGACATCTCCAGATAGTGGGCGCATTGCAGGTGGTAAGAAAAATTGGCCACCTGTTTGGCGAAATTGGCTGGGCTTGCCCCACCAGCGGGCACCGTCTTTAAGTCAACGATGGTTTCATCTGGGGTAATCCAATCCAGCCGAGCTTTCATCGGTAGGGCTGTCGAATCGTCTTCTGCAAAAAAAGACTGTTCAGCTAACCCATCAACAAAAAAGGTGTTGCATAAAAGGTTCCCATTTACGGCGTGATTCATGCCTAAGGCCCTTTCGTATTGGGTCAGGCTGATGGGTTGCCGACCGTTTTCGATGGCTTGCTGGACCTCTTCCTTGCCTGCCTTGGTGTTGCGTGGGCCGCAAACTTGGTAGGTGTTTTTGAACTTTTCATGTTCAAGAATGAAGCAGTGGGCCAACGTGCCTTCGATCATTTGAGGGCTTGGCTTCCGTTCAGCACGTCCACCTTGATGCTTCATCCAGTAGAGAAGCTCAGGGGACTCCAAAGCCTGCTTCATGTCGCTCTGGCTGTAGCCAGGGTCGCTGAAGTAATCGACCTCTGAGACGGTCACTTAACGTCCTCCCGATCCCAATGGCTGCCGCCGGGACCATATATGCCTTGAAGCTCAGGCCAGGTCCGCAAGATTTTGGCCACGTTGTCCGGGTCAGCAACCAGGCCAGCGGTGGCCAGCTTTCGTTCAAAGTCGCCGCCATGCACCTGGGCGATATGAAACATTCGAGTGATTTCGCTTTGAGTCATTTGGGGCCTAGAGTCTGTGTGGGCAGACTTCAGAAGCGACGCCAGGGGTGGTTTAAGCACTGGGGTTTGTCCTCCTATTTGAAAATAAGTTTGTCGAGACCTGTACGTTCTGAGGCATCAAAAAAAATGCGCCGGAAAGTAGATGAGGTCGAAACTGTCGGATTGGCAGGATTAGTGTCCACTGTCATTCCCAGCCGGTTCGTAATGGTCTCTTGCAATTCCAGATAATTCAAAAGCGTCACAGGTTCAAGGTCTGGGAAATGCTCAAGCCTGATCAGCTCCATGGTCGCAACTAATTTCCCCATAAATTCGGGAGAAATTTTTAGGTCATCAGTCATCGCTGAAGCTCTTCGCAGGCGGCCTGCACGCCCAGGCGGCAGTCGCGTTCCGTCATTTGGTCCAGCGTGCCGGTCAGAGAAACGAACAAGGCACCGCCGAACAGCACGAACAAAAAAGTGGTGAACGCTGGAGCAAACCACCGGGGATTGCCAGGGTCGTTGTAGAGCTTGGTGCTTTGGTAGCGGATTTGTTTCATTGGTTTGGGGGAGAAGGCCCCCGAAGGGGCCGGGAAGATCAGACGCGGGAACGCAGTTCGGCTTGGATCATTTCGACGATGGACATCAAGCGGTCTTTTCTTGCGGAGTTGTTGGTGATGACTGCCTGGGAACTCATTTCAAGCGAGTTGTCCATCAAGACCAGGGTGGAAATGGTCTTGCAGCGTTCGGGGGTCCAGAGGTTCATTGGGGTGGTTGGAACTGAAGTCAGTATGACCCCGACTTGGTAGGTGACTAGTACCCCTTGTGCAGCCTTTTAGGTTGGCACAACAAAAGGGGCCGAAGCCCCCAGGGTCAATCAATAAATTCCAGGCGCTTGCGCTCCTGGGCCAAGTATTGGTTGAGGTCTTTAACTAGCTGCTGGTGCTGTTCTTGCACCTTGCGGTCTAGTTCTTCCTGGTGGGCCACAAGGGCTTTCAGGTAGTTAGATCCAAGATCCATGGGGTGGTTGCGTGGGCCTATTCATTCTGCCCCTTGTGGTCGGTGTTTGGTAGGGATTGTGCAGGCTCGTCAGTTGGCACAGGAACGGTGTTCATCCCATACTTAGCTAGCTGCCGCTGCGTTCCCATTGCAACTGCATACATTTGGGCGCCGATGTTTTCTTCTTTTATCTCCTCATGCTTGGCCAGGGCCTGCCGAAACCTGCCGTTTTGCTCCTCCATCTGCTGATGCCATTCTTTGGCAACTTTTGCTGATCGGGCTTTTTGCCTTTCCTCCCATTCTTTCATCTTTGCCTCGTGGAAGCGTTTTCGTTCGGCGGCTGCCTCGGCTTGTTGTCGCTTTTTTTGGGCTTGGTACTTCCATTGGTTAATGACATGACAGAGCAGCTGTTTCGGATCCAAGTAATAGTGAGTCTTGCTTTTCTTCCCTGGCTCATAGCCAAAATATCCTCTGGACATCGCGCCAATCCCTTGATGTTTGTCCCATGGCTGCTTATCGCCTCGCCACATAGCCCGGATGATTTGGTCGCTTAGATCTTTGACGGCGCGTTTCTTGCCCATGCCAAAAATCTTTTGCTGAACAATCACACGGCGCACTTCTACCAATGCTTCGTGCTCGGGCAGCCATCCCCGTCTTTTGTAGCCCAGCAAGATCTGTTCCACGCGTTGCATTTTGATCTTGTGCCTAGCAGTTGCGCGTCTGCTGATCTCGTCATTAACAAACTTTCTCAGGATCTCTAACTCGTATGCTGTGCATTTTCTAAGGGATGCTCCATCCTTAAGGATTGCCGCAGGCCTAACGGCAAATTTTTCAGTCCTTACGATTGGCTCCCGCTCGGCGTGCTTCGGCTGCTGCTTGAGGGTCTCTAATTCCTCATGCCATTTTTTATATTCGTCTGGGTGGTGGCCCATCTGAGTCATCTTGTCGTGCAACCAAGCACGACGTTTTTGGATCTTGTCCTGACTATTGCCGTGGTCGTGGTCGTACATGGGGTTCAAGTATCTGTTTGGTTTGCTCATTGCAGTTCCTTCCGAAGATTTTCGATAGCGGCCAAGATGTCGTCGGCGCTGCCCTCGCCAACTTGGTCAATCAACAGCAAGTCTTTACGGGTCAACGCCATGACAGCCCCGACGTTTTTGTAACCACGCCTCCATAAAGCGTTATGGGCACGGATTGGCAGCATCAGCCGATCAAGCGGCATTTCATGCAAACTTTCTTTTTTTGGAGGCTCTAGGGCTTCGCACAATTCGCGGATGTCTTCGCGGGTTATGGACGTGCCCTCTGGGGTGTCCCAAGCCATGACGCCATTGGCCAGGTCTTCACGAATCAAGCTGGCCAGGTAGGACAGCTGGGGTTTGGTTAGTTCCATGGTGATTAGTCGATCTGTGCTGGGCTGATGTGGTCAAACTCTTGCTGCAGTTCTTTTAGGCCGCTAATGCCGAAATGGTTTAGGCCATCCCAGTGCCAGCCCTCTTCGAGGTAGACGAAAAACGGTGGGTCAGGCCAACCCTCCTCAGGGTCTCTTTCCATCAAAGGACGTTCGTCCTCAATTGAGGCGATGCCCGGATGCTTCAAGGCTTCAGCCCAGGAACGTGGTCTTTTCATATTTGTTGCCATCCTTTTGGAAGGTAGGGGTGAACGGGTCCGGGGTTGACAAGCCTGCGCCCATAAGTTGGCGACTCCTCTCTGTTATCCCCGGAAAGGCCCGAGGGCCTCAGATTTGGACAGCGCCGCCTTCTTTGAGGCTGGCCCACATGATTCGTGCGTCTTCCTTGTTAAGGATTACTGAACCGGCCCAGTCAAACTTTGACTTGATGCGATGGTGACGGACTGACTTACAGACGTTGATTTTTTCGTTGCCAACGGCAAAAGCAAACTTTTGGCAGCCGTCAAGGAGAAGAGTGTGGACTGTCATGGGGTGGTTGACTGAACTGAGCTAAGTATGGGCCTAGTTGGTAGCCAAGTGGTAGGGATTGTGCAGCTTGTTGAGTTGGCACAACCCCTAGGGGCTAGGTGATTACTTCGGCTCGTTAGTGGAGTTGTCGATCAAACGCTCCAGGCTGCAGGCGCTGGTGGTGCCGGTGTTGAACAGGCCAATCAGAACGGCTTGATCCAGGTTCTGGACCATTTCGATGCAACGCTCACGCCAAGCGATCAGATCGTTTAGGCGCTCAACGCGGTCCTGGTCCTTGCCCTCCCACTCGACCAGCCAGCCGCGAAAGATGTCCAGGGATTTTTTGTATTGGCGAAGCACTTGCTTAGGAGCCTTCTGGACAAAGTCTTGAAGGCGCTTCTGCTCAGCGGCCTCGCGATTTGCCTTGGCCTTGGCCCGACGCTCCACGTTGTGGCTAGGAAGCTTGGAACAGTCGATGACTCGGCCAGTAGCGGTCTCGACGATGACAGTCCTGGAGATGCCGCCGCACTCGCGGACCAGGCGCTGCAGATCGTTGCTGCCGGTGGTGTAACTGCCGCTTTGGTCGGTCGGGACGGCTAGGTGGCTGTAAGTTTTGACGCCTTCGCGCTTGGCCACGGTGCCGTTGCTCAAGGTGACTATGTAGCGGTGACGGGTGCCGTTGCGAAGCGCGGTGTATTTGACGGTGGCGGTTGTCATGGGGTGGTTGACTGAACTGAGCCAATCATGCCCCCGATTGGTAGGTCTTTGGTAGGTACTAGGACAGAGTTTCAATCGTCACAGTTGCACCTGGACGTTCACCCGGCAGGCAGTATCTCTGACAAGCACTCAGCACCACCACGTAGCAATCGTCGGTAAATGCCGACCCAGTCAGCCCATCAAGCAAGCTCCGGCAGCACTTGTCGATGTCATTTTTTTTGGCCGTGTAGTGCGTGCGAGCTGATGGACGCAAATTGCCTTTGGCCCCAAAATCACCCTTAGGGCGCAAAAACCGAAACTCAACGGCAACGCTGCAGGCTTCCTCAATCAACTCCCCGCAGGCAGCCAATGCCTCAACTCGTACGGCGTCTCTCCAAGGCCCAAGACGTTCTGAGGCTTCTCGCATCCCGTAACGAGTGCGAATTTTTGACCCTTGTGGTGCGGCTTCGATTCCTGAAATTTCGATGTCGTAACGCATAAAAAAAGCGGGGTGCTCGAATCCCCGCCCGGTGCTCATGCCCTCCAACGCTAATTCATGTCATTCATCCCGCAAGGCGTCCCTTTCACGTCACTTCCAACAGCAATTCGCGGAACGCTTCAGCCAAATCAGCTGGCGGTTCTTTGGGTCATCCAGACCTACGCCGGAGCAAATGCCGACTGCTGGCCGTCAATTAAAACCATCGCTGATGGTGCGTGTGTTTCTGTCCGTACTGCTCGGGCTGTCGCT
>VMHT01105380.1_pt1 | contig 13493 bp, 14 predicted proteins | sample 4693611 | NCBI WGS metagenome assembly VMHT01 (sample SAMN12280063, study PRJNA550983) | marine metagenome | isolation source: seawater sampled from same location over 5 years 0.02-0.2 micron viral filtrate | place: USA: collected off the coast of southern California halfway between the port... ... | reverse complement strand
TGGATGGATCGTGAGTGGAGAAACATTGGACACCATGAAGGATCTGTTCAACAACTTGATTACCTGTCTGAGTGGGAAAGGGATGTCTTCAAGACTGCCTTTGAACTTGACCAGAGCTGGGTAGTTGAGCAAGCCGCACAACGACAGGAGTTTATCTGTCAAGGTCAATCAGTGAACCTGTTCTTTCCTTCTGGAAGTGATAAGTCTTATGTTAACAAGGTGCATATCCAAGCATGGAGAGGCGGGCTTAAAGGCTTGTATTATCTACGCACCTCTGCCAGTAGTAATGCGGAGAATGTGGGTAAGCAAGTAGAACGTGTAGCTCTTAAAGACTTTATGGAGGACTCAGAATGTCTAGCTTGCAGTGGATAAGATGCAAAACTTGTGGCGTCGTAAAAAGCTCTGATGATTTTTACAAAAACAGCACAAAGCTTGGAAGCTGTAGGGAGTGTATCCCTTGTCACAATAAAAGGAGTAGTCAATTCCGTAAGGACAATCCTGACTACGATCTTAAGCGTAAGTACAACATGACAGCTGACGACTTCAAGAGAATGCTTGAAGAACAAGGTGGAACCTGTGCCAATGACGCGTGTGACTACGGATCTGATGAGGATCATGAGCTTGTAGTTGACCACTGTCATGAGACTGGAAAGGTCAGGGGCTTGCTATGTCACTGGTGCAACCTTGCAGAAGGTCAACTTAAAAGTAGCACAAAGGTGGCTGAAGGACTTATAAGATACATGAGGAGGAACAATGGCGAAGAAGAAGAGGGCTGAGGCTACGCTATATGATCTGAACGGGGGCTATAAAAAGCCCTCGCCTGATCTACTAATGCACATAAAGATAAGCAAGATAGACCTAAGCTGGTTTAGCTTTGAGAAGCATGGGTTATACCGAAAGGGTGGCCCGTTTGACAATAATAAAGAGGAAGATAATGAGTCTACTAGAAGAGAACAAAACGTACAAGCCGTTCAAGTACCCGTGGGCGATGGAGCTGACGGAGCAGCACGAGGATTTACACTGGACGGAGAAGGAACTAAACCTAAGTGATGACGTAACCCAATGGAAGGACGGATCACTATCGGATATTGAGAAGAACCACATCACACAGATACTTAGATTGTTTACACAGTCTGACGTTGTGGTGGCTGGTAACTACGCAGAGTTATACATACCTAAGTTCATGAACAATGAGATTAGATCAATGCTACTGTCGTTCGCAGCCAGAGAAGGAATTCATCAGAGAGCATACGCTTTACTTAATGACACACTTGGTCTACATGAGAGTGAGTACTCAGCGTTCTTAGAGTACGACGCCATGGTAAGGAAGGTAGACTTCATGAAGGATGCAGATGTAAATACACAGCATGGCTTGGCTAAGTCCTTAGCCCTGAGTGTATTCAATGAGGGGGTGTCCCTCTTCAGTGCGTTCGTTATGCTGTTGAACTACCAGAGACACGGTAAGATGAAAGGAATGAACACGGTAGTTGAATGGAGTATCAGAGATGAGACGATGCACGTTGAAGGTATGAGTAAACTATTCCGTGAGTTTTTAGGAGAGCATCCAAGGTTAGTGAATGATGAGTTTAAGAAAGAGATTTACGACATGGCAAGGACCATTGTTAGGCTGGAGGATAAGGTTATCGATCTTGCTTATAAGGCTGGAAGTGTGGATGGTCTTGAAAAAGCTGAAGTTAAAACGTACATTAGGTATCTGGCGGACAGGCGACTGATCCAGATGGGACTTAAAGGAAACTTCAAGGTAAAAGAGAACCCTTTACCTTGGGTAGAGGAGTTAACATCAGGTGATTCGATGAGTAACTTCTTTGAGAAGACAGTTACAGACTATTCAAAGTCTGGTATGACAGGGGAGTGGGGATGGAGTTCGTAGTAATAATACCTGCAAGGCTTGAATCAACAAGACTATACGGCAAGATGCTGTTAAAGGTTGAGGGGAAGTCAATACTTGAGCACACGTACGACAAAGCCATTAAGAGTAAAGCAAGTCGCGTGATCATAGCAACAGACAGTGAGATGATAGCTGAAGAGGCAAGGTTGTTTAATGCAGAGGTCTGCATGACATCCCTTGGACACGACAGCGGGACCTCAAGGATCTCTGAGGCTGTGGATATTCTTTGTCTGGATGCTAACGAGGTTATCGTTAACGTGCAAGGTGACGAGCCAATGATAAGTCCAAAGGTAATCAACCAGATAGCAGAGGGTGTACACTGCAGGGTCTACTCAGGATATATTAAAGAGGAGGTCTCTGTCGTTACTGTGTGTAAAGAGTCGGAGGATGGTGTTAATGTCATGATGGACAGGTTTGGTAAAGCACTGTTCTTTTCAAGGACAACGCCATCAAGGTATAAGCACATAGGCGTCTATGGTTATCGTGCTGTCTTCTTAAGAAGATACGCTGACTTTGAAGTGTCACCTATGGAGAAGAAAGAGAAGCTAGAACAATTAACATTCATGTACGAAGGTCACGGGATATACGTCGAGCTTGCTTGCGAGGACTGTGGGTTTGGTATAGATACAGAAAAGGATTATAATAATTATGTCAAAAGCAGGAAAAGTATGGGGGTCAACCGAGTTGATCCTAGCGAACTCGTCGCTTGAGTTTCACAGGATAGACTTCTTGAAAAGTGGAAGGTGCTCCAAGCACAAGCACCAGTACAAGTGGAACGGGTTCTATTGTCTTGAAGGTATCATGAAGATACAAGTATGGCAGGATGACTACAACCTTATAGACACAACAACCTTAAGGGCTGGTGAGTTTACCTCGGTTAGGCCGGGGCTCTACCATACCTTTGAGGGGATGTCTGATGGTGTAGCCTTTGAGTTGTACTGGGCCGAGTTCAGTCACAACGATATCAAGCGTGAGATCACAGGGAGTTTGGATGCAAGAGAACATAGAAATAGTTAACTCATTGAAACTTAAGTATAAAGAAGCAAGGTCGTATGACATGGGCTTCCATGTCTGTCAAGTCTTGAAGCTTTATATGGATGTAGAGGATTGGAAGGATTGGTTTGAAGAGGTGACGAATGTTACATCAAAGAGACACTGATCCGTTCTTCTTAATAGCTGGCCCGTGTGTCATTGAAGACGAGACCATGATGATAGGTACCGCATGCTATCTCAAAGAGATAACTGCAGATGTTGGTATAGATTTCATATTTAAGTCATCCTTTGACAAGGCTAACAGAACCAGTATGAACAGCCCAAGAGGGCCGGGGATAGAAGAAGGATTAAGAATCCTCCAGAGAATTAAGAATGAGGTTGGTGTTCAGGTACTCACAGATGTACATGAAGACACACCTCTTGATGAGGTAGCATCCGTAGTGGACGTGCTTCAGACTCCTGCATTCCTCTGTAGGCAGACGAACTTCATACAATCGGTATGCAGTCATGGTCTACCAGTTAACATTAAGAAGGGACAGTTCCTTGCTCCTTCTGATATGAAACATGTAGTTGACAAGGCTAAGTCTACAGGTAACAAAGACATCATGGTGTGTGAACGTGGCGCATCCTTTGGTTACAACAACCTCGTGTCTGACATGAGAAGCATAGTAACCATGAGGGAGTTCGCTCCTGTTGTGTTCGATGCCACTCATAGTGTGCAAGAGCCGGGAGGATTAGGAGAAAGGTCAGGAGGAAACAGAGAAATGGTTCCCGCATTAGCCAAGGCAGCGGTAGCCGTAGGGATCTCAGGGTTATTCATTGAATGCCATCCGGATCCTAACAACGCAATGAGTGATGGACCAAACTCATTGTATCTTAGTAAGGTTCACGATCTGCTTAAAGTTCTTAAGCGGATTGACAATATAACAAAAGGAATAAAAGATGAATGAAGTAAAAGAGTTAGTAAACAAGGTGTTGGCAGCAAAGAGTTCGACATTAATACTGGGTGGCATCATCGCACTGGTAGTAATCGCAAAGCTATTTGGTGTAGAGTGAAGGACGACAACCTAATAGGTTATTACGGTGGGGCTAATTGTCCCACCAAGTCTCTTGTTCAAGAAGACAAGACAAGGGAGGCATACAGACAACTTAAGAGGGATAGAGAGTCTGAAGAGACTGGACACAAACGTCCACTATGGAGGCGTGACTGGAGAAAGTAATGAGTGAAGAGAAACTATACACCTTTAACGAGGTACTAGAAAGGCTAATGATTACTGATGAAGAGCTACTACTATGTAAACAACACAAAGAGTATAGTGAAAGGTTAGACGAGATACTGGATTTTGACTCTGAACGAATGGACATAGTAGGGCAGAATGGAAACGATGGTCTACACTACGACAGCATAGGTAACATTGGAGATCCACCGGATGAGCCTAAGGAAATAAAATGGAAGAACAGAGGGTGGGGTAAATATTAATATCAGGAGTATGAGTAAATGACAAGAGAGAATGCGGCACAAGATCTGATTGATATGGCTGAGGCATGTAAAGGTTTAATTACCGACGACATGCCTGACGATATTATCAATGCAGCTGACGACGCCCTAAGAAGTTTAATAAAAAGCATGGCTATCTTAGGGTACAACTTAGTAAACGAGGAGGACCATGGATACAGTGGTTAAAGCAACCTTCACTATCATTGATGATGATAGTAAGGCCAAGAGAACAGAGGTGATCGAGATGATCTACCCAATGGGCGAGGAACGGAACTTTGTTAAGTCCCTTATTGAATACTTGGAAGACGAAACTGATCCAAGCAAACCTAAAATAGTAACAGGACACTAGAATGCAAGAACATAATATCATGTCCCTTGAGGGGATTACAGATCAAGAGTACGTGGATAACTTTGGAGTTCCTTCGGGGTTGGCTAACTCTGCAGCGATCAACGAATGGATGATCAACGACACATACGAAAAGAATCTCACAGCAGAATATGAAGCGGCCATTAAGGAAGGGCGCAACGAGAACGAGGCCAAGCAATGGGCAAACAAAGTTGCTAACCAAGGACGCAGTGAAGCTCGTAAGCTACTTAAGAAAGTTCGTAAGGCACGAGGATATTAAAAAAAACAAACCCAACAGAGTCCGTAATGGATCCCTGTTGGGTTATTTTTTTTAACTGAAGTTGTCTCTAGACTTATCCCAGAAGAACTGATAGACATGAGCTGTCTCTTTAGACATCCTGTCTTGTCCCTTCTTAAGTTCAGCAAGATCTCTTCTAAGCTCTACTGGACCGGGCATTTTATAATACTGACCGTTAGGTAGTATCACGGCATTGCCCGGCTTGTTCCAATCAAAGGCAGCGAAATCTAACCTTGAGTCCCAAGTAGATATACCTTCTTCTTGTGCTATACGTACACCCTCATCAGTCAACCTACGTCTGAACGTGGTGTCCATACCTAGGCCCTTCCTTGTTCCGGCTTTACCCTGGGGCTCCGGCTTCTTAGATCCATTCGGATTAAGATCATAAGTAAGGGCTTCAAAGACATTGATTGAGTGGCCTGAGTATGTATTGATAGATCTGAACACATCATTAAGTTCGTTGGTATACTGACCAGCTTCCTTAGGAGTTACAAACAAACCATCAAACACTTGAAGTGCTGTGTTTCTACGCCCACCAACTTTAAGCTTATCACTCATCTGAGTTATAGCTCCATTGATATTCTGAGAATCATTAGCATGGTTCAAAAGGACAGTGATCTGAGAGGCTGCTTTAAGCGAGCCTTCTGTATCACCCTCTGCCTTGCGATTGAAGAGTTTGACGAAGTTGTAAGTGTTTCCCTTACTCTTTATAGGGATCTGCTCACCAGTCTCCTTGTCAGTCTTATACTCTCCCGTTGCATGAGAGAATGTCCTACGACTACCCTTGGCAAGTTCATACTTACTCTTACCTAGGGGTATCATAAACCCTGACATAGTTGGAATGTTTAAGTCAAACCCTTGCTCGTTAGCTAAAGAAGCTGCAAGAGATAATGTATTACTTAGCTTAGACACAACGTCAAAGCTACCTGACACAGCTTCCGCCATGTAAACACCTAAAGGTTTAGAAAGATCCTTCTCTATATCAATACCCGCATTAGCAAAAGAATCAACTATCGCAGGGGTGTTAACATAAAGTTCTGACAAATAGTTTTCAACTGCTTGAGCAATACGAGCTGCACCAGCACCGTAACCAAAGATCATAACAGGATTCTTAGTAAACTTTCTTCCAAGAACTCCACCATGTTGCTGGATAATATGCATAGCTTGCTTGAACTTTCTTTCCTCAGCTTCCTTTAAGATTGTTTTGAACTTAGAGTTCGTAACGTCTTGGACAAAACTCTTTAGTGTTGGAGGCCCTTTCTTATTACCCCACAAGCCACCTAAAGAATTACGAATGTTCTCATCAACCATTTCGTACACGTCCTGAAGCTTCTCTCCATCCTTCCATCTATCAAACATATCTTGCGAGAATAATCTGGATGCGTTAGCTACCGTAGTATCTCCACTCTGCCAAGCAGACCAAGCCATACCATTTGTAAGGCCGTCAATCTCTGTCAAGAATCCTGTAGAGTAAGATGTCTTCCCGTTGTCAATAGCTTGTTGAAGGTTAAGAGCCTCTGCTATTGCAGCAATAGACGCATAGCCCTCTTCATTTCCAGCAGCCTCAATCAACTTGATACCGCCTTCACCACCTAATGTATTTAAGTTGGCCTGCCACTCGTTGATGTTAGCATCATACATTGCAGCTGCATCCTCAACACCCTTCTTATCATAACCAAAGCGCTTCATGATACCCGCCTTAAGAATCATAAGATCCTTAGGACTGTTCAAGTTGTATATAGATTCAATACCTGCAGCAAGCATAGCGCGAGCTAACTTACTACCTTGGAAGTTTCCTATGGTTTGATCTACATATAGTCTGTTGTTAAAACCATAGAAGTAATCATAGAAAAACGCACCGCCTGTTTCGGCATGCTCCATTCCCCACTTGAGTTGTTGTACAAACTCACTGTCTTTAATGGCGTCACTTACGTCATTAATCCTAGCGGCAACGTTGAGATCCTTAGTTGGATTACCTTGTTCATCAACGATCCTGCCGTGCTTATCTCTCTTATATATAAACCCGGGCCTGTTTCTGGCAGAGCCCTTGTTCCCAGCACCATCACCTTTAATACTTAAAAAGCTAGGGCCATCAAATAACTTGTTAGCTTCTACATTATAGTACAAAGACTTAAGTAGATTAACAGTTACCTTATGAACCTTTACCGGAGTATTCTCTTGAACCTCAAGATCTTTCAACCTGTTGGTAAGGTCTCCGTGCTCCATCCCTTTAATACCTCTAAGCTTTCTTGAGATTGCTATCTTGGTATTCTCATAGTATTCTGCTGGCTTCTGAGATGTTCTCACATGCTTAACAGAACTAGGGATCAGCTCATTTGTCAATGGCTGGAGTTGGTGGGCTAAGTTCAAACCTTCTTTAGTTAAGATTATAGCTTTAACTGGATGACCATCTTCACTTGTTGCTGTAGTTATTTCAAACACACTATTAGCGTCAGTCTTTCCTTCCTCTTTTCCTAGTGCATAACCTACAATATGCCTTACAAAAGAGCCTGCCATTCCATACTCTTCTTTTGTTGCCTTCTCTTCACCCATAGATGTTAGAAACATTTGTCCAATGTTCATATCATGAGCAACAGATGTCATAACTCTGTCATCAAAAGATGGGGCTTCATAACCTTCCTCTTTCTTTTGTTCTTCTTCAAGCTTACTTTGCCAGACATTCTTTCTAGCTTGTGCTAACACACTGTGTAAAGCTAAGTCTGAAAAGATTCGTCCAGCTTCAGGGGCTTGCTCTGCAATAGATGCATAGGATGCTACATACTTTAATACAAACTGAGCGTAGTCATCAGCAGTATGGTTGCCTTCCTCTGCCATCTTAGCAGCGATCTTAGATTGTACACTAGGGCCGTATAGCCCAGCCGAAATACTTTCTTGAAGCGCTTGCTGAACAGCCCTTCCATGTTTGTTGGAAAGCTCCTCATCAGGCGATGATGGATTATTAAATGCACCCTCTGGGTTGTCATTAAGTTTAGACAAATGTCGCGGCTGAACCCATGGGGTATCAACACGCTTACCAGTAGGAGAGCTTCCGTCTTCACTGTACTCTACGTACTGATCAGAACTAAGTGTCATGTACTTCTTACCCAAGTGCCTTGCAAACTCTTGGTACAGGTCAGGGCTCTGAGCAACATCCATTGGGGACACCCCTCTAGCCTCTGCAAATTCCTGTAGATCCTCTGCCTCTTGCTCTTCACTAAGTTCAGGGTCAGTGTAAGCGTTAGCACCTGCTTTATTCCTAACAGTCTCCGCCCACTTCTGATCCTCTGACACCTGTGCGGCAACTCTTTTACTATCATCGACAATAGATGGGCCGACAAGCCCAGTACCAATGTCTTCTTGAACAGCTGCGTCGTACTGATCGTCTATCTTACCTAGGATATCTCCAGAAGCTTCTTCTGTTAACGGTCCTACGTTCATTAGCTGAGACAGCTTAAGAAGAGACCCCGTTAGGTGTCCCTTCTCTTTGCCCTCTGTAGCTTTCTTTGATCTAACTGTTGCGTAGCTCATTGGCAACTCCTATATATATTACTTGTTAACAAACCAATCTTTGAACACCTTAGTGGTTCCCATAAGTGGAACTTCTTTAGCCAAGTACTTGTCTCTAAGTTCATCTTTGCCTTCAAGGTGATTTAAAAATATCTTCCCTAGGTTTTGTCCGTGCTTCCACGATGGCCCAAGGAATCCTTCTGTTGCATCAATTGCATGATCAATCGGACCCTTGTATCCTGACTTGTATATTGGGCTTACTGTTTCAAGTAGCCTTTCTGGTGTGCCCAATAGTCCTGAAGACGTAACACCACGCTGAAGGTATCCCTTATCAGTAATCCATCCGGGCTTTCCACCGTACTTAAGTTCATCCTTCATCATCTGACTGAGGAAACCAAGTGCAATCATTGTAGCTGCGATAGCTACTGCATTATACTTGGCTGTCGGATCCGCGCCCTTAACTTTCTTCCATACCTTAGGAAGAATATGAGCGGTGAACACTGACATGAAACCGTTGTACTGTGTGAACAACCTGTAGTGTGGATTAGAATACCATAGAGGTCTGTTCATTGCATCAGGGTGGGCAATAGCATTATCTACCCAGCTGACACGAGCAATATCCATGGTCTCTAAGAACTTAGAATCGGCATCAATAAGCATCTTGTACATCTCGTCAGGCGTGAGCGCATCAATCTCTTTCTCAGTCCTTCCCTTTCCAACGCTTCTTACAACGTCATGATACTGTTTGGCTGCACGATCAGGGTCAACATTCAACTCTCTCAGTCTACCAAAGGCATCTTGAAATAGTCCAGACTTTCTAATGTTGGCACCTTTATCTATGTTTCCATCAGAGTCAAGTGCAGACCCAATTATTTCTAGGTCTCCAAAGATAGCATCATTAGCGATAGCCAGTCGAGCGATTCTTGTTGCGTCTGTGTATATCTTAAGTCCGTTAGCTAAAAAGAATCCTTTCATAAGGACTTCTTTAAACTTTGAGGTCTTGTACACTGCGTCATCAATACCCGTTTGTCCAATAGCACCGTGCTTACCGGAACCATAACCATACCTATAAAAGTCTACAAAGTTTTGTAGATACTCGTCACGAGATACTCCAGACTTAGATGTTATATAAGACATACCACTGCTACTAACAATCTTGTAGTGATGAACTAGATCCTTAACACCCTTACCAATCGATTCAATAATGCTTTGATCCTTAGGTGCGTTCAGTAAAACAATCGCAGCCTCAGGAAGTGAAGCAATAGCTGACAAAGATAAGTGTGCAAATGAATTAAACCATGTGATGTGCCCAATCCATTTCTCTAGGGCACGGTTCTCCATCCTTCTGTAGTCACCACGAGACGCGTCAATGTTATCCATAAAGTGAGTGGCAATTCTTGGATCCCAAGCATCACCCATCTCTTCTTTAATAAGCATCAATGCCTTGGAAATCTTCTCACCCTTCTCACCCAAGTACTTCTTATCTACCGCATAGTTAACCTGCTCTTGCATGTTGATCTTAAGTCTTTCAAAAGGATCTCTCTCAAGAAACTTTGAATCCTCTCCGAACACACTGTTAAGAACATCTTTATTTTGCTGTAAAGATTTAGACTTGAAGCTTTTAAACCCAAGCTCTTTAAGCTTAGCAGGGTCGTATCCAGTAGGACCATGGACAACAACGTCCCAGAACGCCTCGGCATCTGATTTGGTCCAGCCTTTACCAACCAAAGCTTTAACAAAACCATTCTTGTCCTTAGCAACTTCATTAACCTTTAGTCTGGCACTCTCTTGAAACCAGCCCAACTTCTTCTTGGTTGAGGTTCCTTTGAATTCCGATGTGCCCTCTTCAAGGTTGTTAACAATCTTAAGAAGGACGTCAGTCAAACCATTTGAGTTGGTGTGTTGTCCACCAATTTTCTCTCTAATAGTTTTAAGCTCAGCTTCCATTCCCTTAAGTTCTGTTGGGATATCTTCACCAGCTGCACGAGCCTTAAGGTATTTAACGAACAACTTGGTAGAGTCATTTGTGTTTCTACCTGTTGCTCCAACACCCATTGCGCCGTCAAGCTCTGCCTTAATAAAGTCAAGCTCTGCAAATAGAGATGATGTTAGGATTCTCTTTCTATCTGACAAGGTTAAACCCTGAGTGAAAGAATCCTTAGCGTGTCCAGCAACAGATGTTATATAAGCAAAAGCTCTTCTTCCTACACTGCCTTGCGCTGTATTGTTTATTATATCATCTTGATGTAGAGACCCAAACCTTTTAACAAACCTACTAGGAAACTCTTTCAAAGTTGTTCCCAAGGTTTTCAGTCCACCTCTCCACTTAGATGTGTCTAAAGCATCACCCTTCTCTCTTTCTTTGTTAGCCCTTGTAACCCAATTTATTTCTGATTGAACTGTCCCTGTTTGCCCATCACCTCGGTCAACCGTTACAGCTTCTGAATTAGGGACTGCATCAATCTCTTCCAAGATATCTTCAGCAGTATCGCCTTCGTAGTCTGAGTTATCATTAACCTCTGTAAGATCTCTCTTAAGTCTTTTGAAACCACCTAGTTCACTGGTAGTGGCGGAAACACCTGAGATAGGTCCACCAAGAATAGCTCCTCCAGCCAAAGCATTAGTGAGTATGTGCTTGTATTCCTCTGGGTCGAATTCAGCTTCAGAACCTAAAGCTCCGAAACCATAACCGATGGTCTCTTGAAGTCCTTCGGTAACAGATTCTATACCAGCACCTTGAATTGTTTTAAGACCCACTTGTTTTGCAAGGAGTCCTTTGGCTACCTGCATCTGTGCATAAGCACCGATACTTTCCATAGCCTCTATAGTTACTTTGCCAGCAGCATCTCTGACCGCTTTAAGAGCGACCTCTTCTGATACGTTATTCTCTTTGGCAAAAGCTTTTGCGGCTTGTTTAAAGCCATCCTCTCTAAGCATAGTAGAGGGTTTAATAATACCTTTAAGACCAAGGCGGTCAAGCGTAGCCATAGCTACACCACCTGCCATCGCAACACCGGCATTCTTCTGATCCATCGTGCCTTTCATATTACCGTATGTTTCACCGGCATATGTCCAGATAGCTGGAGCCATTCCAATAGTTGCAGCTAAAGCAGCGGGTGCTCCGACAGCTGCAGAAAGTGCACCAACCACAGTACCACCAGCGATACCTAACATGTACGGAAGGGCAACACCCATCATACCTGTGAAGTAACCACCTAGTGAGGCTAGACTATCAACGTCTTGAATATCATTTGCAAACTCAGGAAGTTTTCCTTGTTGTCTCGCTATAGCATCAGCTCCTGCTTGGCCTGAGTGATATAGTGATTCACTACCTATAATATCTCCTAAGACTGAGATGCCCTCTTGCAAAGACTCTCCAATACTTAACCAGCCAGACTCCCAACCAGTACTAAAATTACTTCTAGCCTCGTTGTCCATGGTTCTATCATAGTTTCTAAAGCGAACTGTTGAGTCATCATATATATTATATGAGGCACCAAACAGATCCTTACCAGCCTTGTACTCTGCTTCTGTATCTGCTACAGTTTTCCAACCGAGCGTCGTATCCTTCTCATACTTTCTTTTCTTTTGTCTTGCTGATTCCCAAGCGTCATCTTTCGTCTCACCTGTTGCTTCGTTAAGGGCTCTTGAGAACACTCCCATATCGTACAACTCTTTCTGTTCTTGTGAGGCAGGATCTTGGAGGCCTTGATAAACAAGTTGCTTAGTCCAAAAACTTCCTTCCTCGTCCTGTAGATCTCCTATGTCTCTTCCGTACTTACCCTGTTCACCAGAGCGGTACACATTTTCAAAGCCTGTCTCTTTAGCAAGATTCTCGTAGAGCTCAGAGTAAAACTCTCCGCCCCATTCAGCTGGCTTAAGACCTTCCTTTGTAAAGTGTGCGACCTCAGGAGCCCACATGTTTTGAAAACGGACGGAGCCTTGCTCGTCTCTTATCGTATCAGCATCAAGAAATCTAAACTTCTTACTGAGTTCTTCTAATGCACCTTTAGACATTTAAGCCTCCGTTGTTTTTATTAACCGTTAAAGTTTGCAGCAAACCATATGAATGGTGTGACACCAGCAGCTTTAGCTTCAGCTTGATCTGAACTGCCACGCTCTGTTGCGTTGTGCTCTTTGAATGCTTCTTTGAATGCAAGCATCGCCCCCTTCTCGCCTATCGGGGAGTTTGTTGCGGGATCCACTTTAGCAGCCAGCGCTTGTATCTTAGTAAAGATATTAGAGATCATCTCTCTGCTCTCTTTACTTTCACGAGAGTGCTTTCCCTTTAAGTCTTCAGATGTAATCGAACCCTTGTAATCAGTAAGCTCTTTTCTAGCTATCTGATCCTTCATAAAGCTTAACATAGTCTCTGTAGTTCCGGGATTAAACTTAATCTCTTTTAAGAAACCTTGAACACCTTTTCTATATGCGGAACCGACAGCTGAGTCTTTCAAGTTAAGCTCACCATATGTCCTAGTCAACTCTGCATGAGCCTCTTGAAGAGGTCCCATCAAATCTGTCATACCAAGAGTTTCTTTTAGGTCTGGATTGATACCTTCAAAGTGGGACACCATATCTTTAAGGGCTGAATAGTTATCCTTAGTCATTTCACTAGAAGAAGTAAGTCCTGCTTTGGCCCTTTCTTTTTGAATATCAAGGCCAGCCTTAAAGGTCTCCTCTCTCTCAAACTTTAATTGGTCAGCAATAGTAGAGCTTGCCGCAGCACTTGCCGCAGCTTCTTCAGCATAATCCTGAGCAACAACTTCAGCACCAGACTCAATAGCATCAACTGCATCCACACCAAACAACATAGATGTTAGTGCAACAGTTAAGGCTTTGAACGCTCGTGGCTTAACCTTGTCTAGTCCAGTCTCAATAGCTTTGTCGGTAATCCTTTCGGCAGCAACAAGAGCTTCATTCTCATCAAACTCTTTTACAG
>VMHT01033312.1_pt1 | contig 13493 bp, 23 predicted proteins | sample 4693611 | NCBI WGS metagenome assembly VMHT01 (sample SAMN12280063, study PRJNA550983) | marine metagenome | isolation source: seawater sampled from same location over 5 years 0.02-0.2 micron viral filtrate | place: USA: collected off the coast of southern California halfway between the port... ... | reverse complement strand
CCAGGTTTATAAAGAGCAGCAATATGGTAAACCCTCTAAAAGTTGTATTAGAGATTATGAAAGTTTTGCTAGAACTCACATCTTACCTTACTTTAAAAATCAAGACGCTAGACTTATTGACAAAGACTCAATCAAAAGTTTTGTAAAACATTTAGAGGATAAATCATCTATAAATGCAAAAACATTATCTAAAGTATTTAATGTTCTTAGTGCTATTCTTGATGAGTCTGCTGCTAAAGAAAAGATCCAAAGAAATGTATGTAAGGATATGGATTATTTAAAAGACATAGAGATTACTGAAAGAGAGTTTGAGAAATTAGATTTTGATGAATGGTCTTTAGATAAAGTCATAGCATTAATTAATCAGATTCAAAGAAAAGATATTAGATTAATGTTTGAGATTATGTTGCAGACTGCTTGTAGACCAAGTGAGATCAGAGGTTTAAATAAATCACATTTAAAATTTAAATCTAATGTTCCATATATCAGTATTACTCATGCAGTTAAAAGAGATGGATCTCTTGGCAAACCTAAGACTAAAGGTGGTACAAGGGATTTAGTTATTTCAACTGGTCTTAAAGATAAAATAGAACAACACCTAAACGAATTACCAGAAAACCAGGTAAGTTTATTTCTTAATAGCAAGGGTGAATATATATGCCTAGAAACTCTTATAAGAGCTTTAGACAAGGCTCTAGCAATTTTTAAGGTAGAACTACCCATCAATCGTAAATGCTATTTTTTTAGACATTACATGGCTACATACTGGGCAAAGGAAAAGAAATACACAGATCCACAAGACTTGGCAGATGCACTAGGTGATAAGGATGTAAACTTTGTAAACAGAACTTACATTAAACCTTATGCCAAAACTGAAATGGAAAAAGAAAAAAGCGATTGGTTAAACAATCAGTTTAAATAATTACTTATACCAATACTTATCGTAGTTCTCTTTATCATAGGGAACTACTTTCCATTTATCTTTTCTTTTCAAACTTCTTTTAGCATAATCATTAGCTTCATCTTCTGTTTGAAATATTTGATTGGTGTATGAGGTTTCTTTATTTTTATTTTCAAAGACTATAAAAAACATTATCTGTATGGATAACCTAAATTCCACAACACCAAACTTTTTCTAATACCTTTAGTTACTGGTGTTATTTGATGCCATATATAAGATGGAAAAACTACAAGAGAACCTTTATCTAATATCTTATCACAAGTAATATAATTTTCTTTGTATGGACTACCTATATAAAATTTTAATAAACCACCTTTATAATCTTCTGGATCTGATAAGCTTACAGTAACTGACAGTTTTCTAATCTTGCCTTGATAGTCTTTGCCAAACCTCTCATCATAAGGTTTAGCAAGTTGGTCAATATGCCATTTATAATATTGTCCTTTTTCGTATTCTGTGAATTGTGCTTTTTCAGTATAATCCCATTGTAAGTTCCAACCACAATCTTCATTAGCTTTATCTATATAAGGTTTAAGAGTTTCATAGATCCATGATTTATCTAGCCAGGTTATGTTAGATTTTCTTTTACTTAAATCCTTATCAGATACAGAAGCTTTATCTTTATTATAAGTAGCAGCTTCATTAATTACTTTATCGCAAAACTCTATGGGTAAACCTTTTTTAAATACACAATAATAATTATCAAAATTCATAATTTAAAAGAGGGTAGAATATGACTAAAACTACCCTCTCTCATAACAACAAGTGGATGGTTACAAGGCATCCACAATCACTTTACATATTGATAATCATTTTAATTTAACTCATTAATTGTAGTGGGAGCTAAAATTATATCTGAGTTATTATTAGCTAGATTATCTTGAGCCAATAATTCTGTTGCATCACTTGTAAAATATTCAAGTGGTTTCTTAAAAAAATTACTTATCTGTAATAGCCGAATACTACTAAGACCATTGGTTCCTTTTTCATATTTTTGAATTTGTTGAAAGGTTACATTGATCCCTTTGGCTAATTTTGACTGGGTTATAAATTTTCGTACTGGCTTATGTGTACCTCTAAATTCACCATCAACTATTTCTTTGACAGTAATGTAATAGTTTTCTCTAGCTTCTTTAATCTTTTTACCAATTGCTAAATTTATTTTTTTATCTGTTTCTGTTCTTGACATTCTTTCTCTCCTTAATTTTTGCAGACTCCTAGCCTATAGTTTTTTACAACTTTAAAGTTAATAACTATAATTGTGTATGTTTGAAAGTGGCATCACCATTTTCAACCAGTACAATTTGTCTGAAAGTTTTAATATACTTTTTAAAAGCTTGTAATGAGTGAACGCATTGACCAACATTGTTCTTTGGTTTTTGCATAATCTCACCATGAAGCTCATTAAGTTTAGCATATCTTCTCAACAGACTATTACTTTTATTTAAAGCCATCCTCTTTAGACTCCTCATCGTTTGTTAATTTAATTCTTGACTTGTCTAATTTCAAATCAAGAACAGTAACCCTAGCATTATCACTAGGATTATTTGTGTTAGCAGCTATCTCTGCCGACTCAAATTCTTCATCAAATCTTACACTTGCTTCAAAAAAACTTTCTTTAGTTACCTTGCTCATCTTCTTAAATCCATTGTTGAATACTCTTTATTAAAATCTAAATTTGGAATTTGCATAACTTGTTTTGTTGAAAGTCTTATCTTACGATGTGCTGCCAAACCCTTTGACATTAAACCTAACTTAAATAGTTCTGAACAAATTGCACCAGCTCTGGCTCTGCTAAAAGAAAAATGTTCTGCGATTTCTTTATATGTTGGTGAATATTTATTTTGTTTTATAAAGTTGCTAATAAATTCTAAGCAATCATACTTAATCTTTGACAAGTATATGTGTCCATTGTTTCTTATTTTCATGTCTTATCCTTAAATAAATTTGTAATGTTTGGTTTAGACACATAGTCTGGAGCCTTTTGTTTTGGACTATCTAAGTCTTGCAAGTGGAGTTCTAGTTTATTTAGATACCAACCAGCTTTTCTTATATCCATTAAACAATCTTCTGCTGTACTATTGTGCTTACTGCCAAACCTCATTGTGTATTTCAAAATTTGTGAACGCAAGAAACCAACCACCTCTAATGGAGATAGTTGGCTTACTATTGCATCATAAGTCTGAATACTTTTTTGATAATGTTTTGGATTTACTTCTTCTGACATTAAGCTTGACCACCATCTTTTTTGTATGGTTCTTTAACAGTACCTGACATATCTGGTTGTGCTGGATTAGTTTTTTCTGTTTGAATCCAAACTGATACATCTTTACTCACACCATCAACATTAACATTACCCTGGTAATGAGGATATGATTTACCAGCCACATCGGTTTCTTTAGGTTTTCTTTTCCATAAACTTATTTTATTATTAAAGTCTGCCATTTTATTTCCTTTGATTGTTTTGTATTTGTGATTTTAGTTTGTTGTATTCTGTGTCAATCCTAACTTGTTCAATAGGATCTAATTCTATTTGTTTAAGTTCTTTATCAAATTCTTTCATTTGAATTTGTATATTGTTCTCAAACTTATTTGGTGAAGCTGAATATTTTTTTACTTCATTAAGCTTTGCTATCCAATCATTAGCTAGTTTAGTTGTGTCAATTTTTTTTAATGCATCTACTGATGATTGAACTACTGGATTTATTTTAGATGCTTTAAATGGTTTGGCATTGTAACCATCATCATTATCTAAACCAGTTTCTAAATTAAGTGCATTAAGAAATGCATATTTTCTACTATATGACATGGCTTGACCTGAACCATATTTATCTAAGTTACCTAATGCTGAACAACCATTTATTAAAATAGATTCTTTTGAAGATGTGTCATGTATTGTCATTTCACATTTAACAAAAACATATTTATCAGTAATAGTATTTTCATAATTACAAACTGGATAAAGACCATGTTCATGTAATGCTTCCATAGCAACTTTTTGTACTGCATCATGTAGTAATGCATTGAATGGCATCCCACCTTTTTTTGGTGCTTTAATTACTTTGTCAGCAGACTGACTTGCCTTACTTAACTTCATATATATATTTGTCATTGTTTGTTTACCTCTCTCATTTTATTTAATTCTTTATGTAAGTTGCCATTTAATCTTTTGTGATCTTGCTCTAACTCTTTGACCTGGTTAATTTCTTTATTTAATTTTTCAATCTCATCTTCTTGTTTTAATATTAATGAATTTTTATCTACTATTTTTTTAATCAAATCTTTTTTTTCTAAACTTTCGTAATGAGCAATCAATTGTTTAAAGTCCATAATATCCTCTGAATCTTTTTATAATTCCTGGATCTATGCCTTTCCACCAGAAGCCATTTTTTCTGATCTCACTAAAATCTGGTTTACATAAAAGTGCCATTGTTTCAAAATCGCCATCAGCTAATTCTAATTTTTTCTCCCAACTTCTTTGGTAAAGAACAAGCTCATCATAATAGTATTCAAGACTCTCTGGTCTTAATTCAGTACAATTTTCTGGAGTAAATATTTTTTTATCACTATCACTTGCATAAGTTAGGAATGGTTTAAGTTTAGGTAATAACTTTTGATACAAAGCTATTTGCAAACAATCAGAATGGAATGGAACAACTGGACATTTTTTCTTAGTATATGAATATCCAGATTTAGTTTTAACAAGTGTTCCAAATACATTTTTAATATCACCAAAGTGTGTACTACCAACTAAATCTACATAAGATAAAAAGTAAGTTTTTATTCTGTCATCCCAATGAGTATATTCTAATTCTGCTCTCCACTCTTGCTGTGGTAATTCATTAATATTTTCTAAATGATTATTTACTAATGGTTCTAATTTTTCAATTATGTTATTAAATTTGATTTTATCTTTTTCATCTATTGGCTCATAATTAGTAATCTTATCTTGTATTAATTTAACTGCATCACCAAAAGATTTATTACTACATTTAATAGATTGAATAACTTCATGGCTTATTGTACCGCCAGTTAATGAACAATTTTTAGGCATATTCATTTTTTCTTTAGGTGTCATAACAATATAATTTCTAAATCTTATATCGTCAGGAATAGTATTTTGTGATTTAGATGTGTGTTTCAATCCAAATTTTGTATAGCAATCAGCAATTTTTCTGATTCGATTCTCCATACATAACTACTACACTATGTAATGCTCAAAGCAACCTAATTATCACTCAATGATAAATGGATTAGTAATCCCAGAATTGTGGAAATGATGAATACTCAATCTTGCTAGACCAAGTTAAATCTATATTGTCCGCTAAAGTTTGAATTGTTTTTCCTGTTGAAGATGATTTGTCTAAAATATCATACCGACCATTACTTTTTGGCTCAATAAAACCAACCCAAATAATTTTAGTTTTTTTATCTTGTGCAACACTAAACTTATTATCTGCACTATAATCTACAAATTTTCTTGGTTTAAATAGCCTAATCATACCACTTGATATGGGATTTTTAGAAGTAATTGCTTGATAACCATTATATCTAGTTGGTACTGCAACCTTTTTAATTTCTGTTTTTTTATATAAACCAACTTGTGCATTACTATAACTTGCACCGATAATATCTATGTATGCAGACTCACCTAAAAAATATACTGGTGCAATATAATGATCTCCATTAATTCTAAATTTGTTAAAGTAAATTGATAGATCCTTAGCTAATTCCATAGCACCAAAATAATGTGGTGAGTTAGGATCTTTATTGATAAGCCTGGAAATCTTTACTCTCATGTTAGCTTGATCTTTTTTAGAATAAGTAGCTCTAATAAAATCGTCAGTTGTTTTTTTATATCTAGCTTTTAAAAATTCTAAACCCTCTTTTCTAAAACCATTTTTATTATCAGTCATATTATTCTGAGTCTTATACAGCATATCAAAAGAATTTGTTGTTTTTTTATTTACCATAGATTGACATTAGACTGACTTGTTAGTGGTTGCAACATACTTATCAATGGTTATTAATTGAGATAGGATTCATTAAATTAAAAAAAAATTTATGAAATTATGAGAGAAAACATAAGTAAAATAAGGGTTTTATTCGTTTGAAAATATTTTTTTTAATATTGGGTATTGCTGGTGCTGAACAAAACACACCAATTACTTATGTAAAAATACCAATAATAAATGAATTAGAACGAATCACTTGTGATGAAGCTTTTATAGAAAATACTAAATGGGTTCTAAATCCAAGACATGAACCAGGTAATTATGAGGTTTGGGGTTTTTATGTCTACAACAACAGACCAATTTTTTTACACTATTGCCAAGACCAAAATGGAGATTGGGTAAGATGATAGATAAAAATAGATCAAAATCTTTAGTGGTTTTAAGTTTAGGTGCTGGAGTACAAAGCTCAACAATGGCATTAATGGCAGCTAAGGGTGTATTGCCTAAAGTTGATTGTGCAATATTTGCAGACACAATGTATGAAAATTCTGCATCTTATAAATATTTAAAATATTTAGAATCTCTTTTACCTTTTCCTATTTACAAAGTTTCAAAAGGCAACATTAAAGAAGATATGTTAGCTGCAAGAGGAACTACCGATTTTGTTGTAGCACCTTTTTATACTCAAGAAACAATTTCTGGAAAAAAAGGAATGATACGCAGACAATGCACTAGCTCATACAAAATAGTGCCAATACAACAAAAGATAAGAGAGCTTTGTGGTGTAGGTTATGGAAAACATTTTCCAAAAGATAAATATGTTGAACAATGGATAGGTATTTCAAAAGATGAAATAACTAGAATGAAACCATCTTGGTACAAATATATTTTAAATCGTCATCCTTTAATCGAAATGAATATGTCTAGGCAAGATTGCATTAATTGGATGAATAAAAATAATTTTATTATTCCAGAAAAATCTGCTTGTATTTGCTGTCCATTTCATGATGACAAATATTGGAAAAATTTAAAGGAAAAATATCCAACAGAATTTGCTGACGCAGTAGAGTTAGACAAAGAAATTAGAACAATAAGTAAAGATAAGAATATAAAAAATTACACTCACAGATCATGCAAACCCTTAGATGAAGTAGAATTTGATCCAGACAAAAATCAATTGGATATGTTTGAAAATGAATGTGATGGAGTCTGCATGATATGAATCCTGAAATAGTTTTAGATTTATATGAGATGACTACAGCAGCTCAGACTGGATTACTTAGAGTTACTGAAAGCATGAAACAAAAACAAGAATGGTGGCATGGTTACAAAGGTACATTAGAAGATAAGATTTCTAAAAGTATTAGCGGTGCTATGGCAGAAATTAGCCTGTGTAAATATTTTGGAATACCCTTTGAGTTCCATACCAATGTTGGATCTGCACCAGATGTTGTTTATAATAATTATAATATCCAGGTGAGATCACAGACACCTAAAAAAAATAATAACAACTCATTAATTATCAGACCTGATGGAGTTAAGCCTAATCAAATCTATGTGTTTGTACTAAGTCAAGCACCTAAATTTATTATCAAAGGTTTCATAAATAGTTCGGCAGTAATTGGTAAAGATAATTATTTAACTGACTTTAATCTTGCTAGACCTAAAGTTTGGGCAGTACCACTAGATATTTTAAGTCCTATTTTGTTGTTGAAAGATGGAGCATGGAATTAGATATGTTTGGTGATCCCAAAAAAAATTGCTGTGTTAAGGATTGCAAAACCAAAGCTGATCTAAAAGAGAATACTAAATATTATTGTTGCAGCCATTACGCCAAAATTATTTTAAAAAAACCATTAGAGGAACTGAATAGAATAAATGATAAAATTACCGAATAAAAAATACAATATTATTTATGCAGATCCAGCCTGGACATTTAAAACATGGTCAAGCAAAGGTGATGTCAAATCACCTAAATACGATTTGATGACCATTGATGATATTAAAAATATGCCTGTAGATGATATTGCAGATGATAATTGTATATTATTTATTTGGGTAACTTATCCTTTATTGAAAGAGGGTTTAGATACAATTAAATCCTGGAATTTTGAGTACAAGACTTGTGGTTTTAGTTGGGTAAAGAAAAACAAAAAAGCCGACAGTTTATTCTGGGGTTTAGGATATTACACAAGATCCAACAATGAAATTTGCTTACTTGCAACTAAAGGTAAGCCAAAGAGAATATCATCTGGAGTCCACCAGGTAGTGATTGATAAAATTAGGGAACACAGCAGAAAGCCAGATTGTGTCAGAAATAGGATTGTTGAGCTATGTGGTGATCTACCTAGAATTGAACTATTTGCCAGACAAAAGGTTGATGGCTGGGATGCTTGGGGTAATGAGATATGAAATTTTTCGAAAAATTTGACAAGGAATTATTAAACAACAAAGTTCTCTCAGCTAATGAAAAGGTTATTTATATAATCTGTAAGAGCTTTGAAAATGCTCCGATGGGCTGCCGAATATCCCACAAATACTTAATGGACAGAACTGGTATCAAGACTAGAAAAACTTTAATAAAGGCTATTGACCGACTCACTTTGTTCGGATGTTTGGCTAGAAAACAAATTGATAATGGAACTTGCCATTATGTTTTTGATAAACAAACCATGCAAGAATATATCCAACACAACCAGAACAAGAGAAGAAAAATACAACTTAATCGTAAGAAAAGTAATCCACAAATTAATCAACAAATAGACAATGTTATTCACATGGTCAAAAAGGATAAATAAATGGATGTAGCAAAAACTTCATTTGGATGTAGCAAAAAGGATAGTCAATATATACCTAACTATATAAACTTAAGAGGGATTTATTAAATGGTAAAATATGTAGATCCTAAGTTAGTTGCCAAAGCATTGGCAAGGGTAACAAAATCATCTAATTTCTATTACACAAATGCTGTCAACAAGATTAAAAAAGATCGGAAAGCATATTATCAGAACAAAACAACTAAAACATTACAAAAATCACTTAGCAAAGATCGTTTCAACCAATATTTAGAGGATATTTATAAAGCAGATGATAACGACTAACCTTACAATTGATGAATTGGATAGATTCCTACAAATTGCATCATTTTGTGATAGTAAAATGCCAAATGTAAAAGCTAAGACATTACCAACAATGTTTAAGGTAATAGATAACACTATTGGTATTGGAGAAGATGCAGAGAGTATTAAAAATTTGGACAAGCACCTTGCTAGACTCAAACTTACATTAACATCAAGACAAATGACAATTTACGATTTTGTAACTGTTTTGATGTTAGATGCTGCTGAAAAAGACAGAGAACTGATTTATCTAAGGAATTTTCCCCATAGGAAAAGTTTAAGATCTATGAAAAGAATGTACCTTGATTGGTCGCATACTAAAATAGGTTATGAGTACAATAGATCGTTAATTGCTGTTTGTAAGATAGCTAATAAAAATTTAAAAAAATATTTGACAAATTGACAAATAAGTTAGAAAAAAAAAATATACTACATATAAATAGGTTTTATCATTTCCTACTATATGTAGTTTTTTTTTAGGCAGATCAGCTTTTTTTCTTTCTTTCTCTCTCTCAAATAAACTATCTGCCTAAATACCTAGAATTTATGAATTGGATTAAAGTCCTGTAATTTATGCTTCTTTTGAAGTTTTTTACATTTAAAAATGTTTTTTAAAGTTTCTTTTTTTTTATAAACTTTAAGAATGTCAACATTGAACATAACAATTGGACTAGTTAAGATTTTATTATTTTTTAACATATTTCTCCTCTCTGATTCGGTTAATAACGAATCTAATTGATTTAACATCAATGATAACTGAATTACAACCCTTAATTTAACTATGAAATGGCTAATAAAACGAAAAAAAACCCAAAAGTATTACAAGAAATCTATGAAGAACTAGCTACTGGTTCTAGTATTAGAAGTTGTTTATCTCCAAGAAATACAAACCCTGACAGACCTTGTTGGCAATCGTTTAGAACTTGGATGGCTAAAGATCCAGAAATTAGGAAGAATTACGAACAAGCTAAGACTGATGGAATAGAATACTTACTGTCTGATGCTACTGATACTATTAATGAAGCTCTAGCTAACAGTAAACTCAAGGAAAAAACAGATTTAGGGCAGACTCACTTAATTAAATCATTTATTGACTTAACGAAGTGGAAAAGTGAACGACTTGCACCAAAAACTTACATGAAAAAGGATAGTTTGCAGCTTATGGGATCAGATTCATCTCCATTGGTTGTTAAGTGGGATAAATAAGTTGTTGATAAGCTTAGTTTTATGTTAAAACATCTGAGTCAGAGCTTAACATAGCACAGAGTTCGATATAGAACAAAAAGTGTGATATTTTTATCACATAGTTCTTGTTTTGTTCTAGAATCATTCCAAACTGTAGAAAAGTAAGTAAGTTATTTATATTTTATTTATATTTTTATAAATAAATGGCAGATTTATTGGTTAATTGTGTAAAGTCAGTTGATTAACAATCATTTTACACTCATTTAGCTCACAAAAGTCATGGGGGTGAAGAAAAAACCGATACCCAAAACTATATATAAAAATAAAAATAAATTTAGGGAAGTTACACACACCTGGAACAAGGAATTTCAATGTACGAATTTGATGATAAAAATTTAGGTTATACCGCTATCGTTTATGTAATGGAGTCCACAAATAGTGTGATCGTACACTTTGATGGATTTGACAACATTAAGGAATGTAAAAAGTTTTCTCATCAGATAATGCATGATCTTGGAATAGAATCTTTATTCAATCCAAAAGGTGCAACTTTACATTAATTTTTAAAAAAAATGCCGAATATAGTTATACCCTACAAGCCAAGAGCTTTGCAGAAGATATTACACAAGGAAATAGACAAATATAGATTTAGTGTATGTGTTCTACATCGTAGAGCTGGTAAAACTGTAATGTGTATTAACCACATGCTCAGAGCAGCTTTAACAAATACCAAGCTTAACCCTAGATATGTGTTTCTAAGCCCATACAGGCTACAAGGAAAGGCAACAGCATGGGATTACATAAAACAGTTCGCTGGAAAGATACCTGGCACTAAATTCAATGAGAGTGAGCTTAGATGCGATTTACCAAATGGTGCAAGGATTACTATTTTAGGTGCAGAGAACGATCAGGCTATTAGAGGTATTAGTTTAGATGGTTGTGTATTTGACGAAACACAATCTATTAAACCAACTATATTTCCAGAGGTCATAAGACCAGCTTTGGCAGACCGAAAAGGATGGTGCATATTTATTGGTACACCAAAAGGTCGTAATTCGTTTTATCAATTACACCAAAGAGCTTTACAGAATAAAGAATGGTACGCTTGTACTCACAAAGCAAGTGAAACAGGAATTTTAGACGATGAGGAATTAAAAGCCGCAAAAGATGTCATATCTAAAGACTTGTATGAGCAAGAATTTGAATGTTCATTTCAAGCAGCAATAACAGGATCATATTATGGATCTATTATTGAGGACTTGGCAAAAGAGGGAAGAATGGAGTCTAATCTTTTTGATGAAGATTTAGATGTGGAAACCTGGTGGGATCTTGGCATGAATGACCAGACAGCGATCTGGTTTGTGCAAAGAAATAAAGGTGAAATAAGATTAATTGATTACTATGAGAATACTGGTTTAGGACTTGACCATTATGCTGACATAATTAAAAAAAAAGGGTTTGATTATAGCACTCATATTTTACCACATGATGTTAAAGTTAGGGAGCTTGGCAATTATGGTAAAACAAGATTAGAAAGTCTTTTAGAATTTGGTATAGCGGCTGAGGTTGCTCCAAAACTTAGTATTGAGGATGGCATTGAAGCTGTCAGAAAAAATTTAGTAAATTGCTGGTTTGACAAAGACAAATGTGCAACAGGCATAGAATATTTAAAAGCTTACTCAAAAAAATGGGATGACAAGGCACAAGTTTTTAAAAGTAAACCGCAACACTCATACGCAAGTCATTGTGCTGATGCTTTTAGAACTGGAATAGTTGGTCAAGGAGTAGAGCTTTCAAACTGGAGTAGAGAAGTACCAATTAACACAAATTATATAGTTTAAAAAGTTATGGCAGAAAAAGTTACAGATATAGAATTAAGAGGAATCATAAACCAAGAGATAAACAACTCTCTAGGTTATATGGGTGGCAACCTATCATCTCAAAGAAAAAAATCTTTAGAGTATTACATGGGAGAGCCATTAGGAACTGAGATTGATGGTAGAAGCCAGGTTGTAAGTACAGATGTTGCAGACACTATTGAAACAATCTTGCCAAACCTATTAAGAGTTTTTACTTCATCAGAACAAGTTGTTAAATGCGAACCAGTAAAAGCAGAAGATTTAGGGTTATCAGAACAAGTAACTAATTATATTAATTATATATTTAACAAAGATAATAATGGTTTTTCAGTTTTATATACTTGGTTTAAAGATGCTCTTTTAGAAAAAAATGGAATTGTTAAAGTTTTTTGGGATGACAGCGAAAAGGTTGAGCAAGAAACTTACGAAAATTTAAACGATCAAGAATACGATTTATTAATTTCAGACGATGATGTAGAGGTTGTTCAAGAAGAATCTTTTCCTGATACATACACAAAAGAACAGTATGAATTATTTAAAGCTGAAATGGAAGCTCAAGGTCAGTTAGTTGAAGAAATTAATCAACCTAAATTACATAATTGTATTATTAAAAGAACGACATCAACTGGTAAAGTTAAAATAGAAAACATACCACCAGAAGAATTTTTAATTCAAAGAACAGCCAAGTCTATTGAGGATGCAAACTTTGTTGCACACAAAGTATTAAAAACTAGATCCGAACTTGTTGAGATGGGTTACGATAAAGAGATTGTAGAAAATCTACCAACTACAAATGCTATTCTTTTAAATGATGAAAGATTAACTAGATATTCAGATATAGACGAAAGTCCATTTAACGATGCTCCAGATACATCTACTCAAGAAATAGAAATTTACGAATGTTATGTAAAAGTAGATATGGATGGCGATGGTATTGCAGAGCTTAGAAAAGTAATTGTTGCTGGTGAAAGTGGTTATGAAATTTTGGAAAATATGCCTTGTGATAATATTCCATTTTGTTCATTAACTCCGATCCCAATGCCACACAGATTTTATGGTAGATCAGTTTCAGAATTAGTAGAAGATGTTCAATTAGTTAAATCAACTGTTATGCGACAGTTATTAGACAATATGTATTTAACTAATAATAATCGTACTGCAATAATGGATGGTCAGGTTAATCTTGATGATTTACTTACTTCAAGACCAGGTGGTGTAGTTAGAACTAAACAACCACCTCAACAAGTTATGATGCCAATGCAATCACAAACGATTTCGCAACAAGCATTTCCATTATTAGAATACCTAGATACAGTTAGAGAAACTAGAACTGGTGTTACAAGATATTCACAAGGATTAGACGCAGACAGTTTAAATAAAACTGCAACTGGTGTGAATACTTTAATGAATCAAT
>VMHT01017071.1_pt1 | contig 13493 bp, 18 predicted proteins | sample 4693611 | NCBI WGS metagenome assembly VMHT01 (sample SAMN12280063, study PRJNA550983) | marine metagenome | isolation source: seawater sampled from same location over 5 years 0.02-0.2 micron viral filtrate | place: USA: collected off the coast of southern California halfway between the port... ... | reverse complement strand
TTCAGATCAAACAACGCTAAATAAAACTACAGGTGCAGCTTCTGTTTTAAGAGGAGCTAGAAGCAGAGTTACTTCTATTCAAGGTAGAGGTGAAGCAGGTTCTGTTTTACTTTTACATGATGTAGCTGATGCAAGTGATGCAGGTGCAGGTAATTTAAAAGCGACTTATAAATATGAGACAGAAGGATTAGAAGTTTACATTCCTGGTTCTGGTATTTTGTTTGAAAACGGAGTTTGTGCAACATTAACACAAACCACTGGCACAGACGGAAGCGTTACCATGACAATTACAGGAGCGTAGTAAATGGCTAATACTACCTCGGGCACTACAACGTTTGATAAAACATTTGCTATTGATGAAATAATAGAAGATGCTTTCGAACGTATTGGATTAAATTCTGTAGCAGGTTATCAACTTAAATCTGCAAGAAGATCTCTTAATATTCTTTTTCAAGAATGGGGTAATAGAGGACTTCACTATTGGGAAGTAGGAGAACTAGATTTAGATTTAATAGAAGGACAAGCTGAATATAAATTTTTTAGAGCTGCCGCTGATGGCACAAGTGCTACATCAAATCCAAATGGTGTTTATGGAATATCCGATGTCCTTGAAGCACAATTAAGAAATAATAGAACAGCAACAACTCAATCAGATTCACCTATGACAAAAGTAGATAGATCTACTTATGCGGGTTTCTCAAACAAACTTTCAAAAGGTACACCTAATCAATATTGGGTACAAAGATTTATAGATCATGTAAGTGTTAGTATCTATCCAACACCAGATTCTACAAATGCATCTAAAGATATGCATTTTTATTATATAAAAAGAATTCAAGATATAGGAGATTACACAAATGCAACAGATGTACCTTTTAGATTTGTACCATGCATGATATCGGGATTAGCATATTATTTATCACAAAAATATGCACCACAACTTATGCAAGCTATGAAACTTGCTTATGAAGATGAATTAGCAAGAGCACTTGCAGAAGATGGTTCAGCTTCTAGTACATACATAACACCTAAAGCATACTACCCAGGAGCATAATGTCTAGATACGCAACAGGTAAATACGCAAAAGCAATATCAGATAGATCAGGTATGGAATTTCCATATAGAGAAATGGTTAGAGAATGGAATGGTGCATTTGTTCATTTTACAGAATTTGAACCAAAGCAACCACAATTAGAACCAAAACCAAATGGTGCTGATGGTGTTGCATTATTAAATACAAGAACAGATAGAAACGAACCACCAACAGCAATTCTTTTACCGAAAAATCCTTTTACAGTAACAAATGGCAGTGCGACTTTAACTGTAAGTTTACTTAATCATAGTTTAGAAGTTGGAGATTTTGTTTTATTTTATAACCCAGCTAGTAATGATCCGACACAAAGTTTTAATTTAGGAAGTAATCTTTTTCCAATATTTGCAATTGCAGATGCAATAACAGCTTCAGCAACAACTGCTACGTTTGATTCTAATACAAATTTTCCTGCAACAGGTTTTTATTTTATACAAAGTGCAACCTCACCAAGTTCAACAAATCCTGATTATGTTCCTGTAATTCAAAGAGAAGTTATACAATACACAGGCACATCTGGAGGACAAACTATAACAGGTTTAACACGAGGCACTAATGCACCTTTTAGAGGCCAGACACCAGAAAGCACAACAGCAACTGCACATGCTATTGCTAATGTTTTTCCAGGTTTAGAAATACAATCTGTAACTACAAGAACAGAAAATACAGGTGCTATGCCAACTACAAAAACAGTTAATACTGGCTTTACTGTTACCTTGCCTTATAACGCAGTTGGTAATATAACAGGTGGTGGAGAAAACATTTATGTTAGTCCAATGATAAGAGGTATATTATGATAAATTATATTTGGAATAAGATTAAAAATATATTTAAACCTAAAAGACAAGAACCTGTTGTTTTACAAAAGGAAGTAAAATCTAAATTAGATCCTTGTAGTAAACATATATATTATAGAAAAAGCTGTCCAGTTTGTAGAGAGCTAAAACAAGCAGGAGTTATTTAATGGCTGGTATAAGTTATTCAACGTTAGTTACACAAATAAGAAATTATACTGAAACAGATTCTAATGTTTTAACCACAGATATATTAGAAAACATAATTCTTAATTCTCAATATAGAATTATGAGAGATGTTCCTATTGATGCAGATAGAGTGCAAGAAACAGGTGGATTTGTTGTAGGGCAAAATCAAGTTAATGCTCCAGCAGGGTGTTTGTTTATTAGAGGTATACAAGTATATGATTCAACATCTGTTGTTACTGGAACAAATATTTATCTAGAAAAAAAAGATTATTCATACTTACAAGAGTATGTTTCATCTACAGAATCTACAAAAAGAGGTAAGCCAAAATATTATGCTATGTATGGTGGAGCAACAGGAGCTTCAGACACTACTTCAGGTCGTATTATAATATCTCCAACTCCAGATCAAACATATCAATTTAGAGTTCTTTTCAACAAAATGCCAGCTACTTTAGAGTCTGGTAATCAAACTAATTATATTAGTATGAATTTTCCAAATGGGCTTTTATATTGCTGTTTATCGGAAGCTTATGGTTTTTTAAAAGGTCCGATAGACATGTTGACACTATATGAAAATAAGTATAAACAAGAGGTACAGAAGTTTGCTAACGAGCAAGTTGGTAGAAGACGAAGAGACGACTACACAGACGGCGCAGTTAGAATACCAGTTAACTCAGCAAACCCGTAGGAGATAAATTATGGCAATAACATCGGCAATTTGTACAAGTTTTAAACAAGAACTTTTAGTTGGTACACACAATTTTACAGCAACAAGTGGAAACACTTTTAAAATAGCTTTATTCACAAGTTCAGCATCTTTAGGAGCTGGAACTACAGCTTATTCAACATCAAATGAAATTACGAATTCATCTGGAACTGCATACACTGCAGGTGGTGCAACTCTTACAAGTGTAACACCAACAACTGATGGAACAACTGCAGTTTGTGATTTTGCAGATGTAAGTTTTTCTTCTGCTTCTTTTACAGCAAACGGATGTTTAATTTATAATGATACACAATCTGATAAAGCGTGTGCAGTAGTTGCTTTTGGATCAGACAAAACTGTAACCAGCGGAACTTTTACAATTCAATTTCCAACAGCAGACGCATCTAACGCAATCATAAGATTAGCCTAGGGGAGTAACGACGTATGTCCGTTACTAGAACTTACACGGTAACGGTAGCCAATCCTGGCTCCGGAAATAGATATTACATTGATGGTAATTTACAAGAAACTTTATATTTAGCAGAAAGTGGAACGTATAAATTTGATCAATCGGATTCTTCAAACAATAATCACCCATTAAGATTTTCTACAACAAGTAATGGAAATCATTCAGGAGGTGATGAATATACTACCGGAGTTACTACAAATGGAACTCCTGGAAATTCTGGAGCATATACACAAATTGTAGTCGCAGATTCTGCACCAACTTTATATTATTATTGTACTAATCACTCTGGAATGGGTGGAACAGCAAATACTCCTACAGCAGATACTTGGGGAGCTTTAGGTTGGAATACTAATCGTTGGGGTACGGATGAAGCATTTTCTTTAGGATGGGGTGCACAAGCATGGAATGATAGTGAATGGGGAGAATTAAATGATGCGGTAGTAAGTTTAACTTCACCTGGTTCTATAACTTCTGCAATTGGATCTGTTTCTGTTTCTGCTCAAATAGCAGTAGGTTGGGGCCAAGATGGTTGGGGAGTTGAAAATTGGGGCGAGTCAGGTTTAGTTGTAGAATTAGAAGCACCAAATGCAGTAACAACTACAGTTGGATGTGGAAGTGCTTGGAACCAAGGTACGTATGGTCAACAAGGTTGGGGAGTTTTTGCTTTAGAAACTGCAGACGTTATGGGTTTAACAGGAATTGCATCAACTGCAAGTGTTGGATCACCAACAATAATTGGTAATGCAACTTTTTCTTTAACAGGAGTTTCATCAACAACAAATGTTGGTTCGATAACACCAGCAGATGTTGTAGGTCTATCTGGTGTATCATCTACTTCTGCTGTTGGATCAATATCTCCAGCAGATGTTATAGGAATATCCGGTATATCCTCTACTTCTGCTGTTGGTACTGTACAAATAGCTTCTAATCCAGTTGTCGCTGTATCTGGTGTTCAAATAACTTCAGCTGTAGGAACGATAGATCCTTCAGCACAAGTTGTAGGTTTAGATGGTGTATCTTTTACAGCTAGTGTAGGATCATTAGTACCTGCAGATGTTATAGGTTTAACAGGGCAAGAATTCACCGCTTCTGTAGCTGCGTTTGGAACCTCTACGGGGTTTGGAATTCAAGCGTATCAATCAGTTGACACGGGTTCAAATATTTCGTATTCTGATGTTGCAACTGGCACTAATATAACATATAAAGACGTAGCGTAGGAGAAAATTTATGGCATCAACATACACACCTTTAGGGGTAGAACTTCAAGCAACTGGTGAAAACGCCGGTACATGGGGGACGAAGACTAATACTAATTTACAAATCATCGAACAAATTTCAGGTGGTTTTACTCAGCAAGCTGTCTCTGATTCAGGAGATACAGATCTTACTGTTAATGATGGTTCAACTGGAGCAAGTCTTTCTCACAGAATGATCGAGTTTACAGGAACTATTTCTGCTGGCAGAAATGTAACTATACCAATTGATGTCCAAACTTTTTATTTTTTAAAAAATTCTACAGGTGGTTCTCAGACTGTAACTTTTAAATATGTTTCAGGATCCGGTGATAGTGTAGCGGTAGCTAGTGGAGCAACTAAAATTGTATTTGCTTCTGCAAATGATGGTACTAACCCTGATATTATTGATATGGGTTTTGGTACAGGTGACGTAACACTTACTGGAACACAAACTTTAACAAATAAAACTTTAACAAGTCCTAAAATTGGAACAAAAATTTCAGATACAAATGGAAATGAATTAATTAATTTAACTGCAACAAGTTCAGCGGTAAACGAATTTACGATTGCAAACGCGTCTACAGGTAACGGACCAACTCTATCCTCAACAGGTGAAACTAATAGTGATATTAACATTGCTCCTGCAGGAACAGGAGATGTTGTTCTTGCTGGTGACACTGTAAAAGTTGGAGATTCGGGAGCAGCAGCTACATTAACTTCTAATGGAGCAGGTACACTTACAGTAACAACTGGTGGAGCTGCAGATTTAATTTTAAGCACTAACTCTGGAACAAATTCAGGTACAATTACTATTACAGATGCTGCTAATGGAGATATTACTATTGCTCCTAACGGTACTGGAACTGCTAAAGCAGTTGATGCTGCTGATGCTACAGGTGCAATTAAAATTGCAGGAAAAGAAACTATGTGGATTCCAGCAGTTGCTATGTATGCTAATTCAACAAACGGAGCAGAAGCTGCTCAAGTAGAATTATCTAATGGTCCAGAAATTAAAGTTTTAGACTTTGACAAAGATTCTGATGAATTTGCACAATTCGCTGTAGCATTTCCTAAATCATGGAATGCAGGAACAGTTACTTTTCAAGCTTTCTTTACAGCTACATCTACAAACACAGGAACTACTGCATGGGGATTATCTGGCGTAGCATTAGCTGATAGTGGAGATTTAAATACGGCTTTTGGAACGCAAGTTGTTGCGACAGCAAAAGCACACAGTGGAACATCTAATGATTTAGATGTTGCAGCAGAAAGTGGAGCAGTAACTATAGCAGGATCACCTGGAGATAACGAATATACTTTCTTTCAAATATCAAGAGATGTTTCAGCAGATGATTTAACAGCTGACGCAAGATTACTTGGTATTAAATTATTCTTTACTACTGACCTTGCTAACGACGCATAGGATTAAAAAATGGCTAATGTTTATTTCGCAGAAATACACTGGGGAACGAAAGAAGTAATGCAAACCTTTGTTTTAGGTGGTGATACTCCAATAGGAGATACAACACTTGAAGCAGATCCTACAAGTGTAGCAGCAGAGGAATATGTAAATAGTCTTTGGAAAAGAGGAAATATTTATAAAGCTTTTGCTAGAGATGGCGACTACACAGGTTGGGCTGTTGATAGAGTAAATCCTAGTGGAATTGGTTGTACTTGGGATGAAGCTAATGATGTATTTATTGGTATTGCACCTTTTCCTTCTTGGACTTTAAACACTACCACTTTTAAACATGAGCCGCCGGTTGCTTTTCCTAGCATCACAACTTATTCACAAGGTGGCGAAGACAAAGAATATCAAATACACTGGAGAGAAGATTTAGGAACATGGGATGGTATGAAACTTAGTTCTGATTTTGATGGTACAATTTATAAATGGAACGCAACAAGTTCTACATGGGAGGCAATAGTATAATATGTTTGGATATAGAGTTTTAGGATTTGGATCAGGAGGAGCTGCAGCTCCACCAGTTGAAATTGATTATTTAGTAATCGGTGGTGGCGGTGGCGGAGGCCAAACACAAGCCGGAGGCGGAGGAGCTGGAGGTATGAGATCTTCATTCCCTGGCGGAACAAAACTTGAAATGGCACAAGCTACTCCATACACTATTACAGTAGGCGGTGGAGGAAATGGAGGCGGAAATGGATCTCCAGACGCATCAACAGACGGAGGAGATAGTTCATTAGCAGTAGAAACTACAATTTCATCTACTGGGGGCGGAAGAGCTCCTGGAGGAGCCGGAGCACCCGGAGGATCTGGTGGAGGTGCGGGACCTTACCCTGCAGCTGGCGGATCTGGTAATGCAGGAGGATATAGTCCACCTGAAGGAAATCCAGGAGGAACAAATTCAACACCATACAGTCCAAGTTCAGCTGGTATGGGCGGTGGCGGAGCCGGAGCAGCCGGAGCAAACGGCGGACCAGGGTCAAGATCTGGTGGAAACGGTGCAGCAAATTCTATTACAGGTTCTGCAGTAACTTATGCTGGAGGCGGAGGTGGCGGTGACCACCCTGGAGAAGGAGGCCCATCTTCCGGAGGATCAGGAGGGGGCGGACAAGCTCCAAATACTCCAGGAACAGATGGACTTGGTGGCGGCGGAGGCGGTGGAGATAATAGCCCAAATGCCGGAACGCCAGGAGGAAATGGAAAAATATTTATAAGAATACCAGCAGCTGCAGGAATATCAGCTCCTGACGTTACAATTGCTCCAGGTAGTAATTCAGTTTCTACATTATCACCATCAGGTGATATTTTATGTTCATTTGCTGTAACAGGCACTGTTCAAATTGGATAATTAGAATTGACTAAAAATTAATTTTATGTATAAATGCATATCGAAAGATATGTATGTCAATTAGTAAATTTCAATACGCAATTTATGATAAAGCAATTCCTATAAGAGTTTGTAATGATATTATTAAATATGGTTTAGCTGAAAAAGGAAATTTAGGAACTATTTATTCAACCGGTAATAATATTAAAGATATAAAAAATAATACTTCTAAAGCTACAAAATTATTAGAAAAACGAGATTCAAATATATCATGGTTAGATTGTCCTTGGATACATAGAATAGTGCATCCATGGGTATGGGATGCAATGAAAAAATTTAATTGGAATTATGATTTAATTGGTGCAGAAAAAAGTCAGTTTACAGTTTATCACCCGGGTCAATTTTATGATTGGCACCAAGATTGTTTTTTTGGTGAAGATATTAAAACAAAACATGGGGGCCGCAATAGAAAAATATCTTATAGTCTTTTATTAAATGATCCTAGTGAATACGAAGGTGGAGAACTTCAGTTTGATTTAAGGAATCAAGAAAATTCAGAGGATAATAAAACAGAAACAGTAACACTTAGAGATCAAGGAACTTTAATTATCTTTCCAAGTTTTTCATTTCATAGAGTTTTACCTGTAAAACGTGGGGTAAGATATTCTTTAGTAACTTGGTTTCAAGGACCTGATTGGAGATAAGATGACAAAAGAATACAAAGTAATAAAAAAATTAATATCTCCTGAGCTAGCAAAATTTTTATTTGATTATTTTTTAATAAAAAAAACTGCAACTAATTTACTCTTCGAATATAATATTATATCTTTCTTTGATGAAGATTTTGGTAAATTTGGTGATTTACAAATTCCAAATAAAAATACATTTTGTATATATGGTGATACAGCGTTTGATACGCTTTTGCCAAAAGTTAAACAAAAGATTGAAAAAACTTTAAATAAAAAATTAACTGAAACGTATTCTTACGCTAGAATATATACTACAGGGGATGTACTAAAGCCTCATAAAGATAGACCTAATTGTGAAGAATCTATAACATTAAACTTAGGTGGAGATAAGTGGCCAATATATTTAGAAGATGAAGAGGGAGAAGCTATTAAAATTGTTTTAAAACCAGGAGATGGTTTGGTGTATAAAGGACATAAATACAGACACTGGCGAGACGAGTTTACTGGTAAAGAATGTGCTCAAGTATTTTTGCATTATATTGATAAAGATAACAAAAACCCCCATGCTGCACCATATGATTTTAGACCTGCATTAGGAACTACAAGATTACAAAATATACACTTACACGATCAAATGAGACTAAGAAAGGCGAGAAATGAAAATAACTAAAAACGTTTTGTTTAAAAATGATTTAAAAGAATTTTTAAAGTTAATTAACTCTGATAATTTTCCTTGGTATTATAATGATAAGACAGCACATATTAAATCAAATATAAACTCTAAACATACTTATGAAGCTCCACAAATGACTCATAAATTAATTCATAATGGAGAGATAAATTCAGATTGGTTAAAAATAATGTCTCCTATATTAGATAATATTTATAAAGACGTAGATATTAACGGTATTATAAGAATGAAATTTAATTTACTATTTCCTTATAAATACAAAAAAAATGAAAAACATTGCACACCTCATATTGATAATGAAGAGTATAAAGGAAATAGAATATTATTATTTTATCCAGAAGATTGTGATTGCTATACTTATTTTTTTAAAAATAAAAAAGTTTGGAAAAAAGTTAAAGTAACTGGTAATACTTTAATTGACTTTGATGGAAAAATTTATCATGCAGGGTCTCATCCAGTTAAAAATACAAAGAAAATTGTATTAAATATAAATTATATGTAAGGAGATAATATGACACTAAAAGAAAAACAATTATATGAAATGATTGATCAAATACAACAAGAACTTTATACTTCTAAAAATTTAAGAGAAAGTGAAGTTTTTTTAAATGCTTCTTTTAAAGAAAAGAATTTAAAATATGAAAAGATGATTGATATGTTAAGAAAAGTTATTGATGATTTACTTAATCAAAATACTAAATTAAGGTTAAAAATTAATCATTTAATTAATGACCCAAATTAAAATAATTAAAAATTTTTTATCTAAGGAAAATAAAAATTTTATTAATACCGTTTTGTTAAGTTCTAATTTTCCATATTATTTATCAGAGTATGATGCTCAACACCCACATGATGCTAACGTTCCATCTTATAAAGTTTTATGTCACTCAGTTCTTCAAAGAAAAGAAGATAGAATAAAACCAGGTTTTAATTCAGAACATTATAAACCAACATTAAATATTTTAAATAATTTTTTTATTAAAGCAGGTATTACAAAAGTTAATTTTCATAGAATATGCTATAACTACACATTTAACATTGGAGTGAGAAAGTCTTATATTCATGAAGATCATGCTTACTCACATTCACAAGCGATACTTTATTTATCAAAAGTATTGGATAAAGATACCCCAACAGTAATTTTAAATAAAAAAAATAAAGTAATAAAGAAAATAAAATATGAAATGGATAAAGGTGTTATATTTGATAAGACACCACACTATCACGTATTTCCAAGAAAAGGAGCGCGATTAGTTTTAGTAGCAACTTTTAATAAAATTAATTAAATGCACGAATTTCAAGAAAAATATATAACAGAAAACAATATTGATTTTAATACAATTGCTGATGTTGTATCAAATAACCATTTGAAACATAGTATAACCACAGGATATTTAAATGACTTTATTTTAAACACAGTCATTCAAATTAAAAATATAGAAAAAGACGTAAGATTTAAAAATTTGTTTAATCAATTTAATAAAGACTTAAATAAAAATAATTTACCGAGCGATCTTAGTATATTTTTTTCTATGATGTCTGGAACAAGCAGTGCTCATCACGTTGATCCAGAGTCTGTTCATATCATAGGATTATATGGACATACCTCTTATTTGTTAGATAATAAGATAGTTATACTGAAACCAGGAGATAGATTGTACATTAAAAAAGGCACTCCTCATAAAGCAATCTCTATGTCTCCTAGAATTGTGTTCTCTTTCGGAATTTACAATCAATAAAAATAGTGTTAAAAGGACCTAAACTGTATATAATTAAACGCTATGCTACAAAAGATAGGATTTCAACCAGGTATAAATAAGCAACTTTCTGAAACTGGAGCCGAAGGCCAGTGGGTAGATTGTGATAACTCTAGATTTAGATATGGGGTTCCTGAAAAAATAGGTGGATGGAATCAACTTGGAACATTAAATGAAAATGAACTTACTGGAGCTGGTAGAGGCCTACATCACTATATAAATAGTTTATCTAGAAAGTATGCTATAATAGGGACAAATAGAATTTTATATGCTTTTTCTGGAGGTGTATTTTATGATATTCACCCTATTCAAACAACTACAACTCTTACAAACGCTTTTAGCACAACTAATGGATCTCCAATAGTTACTATAACATATTCTAGTGCACATAATTTAGCACCTGGAGATATACTTTTAATGAGTAGTTTTTCAACAATTACAAATTCTAATTATAGTGCATCTGATTTTGATACTAAAAAATTTATGGTAGCCACTACACCAACTAATACAACTGCAACTATTACCATGGCATCTAATGAATCGGGATCTGGTGCTACTACTTCTGGAGGAATAACAATAGAAAAATATTATACTGTTGGACCTGCAGTTCAAGCAAAAGGTTTTGGTTGGGGTTTAGGTTCTTGGAGTGGTGAAGATGGTTCTGCAATTACAACAACATTAAACGGAGCATTATTAAATGACGCTAATGGTACAGGTGGGTCAGGAACTAGTATTACACTTACAAGTACTACGAACTTTCCTGATTCAGGAACAAATTTTATATTAGTAGGAACAGAAGAAATATCATACACAGGTGTTTCTGGTAACAACTTAACAGGTATTACGAGAGCAGTTAGAGGAACAACAAGAGCAGCTCACAGCGATGGAGCCACTGTAACTAATACAAGTGAATATGTTGCGTGGGGAGAAGCAGCCTCTGGTGACTTAGTATTAGAACCTGGTATGTGGTCAATAGATAATTTTGGAGACAAAGCAATTTGTTTAATTCACGATGGTCCTTGTTTTGAATGGGATTCAAGTTTATCAAATGCAACATCAACAAGAGCAACGATTATATCTGGTGCACCTACTGCATCAAGACATATGGTTGTATCAACACCGGATAGACACTTAGTATTCTTTGGTACAGAAACAACGATTGGTTCACCTTTGACTCAAGATAACATGTTTATTAGATTCTCGGATCAAGAAGATATAAATACTTATATACCAACAGCAACCAATACCGCTGGTACACAGAGATTGGCCGACGGATCACAGATCATGGGAGCAATAAGAGGTAGAGATGCAATTTACGTTTGGACCGATACAGCATTATTCACTCAACGTTTTGTTGGTCAACCATTTACTTTTGCATTCGCACAAGTTGGAACCAACTGTGGACTTGTAGGTCAGAATGCATGTGTAGAAGTTGATGGTGCTGCGTATTGGATGTCAGAAAATGGTTTCTTTAGATATGCTGGTAGATTAGAATCTTTACCTTGTTTAGTAGAAGATTTTGTTTACGATGATATAAATTTAGAATCTGGTAATCAAATGGTATCTGCTGGATTAAATAATCTTTTTGGTGAAGTAACTTGGTTTTATCCAAGTTCTACTTCATCAGTAGTTAATAAACAAGTCACCTATAATTATTTTGATTCATCACCTCAAAGACCAGTATGGACAGTAGGCACACTTGCTAGAACTATGTGGAGAGATTCTGCAGTATTTGGTTTACCTCATGCATTAGAATATGATGCTTCAACAGATACATCTTTCGATGTTATTGGTAATACTGAAGGAAGAACAAGTTATTATGAACACGAAACAGGAACTGATCAAAATAGAAATGGAACAATAACAGCCATTACTTCAAACATATCATCTGGAGATTATGATATTACACAACAAAGAGCATCTACAGGACAAGCTACAGGTATTGCAACTTTTAGAGGAGACGGTGAATTTTTGATGAAGATAAAAAGATTTGTACCTGACTTTATATCTCAAACAGGAACTACAAGAGTTACATTACAATTAAAAAATTATCCCAATAGTACACAAGCAAGTTCGCCATTGGGACCTTTTGATATAACATCAGCAACTACTAAAGTAGATACGCGTGCTAGAGCTAGAGCAGTTTCTTTAAAAATAGAAAATACAGGTGCTTCTCAAAGTTGGAGATTAGGAACTTTTAGATTAGACACACAACCGGATGGAAGAAGATAATGGCAAAGATAGTACAAGTTATAACTAGACCTGAAAAAGAATATAATATGCAAGTAGCAGAATCTCAAGTTAGAGATCTTGATGCTATTGTAGAAAAATTAAACTCAACGTTTCAAGAAGAATTAAAAGATGAAATTGAAGCATTTAACTTATTTATTAACTAATGGCTAATCAATTTAAATTTGTAGGTATAGATAATAGTACAAGTGGAGCTGCATTAACTCCATTTGGATCAGGTAATCCTTTAGTTAGTGAGACCTATGTTATCAAATCTATATTAGTCACATCAGCTGGTACACCTACAGTCACTATTACAAACAACAGTATTACAGCTATAAAATCAGCAGCTTTAACTGCAAATGTTACAACAGAATTACTTACTCAACCTTTGGTAATTGAGGGTGGAGATAGTTTTACAGTTTTATCAAGTACATCAGACTCGTTTGATGTAGCAATTAGCTATTTAAATATTAAGAAGGAGATAACAATATAATGAACGACATACCAACACTAACACCCGATAAGATAATAGAAAAAATATCAAATAAAAAGACAGGGGAGATCTACAAAAATGATAATGAGTGGAAATCCAAAGGAATATTACCAGAAGACATCCGAAGAGATGTAACTGTTATGATGCCTAGCCTTGATTTATTTGGAAAAACAAAATAGAATAGACAAATGGCCATAACTAGAGCACAACAATATAGACAGATGTTAAGAGAAGGTAGCGTTGCTATGCAAGGTGGTGTAAAAAACTATCTTGGAAAACAAAAGACTGTTTCTGATGTGCCTGTAAAATGGCAATCAGGAAAGGATAAACCATCCACAGAATTAGCTTACATTACA
>VMHT01189264.1_pt1 | contig 13495 bp, 20 predicted proteins | sample 4693611 | NCBI WGS metagenome assembly VMHT01 (sample SAMN12280063, study PRJNA550983) | marine metagenome | isolation source: seawater sampled from same location over 5 years 0.02-0.2 micron viral filtrate | place: USA: collected off the coast of southern California halfway between the port... ... | reverse complement strand
GGTTAATCATTTGCGTAAAGTATCGCAAGCGATAGCCCAAAGGTTAATACATTCAACGTGAAACCGTGAAACAATATCGCCAGTAACAAGCGAACGATTAGCTTGATTGCCAGCAACATAGTCGCACCAACTATTCCACCAATATTCCGTGCCTTGCTCTTGGCATAGCGCAATATATACAGCGATCTTTTTACGCTTGCCAGCGTCCGACATTGTAGCCGGTACTTTTGTAAAGTTTGCGTTCATACCAAGCCTTTTGAGATTATGACTGTCTAAACACGATACGTTGAAGCCTAACATTTGACAGACAAAGGAAGCCTTAACCATGCCAAGATTTGGAACATTCATAAATAATAATATAGCTTCCGTTATACCGTCTACGCTATCATAGCCGTATTGATCTACTATATGCATTGCCTTTTGGTATAACCAAGCGTCATTATCTATTGCGTATTTTAAGCCTTCAGCTTTCAAACCCCATAAGCAATTAGCACTATAACCGCTATCAATAACCTTTTGAGCTTGACCAGTACAAGTTTGCAAACCTGCTTGTATAGTGGAAAGAGTAAAGCCTATTATTGGTGCAACACTATTGTTATGCTTTGCCAGTGTTGCTATTTCTTTTGCGTCTCTATTGTACATTTTGTTTTCCTATATGTTAAAAGTGATTTGTCTTAAATCAGCTTAAATATTATTTTGATATGATTGGCAAGTACTTTTTTTAATATTGGTAACATTTATTTATAAAACTTTTTTGCCTAGTATAATGTGCAAGCGTTTTTATGGGGTCTATATCTGTACAGCCTGGCTATGGGGATACCTTCCACAGCTTGGCAATGTTTGGATGCTTTGCCGGTTTGTTTTACTTTTTGTGTTTCATACATCCCTTAGTGAGTTTTTTACCATTTGATAAAACTTTAACCATTTGATACGCCTTTTACGCTTTTACTGATACCTTATCTGTCAATTCTGTCAGCAATATCAATATTTTATCTATGCTTTAAAGTATCAGAATAACGACACAGCTTAGATGTTCTCATTTTTGCCTACGGTGTTCACGCTTTGTTCTCGCTTTGTTCCAAGGGGAGGGGCGTGGGCCACCTGGGGGGTATACCGTTATATATATACACTCTGCAACACACGAGGTTTTTACTTTTCATGCATATAGTGTGCTATATATACAACACATACAATAATTATAACAAATATACAAACTTTTATGGCTTGACAGACCTGTGAAATAGTGTATAATTACGTAGTAGTAGTAGTAAGTTAAACTTTAAAGTTAAAATATAAAAGATATTAGACTTAGATAAGTTTAACTTTAGAGTTTAAACTAATAAATATAATAATATAAGATAATAAACATAAATTATTAAACTCTAAAGTTAAACTTAGGTATTGACACTACTATATTTGTATGATATTATATTTTTATAACTATAATAAACGATAATAGTTAAACTATAGTGTTACGAGTACAATTTGTATGAGTCTGTCTCCTCAAAACTGTGTCTCCTCTCCACACCTTGTACATTATTTGTACTTGTAACACTTTTTTCTTCTTTAAATGTAAAATAAGTATTGACAATGCGTAATAAAACAGTACAACTATGTGCAAGTGAGTCTGTAATTGAAGACTTTTACAACGCTTTAGCTTCAAATAACACTCGCGAGTTCAATAAAGTACACATACCTAAGTCAGATGTATTCTATGTGCGTGAAGCTATCCGTAATGACACAGGTGTTACGTACACTTTAGATCACGTAGAGAGAGCTATGTACTTAGAGGGTCACTTAACTCGCTATGAAGTGTTAGACCCAGACAGAGAGCGTAACTATGGCAGGTAGAAACTACAAGAAGGAACGTGCTACCTACGACAGTAAGCCTTTAGTTATGGCTAAAAACAGATCACGTCAGAGAGCAAGACACTTATTAGAAAAACGAGGTGTAGTGCGTAAAGGTGACGGTAAAGACGTAGACCACAGAAACGGTAACGCATTAGATAACAGCCCTAAGAACTTAGGCGTTAAGTCAGCTAGAGCTAATCGTAGTTATCCACGTAATAGTAAAGCAGGAAAGCGTTAGTGTTATGAGTTTAACTAACAAAGGTAGCCGTAGAAAAAAAGAAAAGCCTATACGTAAGACTACTACAGGTAAAAGCCCTAACTTCCGTAAAGCTAAAGACGGTGCAGGTATGACTGCAGAGGGTGTTAAGAGGCATCGTGCAGCTAACCCTGGCAGTAAGCTACAAACTGCAGTAACTGGTAAAGTTAAACCAGGTAGTAAAGCTGCAAAGCGTAGAAAGTCTTTCTGTGCTAGGTCTAAAGGTTGGACAGGGGAGCGTGGTAAGGCTGCTCGTAAACGTTGGAAGTGTTAGAAGTATGTGGAACCTTATAAGTGGAGCTTGGACCATAGCTAATTTATGGACTGACTTCAGAAAGTGGCTAAAGAAGCAAGAGTGGAAAGCTCAAGCTAAGAAGTTTCGTGCTTGGTTGTATGAATATAGAATATGGGTAGCTCTGTGGGTAGCTATTACGTGGTTTATAATATGGATGCTACCTTAAAGACTGACGTTATAGCTGGACTGCCAGCTTACATGCCTAACCCAGATAAGGTTGTACCTCACTGGCCTAAAGATAACCGTAACAGACGCATAGAAGAAACACACGCATCAGTTGACAAGAGAGCAGAAGAGTTTAAGAATAACCCATCTTACGCTTACCACCCACACAACATGAATAAACACCCTCAAGGACAAATAATAGACTTTGTAATAGCTTGACATTTTAGTTAAACTGTGATATAGTACTTAGATGTCATATTTACAAAGCAACATACCTTATTTCAAGGCGTGGGTACGTAGAGAGTACACCTGCAACTTGCAAGATCACCACGGCGACTTTCTGCACTGCATGGTAGTAGCTGTAACTTCAATGCCTAACAGAACGTTAAGCTTTCAAGTAATCTTTACAGGTTACGAATCAGACAACACAGGAGAACCTAATGTACACGGTGGTGCTATGTGGGCTAGAATGCCTCTCACAGCACTGGTAGCTGACACACCTTTAGGGGAGTGGCCTGAAGAGTTACCACCTTACTTAGCACAGCCGTGGGATTGTATGTCGCACACGCACAGTGTCTACAAGATAGAAAGGGCTAGTCCTGCTCCTTGGATAGCTAAAGTTGATGGGGAGTTCTACCCTGCTAAATACTACTTTACAGTTGACTACACAGACAGTGAAGTAGCTGATGACCCAGCGCAGCACAAGCAGTCACACGTACTTGAGTTGTTAGATGCTGGTGACTACACAGGTAACATAGTTGCGTTACCTAACAACAGAGTAAGAGTTACTCATCCAGCTTGGTTTGAAACTGGTGAGGGTGCTCCTGACTTCAAGCCTAACCAGAACGTATACAATTCTAAAGAAAACGTAGAGTACTTATGGGATAACCAAAGAGTATTTAACAACTTATATAGCAACGAGGAAGAGTAACAAAATGGTAATGAAAAAGAAACCAGCAATGAAGAAAAAAGGCATGGCTAGAGGCGGTGCTATGTCTAAAATGAAGATGAAGAAAAAGGGTATGGCTAAAGGCGGTAAGATGAAAAAAGGTTACGCCAAGGGTGGAGCCATGATGATGATGAAGAAGAAGCCAACAGCTAAGAAAAAGAAGTAGTATATAGCCATGATGTATAATCCTATAGAAGCAAATGAGAAGATGCGTCTTGAGAAGATGCAAAAGAAGGAAGCATCTATTAATCCTGCTGCAGGAGAAAAGCCTATGGGTAAAACTTCTATAGGTATCGGCATGAAAGAAGGTGGTTCCTTGAAAGAAGTAACAAAAGATAAAAAGAGTAGTCTAGGTAAGCTACCTACAGAAGTCCGTAACAAGCTGGGCTACAAAAACAGAGGCGGTATGATTACTAAAGGTGGAACAGATTACCGTAAGTCAGGTATGTTCTACGGTGGGGGTAGAGTCTAATGGCAAATTCTTTAGGTACATTTAGCCCCAACACTTTACAATGGAGTGTACAAACAAAAGTAACCGTAGATAATACTGCAGGTAACACTGCACACTTTACTTGTACTGGTTTTAGGGCCGTACATATACACGCCAACCAAGAGTTTCTAATTAACTTTGGTGCTGCAGAAGCAAACTGTGGTGCTAATGATCTACAATTAGAAGCAGGTAGTTATACGCTTGCAATTCCTGATGCCGTTGGGGATGCAGTAATAATGAATATATTAGCAGCAAGCAGTGATGACGTAACAGCAAGAGTAGTACTATCTTAATAAACTTATACACATCTATGAAGAGGAACTAAAAGAATGTCAGCAACAGCAACAAGGCAAGATGGTATTGAAGTATACGAAACTCCAATAACTCTTACTACTATTAAAGCAGCGATAACAAGTATCACTGATTCAACTAAGACAGTAACAGCAGCAGAGTCAGGCACTATCTTTAGCTTGAATCGTGCAGGTGGTATTACTGTAACACTACCTACAGCAGCAGCAGGTCTTACATATGAGTTTCATGTAGGTACAACCTTTACAGGAACTATGACTATTAATGCAGACTCTAGCTCAGATACCTTGCAAGGCATGATTACTATGATTGACAAGGATGAAGTAGGCGGTCTAGCAGCGTTAAACGAAAACATTGACACATTAGCTTTTGCTTGTCCTGCAGCAGCAGATCACCAGATTGTAGCTGATGGCGATACCAAAGGCCGTTTCATTGGCGGTATGATTAAGTACACCTGTATTACTGATTCTAAGTGGGTTGTAACTGGTCATCTATTTGGTGACGGTACTGCAGCGACTCCGTTTACGTAAGTTACTGTGTTTACGTAATAACGGGTATGCAGTAATAGCACTTCTAATGTGCTGATAAATGTGTATAACTATCCTTGTTAGGGCTAACACAATGTGGCCCTGACTACACAACAAAAAAAGGATAGTGTAATATGTTTAGAAGATTAGTAGAGTGGTATCAAAAAGGTCAAGAACGTAAAGTAGCTCTGTGGCAGTTACAAAATATGACTGATCAAGAGTTAAATGATATAGGAATATCTCGTGGCGAAATCTACCAAAAAGTCTACAGTTAATGCGGCTGGCAATTATACTAAGCCTAGTATGCGTAAACGTCTTGTGTCTTCCGTTAAAGCTGGAAGCAAAGGAGGTAAGCCAGGGCAGTGGTCGGCTCGTAAAGCACAAATGGTTGCAAAACAATACAAAGCTAAAGGTGGAGGATATACGTAATGGCAAGGTACATTAAACGTTTAGTAAAGGCTATTTTAAACTTTAAGTGCTTGTGTAACGGCAAGTGTGGCTGTGACTGCAAGGCTTAGTATGTCCTTAAAGAATCCACAAAAAAGCTTAAAGTCTTGGGGAAAACAGAAGTGGCGTACTAAGAGTGGGAAGCCTAGTGCTAAAACTGGTGAACGGTATTTACCTAGTTCGGCTATTAAGTCTCTTAGCTCTGCTGAGTATGCCGCTACAACCAGAGCTAAACGAAAAGGCACTAAGGCAGGTAAGCAGCATGTGGCTCAACCTAAAAAGATTGCAGCCAAAACCAGAGCCTACAGGAAAGTAAAGTAATGATAAGTATGCCTAAAATAACTAGCTTGACTAATAATGACTTCAATCACGTTCTTCCTAGAAAGTTAGGTACAGCAAAGGGTGCAACTACTTACGGTAAGCCTTTATCTCCTGAACTAAAGAAAAAGCTTGAAGAACTAAAGCAAAAGCGAGAAATATAGATGGCGAGTTTACTATTAGAAATGGATAAAGTTATAGACGCTTGGGGTAGAGGTAAATTAAGTAACGCACAACTTAGAGATGGTATAAAATCTTTAGGTGGTGAGATACTAAACCCTAGAATAACCTCTTCTATGGCTGCTGATTCTTTAGAAGTTGCTATGCCTAGTGGTAAAGTAAGAAGTGACTTTAGAAAAGGTGGTAGAATAAAAAAGAAAGCTAAGAAGTAATGGCACGTAACTTAAACGAAAAGCAAACTAAGTTCTTAGAAGTGCTCTTTGAAGAGGCTGGCGGTGACGCTGTACAAGCTAAGAAGTTGGCAGGGTACAGCGACAACACACCTACTACACCTATAGTTAATGCTTTGAAGGATGAGATATTTGAGGCTACTAAAACGTATATGTCTAGGCTAGGCCCTAAAGCTGCTGTAGCTTACGGCAGTGCTTTGACTGACCCTACACAGTTAGGCATCAAAGAAAAGATGGTAGCTGCAGGTCAGATACTTGACAGGGCAGGAATAGTTAAGACTGAGAAAGTAGCAGTTGAGTCAAGTGGTGGTTTGTTTATCTTACCACCTAAGAATAGTGATGATGCAGAAGCTTAGTAAAGAAAGACCGCTAAAGTATGAATACTGGATGTTACCTAGTGTACCCTTTAAAGTTAAGCTTTGGTTAAGAATACCTAGAGTAAGTCCGTACATACCTTTCGGATATAAACTAGACCCAGATGATAATGAATGGCTACAACCAATACCTAATGAGTTAGAGCTACTAGAAGAAGCCAAGAAGCACATAAAGCAGTACAGTTACCCCCAAGTGTCTGCGTGGCTTACTACTCAGTCAGGTAGAAATATAACAACTGATGGGCTGAAAAAGAGAATAGATGTTGAAAGAAAGCGAAAAAGGCTTATTGCAATTAAAAACCAGTATGCCAAAAGGCTCAAAAAAGCGTTACGGCAAATTGAAATCCTTGAAAAAGAGCGTATCGGAACCTACATCTACGAAGAAGATAGCGACATCTACAAACAAGCCAGCGCAAGTTAAACCCCCAGAGTATGACGTACAGCTTGCTCAAGATGTCGTTTTTAGACCTAACCCTGGTCCACAGACGCAATATCTAGCGTCATCTGAACGTGAGGTACTATATGGTGGGGCAGCAGGAGGTGGGAAGAGCTACGCAACACTAGCTGATCCTCTGCGTAACATGAATAACCCAGACTTCAGTGGGCTACTTGTACGACACACTACAGAAGAACTAAGGGAACTCATACAGAAAAGCCAAGAGTTATACCCTAAAGCTATACCTAACATCAAGTGGTCAGAGCGTAAAAGCCAATGGACTACACCAAGGGGCGGCACACTTTGGATGTCGTACTTGGACAGAGAAACAGACGTTATGCGCTACCAAGGACAAGCGTTTAATTATGTAGCTTTTGATGAGTTGACGCAGTGGAATACACCTTTTGCGTGGAACTACATGCGCTCAAGATTACGTAGTGCAAACAAAGATTTGGGCCTGTACATGAGGGCTACAACTAACCCTGGTGGCGTTGGACACGCTTGGGTAAAAAAGATGTTCATTGATCCAGCACAACCTAATACACCATTCTGGGCAACGGACATTGAGACTAGTCAGGTACTGAAGTTTCCAACAGGGCATAGTAAAGCTGGAGAACCCCTGTTCAAGCGAAGGTTCATACCTGCTAGTCTTTTTGATAACCCATACTTAGCTGAGAGTGGCGACTACGAAGCAATGCTTCTCTCACTACCAGAGCACCAACGTAAGCAGTTACTAGAAGGTAATTGGGACGTAAACGAAGGAGCAGCCTTTCCTGAGTTTAACAGAGCTATACACGTAGTTGACCCCCACGACATCCCTAAGAGTTGGGCTAGGTTTAGGGCTTGCGACTACGGCTACGGAAGTCACACAGGCGTTGTGTGGTTAGCTGTTGCACCTAGTGAGCAGCTTGTAGTTTACAGAGAGTTATATTGTTCCAGAGTTACAGCTACAGACTTAGCTGACATGATACTAGAAGTAGAACAAAATGATGGCAGTATAAGATACGGCGTGTTAGATAGCTCCCTGTGGCATAAACGTGGTGACACTGGCCCTTCTTTGGCTGAACAAATGAACGCTAAAGGTTTGAGGTGGAGGCCCTCTGACCGTTCAAGAGGTTCAAGGGTTGCAGGTAAAAATGAGCTTCACCGCCGTTTGCAGGTGGATGAGTTTACTGATGAGCCAAGATTGGTGTTCTTTTCTTCCTGCACCAACACAATAGCACAACTACCTAGCATACCTTTAGATAAAAGAAACCACGAAGACGTTGATACAAACTCAGAAGACCATTTGTATGATGCATTAAGGTATGGTATAATGACAAGACCAAGAAGTTCTTTATGGGATTTCAACCCTGCCACACAACGTTCAGGCTTTCAAGCTTCTGACGCAACATTTGGGTATTAAAAGATATGGCTATAGAAGACAACACAGGCGAACTATTTGAAACAGATGACGTTTCAGTTATTCAAGACGCTGATGAGTTAGACGCACACGGTGTAGTGTCTTATGTAACATCTAGGTTTAAACGTGCAGAGGATGCCAGATACGCAGATGAAAGTAGATGGTTAAGAGCTTACAGAAACTACAGAGGTTTGTACGGATCAGATGTACGCTTTACTGAAACTGAGAAGTCTCGCGTATTCGTTAAAGTAACTAAGACTAAAACACTGGCTGCATATGGTCAGATTGTAGATGTACTATTTGGTGCTTCAAGGTTCCCACTATCTGTGAACCCTACTACGCTACCTGAAGGTGTAGCTGAGTCCTTACATCTAAGTATAAACCCCCAAGCAGAAGAAGCCCAAGAACAACTTAATAGTGCGTTTGGTACGAAGCCTAACGTAAGCTATTTGTTTGACCCTGACGAAAAGCTCAAACCTGGTGAGACTATGTATGACCGCATGAAGCTTATGGGGCCACTACAAGACAAACTAGCTGATGTGTCTGACAAAGTAATTGAAGGGCCAGGAACTACCCAAGATACAGTTACATTCCATCCTGCTATGGTGGCAGCTAAGAAGATGGAAAAAAAGATACATGACCAACTAGAAGAGAGTGGTGCTAACAAGCAACTACGTCACACTGCATTTGAAATGGCACTCTTTGGTACAGGTCTGATGAAAGGGCCTTTTGCCATTGACAAAGAGTATCCTAGTTGGGGTGATGACGGTGAGTACAACCCTACAGTAAAGACTGTGCCATCTACTAGTCACGTATCCATATGGAACTTTTATCCTGACCCTGATGCTTACAACATGGATGACGTTGAGTACGTAGTTGAGCGTCACCGCATGACACGCTCACAAATGCGTGGCTTAAAGTCAAGACCTTTCTTTAGGACTGAATCCATAGATGAAGCTATCTCTTTGGGTGAGTCCTACGAAAAGAAGTATTGGGAGCAAGACATGGAGGACGAAGCTACGTATAGCTCTGCTCCTGAACGCTTTGAAGTACTAGAGTTTTGGGGTTACGTAGACACAGACATACTACAAGAGCAAGGCGTTAAGATACCTAAAGAGTTAAAGAACTCAGAGCAAGTAAACGTTAATGCTTGGATATGTAACGGTAAAGTACTGCGCTTAGTGCTTAACCCCTTTAAGCCAGCACGTATACCTTATTACGCTGCTCCATACGAATTAAACCCTTACAGCTTCTTTGGGGTAGGTATAGCAGAAAATATGGATGACACACAGACCCTTATGAATGGGTTTATGCGTATGGCAATAGATAATGCAGCCCTAAGTGGTAATCTTATTATAGAAGTTGATGAAACTAACTTAGTACCAGGTCAAGACCTATCCGTTTATCCTGGCAAAGTGTTCAGAAGACAGGGTGGAGCACCTGGACAGGGCATCTTTGGCACTAAGTTTCCTAATGTAGCTGGTGAAAACATGCAGCTATTTGATAAAGCGAGAGTATTAGCTGATGAAAGTACAGGCTTCCCAAGTTTTGCACACGGTCAAACAGGTGTTAGCGGAGTGGGAAGGACTGCTTCTGGTATCAGTATGCTTATGTCTGCAGCTAACGGCTCTATACGAAATGTTGTAAAGAACGTTGATGACTACTTGCTTGCACCTATAGGTAAGGCTTTCTTTTCGTTTAACATGCAGTTTGACTTTGATGAAGAGATAAAGGGTGACTTAGAAGTTAAGGCACAAGGTACAGAAAGCTTAATGGCTAACGAAGTACGCTCACAACGCTTGATGCAATTCATGGGTGTAGCAGCTAATCCTGCACTTATGCCTTTTGTAAAGTCAGACTACATCATACGTGAGATAGCTAAGAGTATGGACTTAGACCCTGACAAGGTAACTAACTCTCTAAGTGATGCAGCTATACAAGCTGAGATACTCAAAAAGTTTACTACACCACCGCCAGCCCCAGAGGGCGCACCGCAAGAGGGCGCACCACCACCGCCTAATCCTAGTGAGGCTACACCCCCTGCTGGAACAGGCGTACAGGACACCACAGGAGCAGGAGGTGGCAACATAGGTACAGGCACAGTACCAACACCAGGTGAGCAAGGCTTTACAGGAACATGATAATAAAAAAACTAGTGAACGACAAACCTTTGTGGGATTCTTTTTTAGAAACACTTGACGCTAAGATAAGTACAGCCCAGCGCAAGCTAGAACAAGAAAGTACAATGGAAGGTATGTATCGGGCGCAAGGTGAGATAGCTGCACTACGTAGATTAACCTTTCTTAGGGATGAAGTGAATGGCCCAAGCTAGAGACTACAGAAAAAGTTTAGCTGATATGTCAGATGAAGAACGTGTTGAAGTAGCACCTTCTGCAGTTAACTTTCAAGATAGCTTTTTAGCTAGAAATAAAGATAAAGATGTTTTATCCACAAAGGCTGCTGAGTTTATTGCAGACATAATTCCTGGTATTAGTACAGTTTCAACTGCAAGAGATATTAAAGAAGAACTACAAAAAGATGATCCTAGTTATGGTAGAGCAGGTCTTATGGTTGCAGGTGAAGTGGCTGGTTTAGTTCCTGCTGCTGGCCCTGTAGCTAAAACTATGGTTAGGGGTTTAGGAGATAAAGTAACAAAGTCTATTTCTTCTATCAAAGAAGGTGTACCTACAGTAGAAGCTGCAGGTCTGTCTGATGAAGCTATAGATATGTGGCGTAAAGATAATGCAACCTCTGATGATTTTAGAAAAAAGTTAAAAGGTAGAAATGAAGAACTACAAGAGTTAGCTAAAGGTGTAGGTGAAGGACGTGTTTTTACCAGTACATACAGGAAACGTTCTGATGAGTTACGCCCAATTAGAACAGTTACAGAAGTACCTAAACCAGCGTCTTTTGTTGAAGCTGTTAGTGCTTTAAATGCAGGTAAAAGAAAAAAACCTATGGTAGGTCTTAATGTATCTATACCAGAAGGTGATATAATTACTGCTAGGCTTGATATAGATGCATACACAGATTATGATGTTTGGGTTCCTACTTTAACACACCCTGAGTTAAAAACAGTATACAAACCATCTGTAGTTTTAAAAGATGTAACATTTATAACACCTGAATCAGGAGCACTTAAAAAAGCTAGAAAAGTAGCAGAAGGTGGAAATAAAGCACCCTTTGCTGTGATGACAGGTTCTTTTGTTAATAAAACAGATGATGAAGCTTTTGAATTAGCTAAAGATGTTTTTGATAGTGATGAATGGACTCAACTAGGTTATGATCCTACAAGAAGGGGTTTTTTCTATGACAGAAAAACAGGGGAAGCTGTAGTTTCAGCATCTGAAGTTATACAAGTAGGACACTTAGTATTAGCAAAACAAGCAAAAAAGATAGACCCTGAAATATTTTCTTTTAATGAAGGTGGCGAAGTAATGGAAGACCAAGGCCAAGGTAACGCCCAAATGGAGATGGAACTAATGCTCAAAGAGCAAGTTGATCCTGTAAGTGGTAACTCTGCTCCGCTAGGTTCTACACCAGAAGAAGTACGTGATGATGTACCCATCAACGCCAGTGCTGGTGAGTTTATGATAAACGCACAAACTGTCAATTACTTTGGTGAAGAGTTCTTTAATAATTTACAAGAGACTGCTGCTGAAGGGTGGCAACGCATTAAAGAAGGTAAGGAGTCATTCTTCAGAGATGATGAGCTTGAGGTAGCTGAAGTTGATGACGTGCCTACAGATGAAGTACAAAGCATGGCTTACGGTGGCACTGTGCGTGGCTACGCTGAAGGTGATGAAATAACAGATGAGATAGCTAACAAAGAAGTACCTAAACCTGTAGGTGGCGGCTATGGTGGCTACGGTGGTACAGGCTCTATCTTTACTGGCTTTGAGATGCGTACAGTTAAAGACCCTGTAACAGGACGTACAAAGAAGGTAGCATTCTTTAATGGTAGACCTCTTACAGCACTAAAAAGTTATGTTGATGTAAGCACTGAAGGTGAGACTGAAGAGGTAGCACCAGCAGCGCAGACAAGGGAAGTTAAAGACCCTAGACCACAGTACAGAGATACTGATCCTACCTTTAGAAATAAAGAAGTTACTAATTGGACAAAACAAGACTTTAGTAGTTACAATGATAGCATGGTTGAAGGTAAAGAAGGACAACTAAGTAATAGTGATATGGGTTTACTACAAATTGTAGGTAATCGTATAATACCAGGTGGTGGTTTTGCTTTAGCTAAGTTATCGCAGACAGAAAGTTTAAAGCAAGCAAAAAAAGTTTATGAACGTACTTCAGATTTAATAGAGGGCGGTGTTAGTACAGCAGAAATATTAGCAGCAAATAAAGCATCATTTAACGCAGCTAAAAACTTAGAAGGTCAAACAGTGTTTGATAGTATTGGTTTAGGTTTCTTAGATGGTTCTACTAAAAATGTATTACCAGATACTTCTATGTTTGCAGGTGTTTATACAGTACCAAAAGTAGGAACAACAAAAAACGCAGCAGCTACAGCATATTTAGCTGCAAAACAAAAAGATACGCGAGATGCGGCAAAAAAATCAAAAGATGCTATAGATAAAGCAGTAAAACTAAGAGCTTACTCTGATAGTATACAAGGGCGTAATCAAGATGACCCCTTTGATGATTTAAAACTAGGAGAAAAGCACAGGGCTGCAATGGCTGCTAGTGAAGCAGGTAGGGAAGCTACTAGATTAAAACAAGAAGAAACAGGTGTTACTAGCTTCTTTGGTAATAAAGATAATCCAAGCGGCCCCTTTGGTAGTGCTAAAGAAGAAAATGATGAAGATGAAACAAAACAAGGGCCTTCTTTTGATGACTCAGCACTAGGAAAATAAACTATAACGATAAGGCTACCCGGCAATAATGCTGGCCCCATATAAAAAAGGAACTAACTAATGCCAGAACTAACACAAGTGGAACCCACAAAGAATGCAGGATTTGTACAACCTAAAGGTGGACGTAGTGCCAACCAGAAACGTATAGAGCAAGATGAAGCCGAACTTAAAGCCCTTGTTGAAGGAAACCAACCACCCCAAGAAGAAGCTCCCAAAGAAGAAGAGGCCAATACAGAAGTTGAAGAAGAGGCGTTATCTCCTGAAGAAAGAACGTATAAAAAACGGTACAGTGATCTACGCAAGCATCTAAACAAACAGTCTGAAGAGATAAAAGAACTCAAGGCTCAGATGCAGAACACTAGTGAAGGTAAGATGCGTCCACCGTCTTCAGATGAAAG
>VMHT01102633.1_pt1 | contig 13495 bp, 14 predicted proteins | sample 4693611 | NCBI WGS metagenome assembly VMHT01 (sample SAMN12280063, study PRJNA550983) | marine metagenome | isolation source: seawater sampled from same location over 5 years 0.02-0.2 micron viral filtrate | place: USA: collected off the coast of southern California halfway between the port... ... | reverse complement strand
CCTGTGCTGGTGGTGTTTAACTTTTCAGCATTGTCATAATACAGAGTTACTGCACCGTTATTACCAGCAAACAAATAGTTTTCACTATTGTCAGCGTTATTTAGTTCAAGATTATTTGCCTGTATTCTTAGGTTTCCAGTGCCGTTATCTTGAATAATGCTCCGACTACCATCATGGTAAATCTGTAGGTCAGACCCAGCGCCGAAGATGGCTTTGCCATTGTCAGCAAATGTTGCGTTGCCTGTTACAGTAAGATTAGCTGCTGTAGTAGTACCAGTGAATGCTTGATCTGCGACAGTAAATGCACTAAAAGCGACAACCTCAAGGATGTCACCTGATGCTGCACCAGAGGCTAACACAACGTCACTACCATTGGTTGCAGTATAGTCTGCTGCTGCTAGTTTGACACCATTGAGATACACATCAATGAACTGTGGCGTGTACCCTGCAGTAGCAAAGCTAGTCTGACCACTGGTAGCAGTAAAAGCTTCTCTATTCTGTGTAGCCTGTGGTACTGGCGCTGGGCCTATGTATCCTGCCATTATAATGCTCCTATGATGAACGCTAAGAGTTCACTGTATCTTACGCCCATTCTAGTTCTTTCTTCGCCAGTGTCTTCATCAGTCCAAGTGCTTGAGATAAACATGGCATAGTCACCAGCGTCTAATCCTTCAGCCGCAAATGCTGCTTGTAGATCCTGTGCAATGATACCAAAGTGGGTTCTGGCTTCATCACCCTTCTCAGCTACTGCATCTTTCCAGCGGAACTTACGCAGCAAGCCTTTAGCCGCTACAGCTACACGTTGCTCTGCGTCTGTTAGCTCTGCAATGTCTTGCTTCTCGTTGCGGTCAGATGTTTGGATTGTACCGTTGGTGGCGTAGATGTCGTCGAAGCGGATGCCTGTTGAACCCAAGTCGATTGCATTATCTCTATCCCCACCAGAGCCGTTGCAAGGCCATATTGCATCCAAATCTCCTGCAAACCTTAATCCAGTATCACCATTAACCAAATGTAAACGTGATGATAAAGTGCCAATACTCCCCACAGTGGTGCCGTCTTTATAAAAAGCTGCTATATCGCCATCGTTTGTTCTACGCTCTAACAGCATAGTTGATCCACCACTTGTAGAGGCATCAATCCGCCCATCAGATTTAAGACCAATACCACCATTGCCTATAATAGTTGCGTTGGCAGTTCCCACAAGCAAGTTACCGCTGCTGTCGATAGTCATACGAGTAGCATGATTAGTACCAAATAGCAGTCTATTATCACTGTGAACGTATTGAAGGTAACCTTCGTACTGTGTGCTAGTTGTCGTACCATCGGCAAACATGATATTACCTGTGCCACTATTACCAGAATAAATCGTCATACCCTGATCACCAGCGCCACTACCAAGCACAAATAAATTAGCACCAGCTACTTGGTCAAAAGAAGCATTCGCAGATGTTTTAAGGCCCAATCTACCGCTGCTGTCGATGCGCATGCGTTCTGTGCCGCCACCAGCGCAAAAAACTAAATCGTTTCTCTGCGCTCTTAAAGCAAAATCCTCAGATGACCCACTAGGAACTAGCCCAGAACCAAGTCCCCAGTAACCAACGTCATTCCCTGCCGCATTTCTAAATGTAGCATATCCATAACCGTTTGATGTTACAGTTAAAATTAACGGCTCTTGATTTGAGGGGGCCAATACGTCTAAAGACGCTGTAGGTACCTTTCCAATTCCAACACTACCGCTGCTGTCGATGCGCATACGTTCTGTGCCAGCAGTGTTAAACGCCATATAATCAGAAACATGATAATAGAAAATTTCTCCAGCATTACTACCATCGTTGAAATAAATATGACCGCCGTTTGTTGAATTTGAGTTTAAGGTGAGGTCTGCCCAACCAGCCCCAGCGTCAACTCTTATTTCTTCAGTACCAGCACCAGCACCTACGGTTAGGCGAGTGCTAGGCGAACTTGTGCCAATTCCAACATTAGCTGATGGACTTAAAATTAAATCACCATCAGTAACAGTAATTACTCCATTGGCCGCACCTGCTGAACCTGTATCAACAACTTGCAACTTCATTGAGTCGCCAGATGCAGTATTAATATTTACGCCAAAATCACCGCCTGTTGATGACTTTAGAACGATGCCTTCGTTAAAAGTTGCTCTACCCGCTTGAGAAATATCAAGGGTAAGGGCAGTAGTAGTAACACCACCATCGTTACCTTTAAATACAATGTCTTTATCAAGTGTTGGATTTCTAACTACAAAGTCACTTGAAGACTGGGTTACAAGACCGAATGTTGTTCCACCATCTTGAAAATTAACTACAGCACCATCAGCATCAAGATTAATTTCTCCTGCAACATCTAGTGTTAAATCGCCAGAAGCCTTAGCTATATTACCTGTGACCTGTATGCCTGTGCTGGTGGTGGCGATTTTGGCAGAGTTGTCGTAATATAAAGTTGCTGCGCCATTAGCTGTAAAAGTCGCCATGTTTTCATTACTGTTGTTGTAGCTAATGTTTATACCTGAACCGTTAGTGTCTAGATATAGATTGCCAGTGCCGTTGTCTTTAACCCAACTATCTGAACCAGTATGATAAATCTGTAGGTCAGACCCAGCGCCGAAGATGGCTTTGTCGTTATCACGAAAGGAAAGATCACCATCTATATTGGCATCACCATTAATATCAGCCCCAGTGGTACTGAGGTTGACCGCCTTAGAACCGATATATCCTGCCATTAGGTTTGCTCCAGCACAGAGATAATTGCATCAACAGAGGATGCTGTATCTGATGTAACTACAATAGTTTCAGTAGCCTCTGCTATAATCTTGCCATCTAAAACAGATAAAGCTGACCCTGCAGGTACAGGAGCAGCCTTTACAATGTAAGTAGACCCTAACTGAACATCAACTAAGATCTGACTAGTGGTTCTGTTAGATAAGTTAAGACCAATGAGGATAGCTGTAGTAGAACCAGGAACCGTATATACAGTTGTAGCACCTGTCCCTACACTAGCTGAAACATAATTCTTAAACGTGTTTGCCATAATATTATCCTAGCGCAATAGCCAAAGCTGTGGCCTGATCTGCTGCTTCCCTATCTGTGTACTCTGTTGTAGCAAGCTTAGTGCTGTTATCACTACCACTCTGAGTAACACCAGTAGTAGCACTCGTAATAGTACCGCTAAGTTGCCCTGCAAAGGTTGTAGCTGTATTTGTACCTGTTACATCTAGTGACTTGTTAAAGACAAACTTATCACCAGTATCAGCATAAGTTAGTGTAGCACTTGCACCATCTATTGTCAACCCTGCACCGTTAGCTGCAGCAGAATTAGCCGCACCACTAGCTAAGACAAGGTTCTTATCATCTAGTGTAACTGTAGTACTGTTGATTGTGGTGGTTGTGCCATCTACCTGCAAGTTACCAGCAACAACAAGAGTACCTGTATCATCGCCATGTGCAGCAGGGTCAATAGTGAAAGTAGATGGGCCTCTGAGGTAACCGCTTGTATTAATGTTACCTACAGCTAATACATCACTGGCGTCTAAGTATACTGACTTCTCAGCAGGATAAGTGATGAATATGTCTTTAGTACCAGAAGTAAAGTTAACTGCATTACCACTGTTACTACTCTCTAAGACAGTAGTACGTGTAAGAGTGCTTGAACTGTAAGTACCTAAACCTACTTCAAACTCAGCAGTGTCTCTGTGTACGATAGAGTAGTACGTAGTATCACTATTTGAGAGAACACCACTGAAAGCTTGAAAGCCAGCCACTGCGCCAGCTAGAGTTACAGCACCTGTGCCTGTAGTTGTAGTAGTTTCTTTTACTCTATCCTTGACAACAAGAGCCATAACTATGCTCCCTTATGCAATACGGATGATTGCTGTAGATGCAGCCGCTGCTGGGAATTGTACCACAAAGTCACCATTAGTAGATGTCTTAGTACCACCAAAGTCAATAGTAGCAATAGCTTTATTTGATTGTGAAGTGTTATAGATGATACAACCGTCTGCTGATACTGTAGCGGATGCCCAAGTTGTATCTGTAAAGTCTATGATAGCAGTAGAGCTATCTAGTGAAATAGTCGCACCAGCCAGAGTGTTGCCACCTGTAGTGTAGTTAGTACCAGTAGCCTCATCTGAGTTACCAGTAACGTTACTATAATTAGTTGTAGCTGCACCATACGTACCAGTAGGAGAAGCTTTGATTAGAGCAATTTTAAGTGTGTTGGTATCTAAATCGTGAACGCCCCCAAGTAGCTCTTGCTTGAAGCTGTTACACATCGCTGTAGTGATTGCCATAGGAGTGTCCCTTTAAAATAAGCACAAAGGGGCCAGCATGTAGCCAGCCCCCATGTTTATAGGTGTATTAAGCAGCGTTGTATACTGCAGTAACTAGAGCCTCTGGACGAAGAATTTTACGCCCGTAAAGGTGCATGCCGCGAACAATATCAGCGAATGAATCTGGGTCACGGTAAGTCTCAACTTTGTTGAGTTGCTGTGCAGTTGCAACAGCGGAGTCGTGTCCAGCTACAATAACGCCATAGTTATCGTCCTGTGCAGTTACGCCTGTAGTACCAGCGCCAGTGCCCTTCGCAGGAAGGTTGTTTGACTGATAAATACGGAAGCCATGCAAGTTGTTAAGTACCAGACCGTTTTGCAGTCCTGCACCACCGAAGTCAGCGTTCAAAACGCGAGAATCTTCGTCTTTTAATAGCTCCATGAATACCGGGTCAACACACAGCCAACGCCCACGAGTATCAACATTAGCCTGATCAAGTACACGGCTCATACGAGCTACGACTTGCAAAGGTGTTGCTGTGGTTGTTGATGCAGCAGTTGCACCACCGAAGCGAGGAGCCAATGGAATTGAGTCACCAGTTGTGCTAGAAGAGGCACTAGTAGTGATGTTTCCGAAGTCTGACATATCCAAATGATTGGCTTTCAGAAATTCCCCGTCAAGTTGGTTTGCTGTTTGATGCGAAGCAGTACCACTTACAGTAGTAATCTTAGCACCAGCAGTAGTATAACCAGACATGTATGACAATACATCAGCATCCATTGAGTCAGCCATTTTATAGGCTGCACGATCAGATGACAAACGCATGAAGTCATGGTGGGCTTGCTGCTCTTCAATATCGTCAAGCTTGAAGGCAAAGTAGTTGGCTTTGTCGATAGTCAACTGAAAGTCATTATCAACGAGGTCTTGCGCCGAAACGGTTGTACCACGTAGCAATGCATTCACTGTGATATCTGGCTCTTTAAGAATGCGAACCGTATCACCTTGGTTTGCGATCTCCCCAAAATATTCAGAGTTAGTAATCGCTTGAGTTGTAGCACTCTTGCGGAACGCAATCTGTGCTTGTTTTGAATAAATAACGCTGGAGAATACTCCATTGTTAAGGTTGGTATAGCTAGAAGCTTTTCCAAATGCAGCCATAATTAATCTCCTTATAGATATGACCGTTAAAGTTATAGATCATCATATCCACAGCAGAGGCCAAACTTATCTGAGTAGTCTATTATCTAGGTATGCCTACCTGTGTAACAGAGGTCAAACGTATTTGGGTAGTCTAGTAGTGGCTAGAGTCTTAGTTAAAATACACGTTTAAAGTGTACTCAATACAAGTTATATTCAACTCGTACCTATTGTCAACAGTTATTTTGACAAATCATATACAAACTTACCAGATTTCTGAGCTTCATGTATCTCTTCATGGTGCTTCTCAAACTCTTTGTCACTCATTTTAGCGACAGTAGATTCACGCCAGAAGTTCTTACTCTCATCATCATTTACGGTAGTTCTGCTTTTACTCTTTACAGAAGAGGCTGCTGCCTTATCTGCACTATTATTAGGTTTAGACTTAATACCCTTGTGTGACTTATATAGGTCAATAGCCACTGCTACAGACTTAGCATCCTCAGAGTTCTCGTATAGAGCATCCTGTACAACTTTAGGTTGTTTCTCTGCCCAGTTATGAAACTCATCTGAGGAGCGGATCTCTTCAAAGTCAGGGTGTAAAGACATAAGCTCTGCTTCAGCTTTTTCTTTCTTAGCTTGTGTGCGTAGCTCTTCTATTTCTTTGAGTCGGCTGTCCAAGGAAGAAGCTTTTTCAGCGGCTTTGTTTTCTGCGATAGCTTCAACAATACCAGCGACATCAGGGTACTTAGATGACCAAGCTTCAATCTCTTCCTTAGACTTGGGAAGAACCAGTTCATTCTTAGTAGCTTTATCAAGTTGACCCTGTAGCTTTTCAAACTTGGCATCCCAGTCCTTTTCCTTAGTTTGTAGGAGTTTACGTATATCGCCATAGCGCTTCTTGAAAGACTTCTCTTCAGCGCTTAATCCATCTGACTCTGTATTAACTTCTTCAGACTCTTTGGATTCCACAGACCGTGTTTCTTTTTGTTCCGTATCACTCTCATCTGAAACTTGGGCGTTCTCAGTGCTTTGGCTATCGGGTTCCTGATTATCTTCTGCTTCTTCATCGACCTGCTCACCCTTGATGAGTGCCTCTAGTTCGCGTTCTTCTTTCTCAAGCAACTGTTGGTTGCGATCATGTGCGTAGCTGTCTGCTTTAATAATAGTTTGTTCTGCCATTGACATAATTGTAGTTCCTTTATGTTGGGGCCAGCATTATTGCCGGGTAGCCTTATAGTTATTTAGAAGGTGTATCCACCCTTACCGTCTGATTTTCCTGAGTAAGATCCCCCACCTGAGTTAGGGTTATTATCTTGAGCATCTCTTTGATCACTATCGTCCTTCTTAACAAAACCTGTTGGAGTAGATTTATACCCAGCCGCTTCCATATCTTTTCTGTAGTTATCACTAGCTTGCTTATGCCATGCGTCTGTACCTCCGCTAACTAGAGCATTTGATAGAGACTGATCCTTATCTTTTTGACGCTCTTCTTTATTTTGAAGTACCCTATTACCTTGTTTGTCTACTTTACCATAATCTCTTAAGGCAGTGCCTGAAATATCTTCAAGTGGGTCATAGAACATACCTGACCTATTTCTAAAGTTATCCGCAGCGGTACTAACACCAGACTTAATACTATCAGCCATGTTAGTAAGTCCACCTAAGAAGTCTGGCTCATTTTCACCATTAAGTTGATCTAATAAACTTTGAACTTTAGTTTTATTAACCTCAGTTATATCCTCTCTTTTTAGTAGAGCATTTAACTTCTTATCTATATCTTTCCTATGTGCTAATTGAGCTAAACCAATAACAGGTACAGATGCACCTGCTAAATTCTTAGAACCCATTATCTCTTTTTGAACTGAACTAAACCAAGACTCTGATTCCTTTTTACCTTCCGGTATACTTGAGTAATCTGGAATGTCACGTTTACTTACTTCAATAGGTCTATCAGCTTCAGTGTCACGACCTCTAAGACCACTGCTAGGTGCAGTAGCTACTGGTTGTTCCTTACCTACCTCAGTATATCCTGCTGGTATTGATGCTGTAGGTTGACCATTAACAAATCTAATCGTCATTGTCAAGCCCTGATCATTAACGTAAGTCTTGTACTCTTGTGTTTGACCTGTACTAGGTAAAGTGTAACCTTTCATAAAGTCAGGTTGTGTCATACTTGTAACGTCACCACCTTGGTTCATCATCATAGGATCATCTGGCATATCCTCTGCTTGTAACTCTGAAACGTCAAACGGTAAGCCACCCTCTGCTGGTACAGGCTCTCCACCGATACGACCATTAGCTGCCATATCTTCAAAGCCCATCTTAGCTTGACTGCGTAGGTCTTCAAAGAACTTAACTCCGTAGTAACGAACCACATCAGCGGGTACGACATACTCACCCTCACTTAGTTTAGCATCAATGTCATCACGTACTTCTTCTGGTAATGACCCAGTAGGTACTTCATTGCCTGAGACTGGATCTACTTCTTCTTTATCAGAGAACACCATTTCCATTTGTTCATTTACTGCCATTAACCATCTCCCTGAGTAGCTTTAACCGTCTTAGCGTACTAATAGAACCCTGTGCTGAATACACCTCTTGTACAGAACCAGCCTGTTCCATAGTCCTGTGTTGTGTAGCTATAAGTTCATCAATTAGCTGATTAAACTCATCCATAGCTTGTTTGTTGTTAACGAGTTGCTTAAGCGACATTACCAGTAAACCCTTGCTCACCTGGAGTTGGTGCTGTACCTATACCCATCTGTGAACCACCACCGCCTGATGTATCTGCTACACCTTGAGGAGCCTGACCTTGTGGTGCTTGTACACCCTCTGGTCCTGCAGGTGGTTGCTGTGGTGCTTGGAATGCTTTCAAGATCTCAGCCTGAATAGCTGCGTCCTGCATAGAGTTAGTCACCTTGTCAGGGTCAAGTTCCATAGACTTAGCAATCTCACGAATGATGTAGTCCATCTTAGCAAACGGTGCCAGTGTTGGGTTCTGTGCTACCTGTAAGAACTGCATCAGACGTTGTGAGCGTACCTCATTAGCCATAAGGCTCTCTGTACCAGATGCACGTACCTCTAGGTCACCACGAATATCCTCATCAAAGTCAAACTGCATGTTAAATGCAAAGAAGGACTTACCTAGTGGCCGTATGAGGTAATCATCAACGTTCTTAACAACATTTCGTATGCTGCCATTAGCTGCAGACATAAGCATAGAGATGCCAGAAGCAGTTCGCCCCACTCCGCTGACGCCTGTTTGACCATGTGCGAAACTTGGGAAGCCTGTACTCTCATCTGCTAATACCCTAGCCTTATCAAATAGTTGTAGGTTCTCTTGTGCCACATTAGGAAACTTAGTCCCAAAAATGCCTTGGCCTGGAGCACCACCCTGTCTACGGAAGACTTTTCCTGGGTACACACTTAAGTCCTGTCCGGGGACCAAATTTGTCTCATCAACCTCTATAATTAGATTACCAGATAATGCAGCATTGTCAATAGCCATACGCATAAACCCATTCATAAGAGTTTGCGTATCATCCATATTTTCCGCTATACCTACCCCAAAGAATGAGTAAGGGTTATGTTCGTATGGTGTTGCATAATAAGGTATAGTTGCTGGCTTAAAAGGATTAAGCACAAAACGTAGTACTTCACCGTTACACACCCAGATGTTACAGCTAAGCTCATCTAAGTCCTTGTAGTCTTTAGGAATAGATACACCATTCTCTTCTAGTAGATCTACATCGACAAAACCCCAGAACTCTAAGACTTCCCAGCGCTCTGTAGTAGCCTCAGTCTCGTTGTCTTCCATAGTCTGTTCCCAGTACTTCATATCGTAGTCTGGGCCTTTATCTACAGCAAGCTCAACAGAATCCTTCATAAAGTAAGGACGGTTCTTTAGGCTACGTAGTTGTGTACGAGACATCTTATGACGTTCCACTACATACTCCGCATCATCCATACTTGACGCCTCTGGGTCAGGATAGAAGTTCCATAGAGATACGTGACTAGTAGAAGGTACAGTCTTGACCAGAGGGTCATACTCACCATCCTCATTCCAGTTAGGGTATTCTTTGTCTACAGCAAATGGACCCTTCATAACACCAGTACCTAGAAGGGCCATCTCAAATGCCATAGAGCGTAAATGCTTATTTGCACCTGACTCTACAAGCTGATCATGGATCTTCTTCTCCATCTTCTTAGCGGCCACCATAGCAGGGTGAAACGTTACTGTGGTAGGGGTGGTGCCATCACCCTCAATAACCTTATCACTGACCGGCCCTAGCTTCTCCTCTAGCGGTCCTAGTCGGTTCTTAAGGTCAGCCATAGTCTCACCGGGCTTTAACTCAGTGTCAGGCCCGATTAAGTAAGGCTTAGGGGCTGTATCTCGTGTAACATTACCCAGTTCATCCCCAGCCTGTTCAGCATTAGGATCAATGTTAATGTGTACTGACTCAGCTACACCATCTGGTAAAATAGAAGGATCAATAGTAAGTGGGAACTTATTGTTGCCAAACAGTACGTCTACAATCTGACCATAAGCAGCGAGTGTCTTTGTCTTAGTGACCTTAATAAACACACGAGACTTCTCTGTATCAGTGAATTGTACATCTGATCCGTAGATACCACGATAGTTGCGATAGGCACGTAACCAACGTGTCTCATCACCATAACGTGCATCCTCTGAACGTTTAAATCTTTCGTTAACAAATGAAACAACACTAGATACAGACTCAAAGATGCTATCTTCTGCATCCTCTGCTGCGGTTACTTCATCTGTCTCAAACATGAGTTCGTCTTGTTCTGCCATATTTAATATCCAAAGCTGGGGTCAGAGGCTTGAAACCCTGATCGTTGAGTTGCAGGGTTGTAGTCCCATATAGAACTTCTAGGTCTTGTCATTATACCATACCTTAGAGCGTCATACAAGTGATCTTCTGCATTTGTATCAACGTCCTCTGGGTTTCTTTTATCTAGAGGTATAGAGGGTAGTTGAGCTATTGTGTTGGTACAGTTAGCGAAGAATACAAGTCTAGGCTCTTCTGTATGCTCATCTACCTGTAACCGTCTGTGCATCTCGTTCTTACCTGCTACACGAGAGCCTCTAGATCTATCTGAGGGACGCCAGCGGCAACCCTTCATATTCATTTGTTCAGCCAATGACGGGCCAGTATCACCACGCTTGTGCCATAAAGAACTATCCAAAACACCATATCTAATTGTGCCATCTTCTGCCTCTGCATCTAGTATCATGTCAGCTAAATCAGTAGCTGTAACCTTAGAACAATATAACTCTCTGTAGACAACAAGCTGCTCACTGGGTGATACAGCAATCCAGACAACGCCTGTGTAGCTTCCGTAACCGTAGTCGCAAGCTCTAAACTTAGTCCAGCTTGAGGGAATTTTAAAAGGCTCCACGACATGTATGGCTCTGTTCCACTCAGGAAAGGCTGCGCCTTCATTAACATCCCAGTTACCTTCTAGTAGTTGCTTACGTTGATGCTCTGGTAGCGACAGAAGCATTGCCTCATAGTCGCCGCTCTCTGCTAAGTAAGGGTTATCAAATAAACTAGCAGGTATAAACCTACGCTTAAACAGTGACTGCCCAGCCTTAGAGTGACCCGCTGGATACTTAATCTCTTCACCTGTCTCGATATTAGTAGCCCAGAAAGGCTCACCATACTTAGCAGGATCAATAAACATCTTCTTAACCCAGCTATGACCACTGCCACCAGGGTTAGTTGTGGCTCTCATATAAAGACCTAACTCCATTGAACTAGCAGATCTCAAGCGACTCCTCATATAATCCCAAGCGAAAGGTGTAGGCCATTGAGTAAGTTCGTCAAACCCAATCCAGTTAAACGCCTGACCCTGATATCTCGTAACGTCCATGTCCTTATCAAGATATGACATCCACAGTCTACCACCTCTAGGTGAAATCCACTGAGACTTTCTTTCAGACCACTTGATTCCCGGTACAGCACGAGGGTATAACTCCTGAGATTTCTGTATAAGTTCCCTTAACTCTTCTGTAGTGTGTCTTACTAACAACCCGCTAAAGTTGGGGTGGTTTAAACCATGTAGCGGGTCAGCAAGCATAGCATATGACTTACCACCACCAGCACTACCCCCATATAAAACTTCACGCTCAGATGAACTAAGAAAGTCTGTCTGAGGGCCGGGGTTAGGTTTAAACACGACATCCTGTGCTACCTCGACATCAAACTCAGGAGCCTTAACCTCTGCAGGAACAGTTGTAGGGGGAGTAGCGACTGTCTCTGTCTGGTTAGCTTTCTTCTGAGTACGCCCCGACCCTGCCTTTTTCAAGCTTTTCGATCTCCGAGATGGTTTCTTGGAGCCTTTTGGCAAGTCTGCGTTTAATAATAACTGCTTTTTTACGTCTTCTGTCAATTTCTACTCGCTTCTTTAAGCCCATATGAGATATATACCTATCAGTGTGCTTTGTCAACCAAATTGCAACTTCCCTGTAGGAATATTGTTTTAAGTGTCTCTTTGCAAGCTCAAGCGCTTCTAGTTCATGTGGTATTGGTACTAGCAGTCTTTCATTGTCGGGGTGTAACTCATAGCCAAAAGGTATTGTTTGTGATACCCTAGCTACTGTGTGCCATTCTTTCTCTTTGCCCTTGTTAGGTTTGGGTAATTCCCAGAAACCCAAGTCTCTCTTGTAGTCAATTTGTGGCAAGGTCTACTCATTCTTCCCTTCTTTGGGGGGTAAGTAAAATATACCGCCGCCTCCTGAAGTTACATCAACCTTGTCTACCTTGCCTAGCCCAGCGCGATCAAGTAAATCTTTCGCTGCAGCCATCTTATCACGAATACCTAACTCAGTAGGGTCATACAGTGCCTGTGTCATAGCCATAGCTGCTTTAGGTGCAGTACGAGCAAACCAAGTGCGTGTCTTCTCACCTATCTCATCCTTTAGAGACTCAACAATAAGAGAAGTGGAAGTACCATCTCCATAGCCAGCTAACTTCTTAGCCTGTACAACATCTCCATTAGCCTCATCAAAGAGAACCTCTAGAAACTTCTGTTGTTTATCTGTCAATGATCTTGCCATTATAACGTCCTTAAGTAAATCAAACCTACAAAGCTACCTGTAATAACTAGGAACAACACAAAACCTGCTCCCCACTCTACAATCTTACGCTTCATCTCTATACGTTTGTGATCATGTTCTTTCTTTTGTTTGCGGATATCAGCCTCAATACGTAGAAGCTCTTCCCAATGTGAAGGCCCATACATTACACAAATGTAATCCTTGAGTTCCTTCCTCATAGACTCAGCTTTCTTCTTAGCTGCGAATATCTCCATTGCTTCTGCTTGAACGCCACCACCAAGGGTTTTATACCAAGGTGGTTTAGCGTTCTGTCTGTCAGCAAAGTCTAAGTCACTTATGGCACCAGCCCACTGTGTAAGCTGACCACCCATGTCTTGTAAGTCTTTACCTACCGCAATACCCTTCTTAAGAGCATTAAATGCGGTTGTGGCTAAACCTATAGCGGTTACTGGATCTATCACTGTAGGAACCCCCTCTTCTAAGTCCACTACCTGTTTGTCTATCTGTATCACCTGATGATACATTAGCTAGAACAGTAAGGCTTAGAATAAGGGGTAATTCCTTAACTAGGTTCACTGTTTAATGCCATAAACACGACCGTATATCTCCCCTCTTGAGATACCCATATCGTGTAGTTCTTTATCCTTCATGTTCATCAGAATCCAGTAGTCTGCTCGACGCTGCTGATTATCCTGAATACGGTTTAGTAGTTTCTTAAACATAGCACTATCTCCTTATGTTGTGTGCATGGAGATAGTTATACTTATTTACAGGTTGAGTAGTAGATACAAAATGTGCATACCCGCTACCTGTTAGGGTTATAGTACTGCCTTACTGAGATAAACGCCTCTAAACTACTAGAAGCACCATCAAATGCTAAGATCTTATCACCAGCATGTAGGTGTATCCTATCAGAGCCTATAACATTATATACGTCCTTACCAGCTATAGACTTATCATTTATCAAGTGATGATACGTACTTGTGTC
>VMHT01037627.1_pt1 | contig 13497 bp, 10 predicted proteins | sample 4693611 | NCBI WGS metagenome assembly VMHT01 (sample SAMN12280063, study PRJNA550983) | marine metagenome | isolation source: seawater sampled from same location over 5 years 0.02-0.2 micron viral filtrate | place: USA: collected off the coast of southern California halfway between the port... ... | reverse complement strand
CAAACTTTTCTGCTAATTCCATTGCATAATCAGTTGATTGAGCTCTCATGTCAGCACCAAGTTTAAATAATGATTTAGAATTTAAATTTTGTGGAAGTTGAGGATCTCCAGGCAAATATCCTATTATTTTCTTTGCTTCAACAGGATTTTCAATTGTATTTATTCCCTCAACGGAAAGAGAACCTTCCGAAGGGATTAAAAAACCCATAAGACTTCTCATTGTTGTTGATTTTCCAGCTCCATTAGGACCTAATAAACCCTTAACATCACCATTATCAACAGTGATGTTAATATCTCCAACACCTTTTCCATTTTTGTATTTCATAGTGAGATTTTGGATTTCAATCATTAGCTAATCTTATATATTGAGAAAAATAATGTTAATTTATTTTATTAAATAATTATTAAATAGAAAATTATTCGTCTAAATTTTCATTTTTTTGTTTATTTCTTAACCAAGTTAAAAGTAAAGCTGGAATTAAAAACATAAGCATTTCATCCCAACCACCTTGATGATTTAGAATAGGCGGTGGAATTATTTTAGTGAACATTAGAGATATCCTTCGACCATCCAACGAGTAATATTTACAAGACTGTTTGGAAGTAGTCCAAAGTAAATAGTTAGTGCCGCCATTATACCTAGTAATAATTTATCTGAGTTTTTAACCTGTATCTTCTCAACTACATTTTCTGTCTTTTCTACTGCTGCAACCCATATAGGTCGTAAGTAAAAGTAAAAACCAGCAACTGTACTAAGCATCAATACAGTAACTAATATATATCTCTCATACGACCAGAGGTTAGTAATTAAGATAAACTTTGAAACAAATCCACTCGTTAATGGTAATCCCGCAAGGCCGAGCATAAATATTGAAAATGTAATTGTTATAAATTTATTTTCTTTGAACAATCCAGAGATATTTGAAATTTGGAAATCTGAACTTAACTGACCACTAATTATTGAAAAGACTGTAAAAATCCCAATTAATTGAATAATGTATGTTATCAAATAAAAGGTAGAGGCACTTATTCCATAAACACCTGAAGATATTCCAGAAAGTATAAATCCTGACTGGATAACGCCACTGTAAGCAATAAGTCTTTTTAAATCGCTTTGATTTGCAGCAAATAAAGCTCCAGCTAACACTGACATTATTACAACTGCACTAAAAAATAAATCGAATTGATCAATAATAAATATTAGAGATACTGCTACAAGTCTCGCAAGCACTATAAAAGACGCTGCCTTTGCAACAGTAGCCATATAGCCAACATAACCAGTTGGTGATCCTTGATAGACATCCGGAGCCCAAGCTTGAAAAGGAGCAGCCGCTACTTTAAATAACAAACCAACAATAATTAATATAAGACCCACAAAAGTTGTTAATGGAACATTTTCAGGTCCAATAATACTAATTGCAAAACTGATTTCATATACTCCAATAATTGATAATGAGACATATATAAGTGCTATACCATAAACAAATATACATGAAGCCAGAGAACCCAGTAAGAAATACTTTAAGGAAGCTTCATTACTTAGTTGATCTCCCCTATTTAATCCAGCTAAAGCATATAAACTAATAGATCCAATTTCTAATCCTATAAAAAGCATGATAAAGTTTTCTGCGTCAACCATTAATAAGAAACCTGATGCAGACATCAAAACAAGAATTAAAGCTTCTGTTGTTTTATTTTCAATCATCTCAGAAGTTTTCCAAAAAGAGTTAAATGTAAATAGCAGCACCATTCCGATTATCACATTTCCAACAAGTGCAAATTCATCAAGAAGAATTTTTTCTGAAAAGTAAGAAGACACACCGTCTGTTAAAAATAATCCAAACTTTAAAAAGATTGTAAATAAAGTTAATAAGATTCCCGCAAATGAAACATATTTTTTTACGTACATCGGAGTAGAGATAGTAATTGTACAAAATAATAAAACTATAACAGTGAGAAGCAGGGCTAGCGTGGGGGCTATAACTATATAATTTATACCAAGAATCTCAGAAACTGTTGTCATTTTAAGTCCCTAAAAATTGCGATCGTATCGCTTAAGAAGCTAGCCTCTTGAATAACAAAACTTTCAATATAATTTGGATAAATTCCAATAAACAACATTAATAAAACTAATGGTGCTATTGATGCAGTTTCTCGAGAGTTCAAATCACTTAAGCTTTCGTTTTCTTCATATTTTATAGGACCAGTAAACATTCTCTGATAAGCCCACAGCATATAAATTGCTGCCAAAACAACTCCAAATGCCGCAAATGATGTCAAAACCTTATAGCTGTTATAGCTACCCATTAAAATCATAAATTCACCGACAAAACCATTTAATCCAGGAAGGCCTATTGAAGCAAAAGAGGTAAATAAAAATATTGCTGCATACCTTGGCATTTTAATCTTTACACCACCAAAATCACTGATGTTTCGAGTGTGTCTTCTTTCATAAATAAAACCAACAAGCATAAATAAGGCTCCAGCAGTAATACCGTGATTTATCATTTGTATTATTGCTCCCTCTATACTTAAAAAACCTCCTGCGGATATGCCTAACATGACAAATCCCATATGGCTGACAGATGAGTAAGCGATTAATTTTTTAATGTCTATTTGAGCAATAGCAACTATAGCTCCGTAAATTATTCCAATTACAGATAGAACTGCTATTAAATTTTTATAAGCTAAAAAACCCTCTGTAAAAAATGGTATAGAAACTCTTAGTATTCCATACGCACCCACCTTAAGCAGAATTCCAGCCAACATTATACTTCCAGCAGTAGGCGCTTCTACGTGAGCGTCAGGCAACCAAGTGTGAAGCGGAAAGATTGGAACTTTAATTAAAAAACCGAAAGTAAATAATAAAAATAAAGATTTGGACTGAGATCCAAGCAAGCTTAATGAAGAGAGTGTTTCAAAATCTACAGCAAGTCTTCCGTTAACTCCGTAACTGATGACTGCTGTATAAACTGTGCCGATAAAAATGAATACTGAACCAAAGACAGTGTAGAGAATAAATTTTATTGTTGCGTATCTTCTATTCTCTCCACCCCAAATACCCATCAAGAAATACATAGGAATTAATAAAGCCTCAAAAAATATAAAGAGAGAAATTAAATCACCGCTTATAAATACTCCATTTATTGCAAAATGTAGCATAAGCAGTGAGCCAACAAAACCCTTGCTTTCGGCATGGTCTTTTCCAATTGAAAGTAGTGAGACAAAAACTAATAATGAACTTAACAAAAGAAGTAAGGTAGACATTCCAGATAGTCCAAAACTTAGATTCAAACCATAAGATTGAATCCATTCAAAAGTAGATAAAATTGTAAATTCAGTCTTTGCATAATCTCCAAAAAGTAAATAAACACATTGGGTTAATGTAATTATTGAAAAAGCAATTCCAATAGGTCTAAATATTTCTTTTCTTGCACTAGGAATAATAAATATAAGTAATGCGCTGACAAGGGGCACAATTAACAAGGAGAACATTATTGACGTCATCGTGGCACCAGTGGAGTAGCGATAAATAATGCAATCAAAAGTAACAGGAACAACCCAAAATAAACAACATAACTTCTAACCAATCCAGTTTGAGTTGTAGATGTAATTTTTGAAGTTTTGTTAAATGCAGTTGATACAAAGTTTACCGAACCGTCAATTAACATTCCATCCACTACAACTGCAACTTTGCGTGACAAATTTTTCATGCCAGAAATAAAAAACAGATTTCCAAATTTATTAAGATACAGAACGTTTAAAGAAAGATCTTTTATTAAATTTATAGGATATTCAAGTTTAAATTTTTGTAAATCAATTCGTTTATGCAGTTCAATACCAAATAATAAAAATGCAATAATCAACCCAGTGAAACCGGCTCCTATAGAAAGCACTGCTAAAACAACTAATGTAATTCCTTCAGGTAAATGAGTTACCTCTACATTTTCAAGAGTTACATGAAGAACTTTTTCCAATCCATGGAAAAAAGGCGTGTTTATGAAACCAATAAATACTGAAAATATGCCCAAAAGTAAAAGTGGTCTTGTCATCGCTTTTGGTGCTTCAATAACATCTGAATGGTCGAAACCATTGTCCTTTTCAAAAATCAACAACCAATGTCTTCCCATATAAAATGCAGTTAAAAAAGCTGCACCTAAAGTAAGCGCCCAGAATATATAATAAATTCCACCATTCGCAAAAACAGAAGCAAGTATTTCATCCTTTGACCAAAATCCTGCAAGTGGCGGTATCCCCGAAATTGCAAGAGTTCCAATACCCATCATTGCAGCAGTAGTTGGCATTCTTTTTCTTAATTGTCCCATTTTTCTTATATCTTGCTCATGATGCATGGAATGGATAACTGCTCCAGCTCCAAGAAATAATAATGCTTTAAAAAATGCGTGTGTAACTAAGTGAAAAATTGCTGCAACATATGCTCCAGAGCCAATAGCAATAAACATAAAACCGAGTTGTGAAATGGTAGAGTATGCTAAAACTTTTTTAATATCGTATTGGTTTATGGCTGAGAATGCTGCAAGAAGCGCTGTAATTAAACCAAAAACTATTATCAAAAGACTAGCTAACTTTGAGTGTTGTAAAAGTGGAGAAATTCTTACAAGCATGAATACGCCTGCTGTGACCATTGTTGCCGCATGTATAAGTGCGCTTGCAGGAGTTGGTCCTTCCATGGCATCTGGAAGCCAGCTAAATAATGGAAACTGAGCAGATTTACCAAAAGCTCCTAGTAGTAAAAAGAGGGAAATAGCTGTGATAGTGCTTTCCGAAACTCCAGTTGAGTTGTGTAGGATTTCATAAAAATCAAAAGTGTTAAACGTATCCAAAATAATCATTAGACCAATTAAGAATCCAAAATCACCAACCCTGTTTATAACAAATGCTTTGTTACCAGCTTTTGCTGCTTCTGGTTTTTTTGACCAAAATGAAATCAATAAATAGGAACTCAAACCTACTAACTCCCAACCAAAAAACATTACTAAGAAATTCGACGACATTACTAAAAGCAACATTGAAAAGACAAAGAAATTAAAATAAACAAAATAATTACTGTGGTTATCATCTTTTTCCATATATGAAGTTGAGAAGAGCTGGATAATAAATGAAAGGCCTGTAACCAATACCAGCATAATTCCAGATAAACCATCAAGTGTAAACCCGATACTTATATCAGGATTTGAAATCCACTGAAACAATTCAATATTTACAGCCTTAAATTTATTTAAAGCTACAGCGATAAATGAATAAGAAGCAATAGCAAATGAAAGTAGTGCACTATTCAATGTAAAAAAGTTAGTTACTAATTCATTAAATAATTTTTTATTTAAAAATAAAAATATTGATGTAAGAAGTGGTAGAAAAATTGGAAGTAAAAAAATGAATTCCAATTTATCCTCGTGACACATTCAGCACATCTACTGAGGCAGATGACTGCTTTTTAAAAATAGAAACAATAATTGCAAGGCCGACCACAACTTCTGCAGCAGCAACAACTAAAACAAAAAATACAAATACTTGTCCATCTATTTGTCCAAAATGTTTAGACGCTGCGATAAATGTTAAATTTACTGCATTGAGCATAAGCTCAATACACATAAACATAATTAAGGCATTTTTTCTAATCATCATGCCCATAAAGCCTATAGCGAACAACATTGCAGCAAGTGTGAGGTACCAATCAGTAGTTACTTCAAGCATTGCTGTTTCTTTTCTTTATATCATAAGCTAACGCAATAGCTGCTGCAGTTGCAACAATTAACAATATGGAAATTATTTCAAATGGGAATATCCATTCAGTAAATAAAAAACCTGCAATTAGTTGTGGTGTTCCTTCTATGCTGTTCTCGGTAGGTGCAAACCATAGATCCCATTTAAAGTCAGAGCTGACTGCTACATAGGCTAATAAAGAAATCAGTATTAAAAAAACTCCACTTACTAGATATGTTTGTCCTTTAATTGAATCAGTTGATTGTTCTTTTTTGTCAACTCCAATCATCATTATTACAAAAAGAAACAAGGTCATTACAGCACCTGCATATACCAACATTTGAACCATTGCAACAAAAGTTGCATTCAAGGTTATATATATAATTGCTAATGAAACTAGAGTCATAACTAAACCCATAGCATTGTGTACAGGATTTCTAGCAAATATAACTATGAGTGCGCCAATAATGATTAAGCTAGCAGGAGCAAAAAAGAGAAGCGCCTCAACCAATTTACTCTTCCTCCAAAGTCTGTCCTTCTTCAGGTGGTTTCTTTCCGACACCTAATGAGCCAGACCAATTCACTACATTTTGAAAATTAGGATTTCCATTAGGAGATGTTGCTCTCATCCATCCATCTGATGTGTTTAATTCATCTACATTAGTTAACTTGGTTTGGTCTTCATGTGCGTTTGGTGTTCCGTCATCTTTCACAACAAGAACTTCCTTATCGAAAATTGCTTCTGACCTATTAGTAACACTCATCTCGAAAAGAGATGTCATTGTAATTGCTTCAGTAGGACAAGCCTCGACACACAATGCACAATAAATACACCTGAGCATATTTATTTCGTAAATAAAACCGTATCTTTCTCCTGGACTTACGGGATTTTCCTCAGGGTTATCCTCACCTCTAACATATATGCATTGTGCAGGGCAAACACCTGCACACAATTCACAACCTATGCACTTTTCCATACCGTCTTCATATTTATTAAGCACATGACGACCATGAAATCTTTGAGGTTTTTTCCTAAATTCTTTAGGGTATTTATCAGTTACCGACTTTCGAAATAATTCTTTAAAAGTAACTTTTAATCCTTTTATTAAACCAAAACTTTCACTCATAAATTAACTCCACGGTAAGCCAAACTCTCTCAATCCTAAAACTATTGCCGATAAAATAAGCCACACTAGTGAAGCAGGGATAAGTCTTTTCCAGCCTAGTTCCATTAATTGATCGTATCTTAGTCTTGGCAAAGTTGCTCTAATCCATACAAATATAAAAAGTAATGAAAAAGTTTTAACGCCAAGCCAAATAATTGGCATTATTGCAGATAATACTGGTGGTAAAAAATTCTCAAAAGTAGGTCCAAGCCACCCACCTAAAAAGAAGGTTGCTGTAATTGCACACATATTGAACATATTGATGTACTCAGCTAAAAAAAACATTGCAAATCGAAAGCCAGAATATTCAGTATGAAAACCTCCAACTAATTCTTGTTCGGCCTCAACTAAATCAAAGGGAGCTCTGTTTACTTCAGCTACTGCAGCTATAAAGAATATACCGAATGCAATAAATTGTGGAAATATATTCCATTTTGGTATAAATGAAACAATTGAACTAAGAATTGGAATAGAAGTTGATAAATTTCCAGATTGACTACTTACTATATCTACTAGTGAAAGAGATCCTGAGTAAAGAATTACAGGAACAAGTGATAAACCCATTGCTGCTTCATATGAAATCATTTGTGCAGAAGCCCTTACTCCTCCAAGAAGTGGATATTTGGATCCTGAAGACCAACCAGCTAAAACAACACTGTATACAGCTATTGATGAAAGTGCCAAAAAGTATAGAACTCCTACGTTTAAATCTGCACCAACAAAGTCAACTATATAATCTTTGCCACCAATTTCAATATTTAAATCTGGACCCAATGGAATAATCATAAAAATTAAAAACGATGGGACTAATGCAAGAATTGGTGCAAGAAGATACATGGCCCTATCTGCCTTAAGAGGCATAATTTGCTCTTTTAGTAATAATTTAATTGCGTCTGCTACGGTCTGTAATATTCCAAAAGGGCCTGCTCTGTCTGGTCCAACCCTAGACTGCATTCCAGCAACTAATTTTCTTTCAAGCCAAATCAACAATATAGTGTTCGTCAATAAAACACCCAAAATAAGACTTGCTTTAACTAAGGCAATAATTAATTCAGTTGACATTTAACGCTTCTTCCACACGGCTAGGTAAAAATGTAATTTCCTTCGAAAAATTAAACTTGTTAAGGTCTCTTCTATTAATGGGAATATAAATTAGGTCATCTGGTAGATTATCGTTGATTTTGTAGAATAGCGTAACTTCCATATCATCTTGTACCATAGAACACTTTCCAGAGGTTAAGTTAAATTTATCAACAATATTTTGACTTATTTCTATAAATTTTTTTGATCCAAGTAGTGAAATACTTTCAGAATGTCTTTCTGTAACAGAATCTCCATATAATTTTTCTCCAGTATAAAAAAGAGCTTTAGTTGAACTGTTTTCTGATGTAGTAATTATTGGATCAGAAATATTAATGATTCCGTCTAAATTAGAGGGTTTGTCTAAGTTATCAAAAACTGGACGTGTAGAATTTTCAATACTTTCAAATGCTTTGTTGTTGAGATCTTCCAAGCTGTTTATATCATTTGATAAAGCAGCAAAATTCATAAGGCTTGTAATAAATTCTGAATCACTTATCGATTGGCCTGGAGATGGTACAAGCTTGTCGATACGAGAAGTTCTAAATTCAATATTAGTAAATGTTCCTTCTTTTTCACCCAAAGTTGAGCTGACTGGTATTACAAAATTAGACAACTCTGCTGTTTCATGATTAAAAATATCTAAAGAGACAACCGTATCTAAATTTTCTAATATAGATTTTATTTCATTTGAATAAAAAGACCTGCCAACTGGATCTGCTCCCACAACAAACAACAAATCTGTATTCTCGCTTGAAATATCATCAACAAAATCTTTTGTTCCTTTAATATTCTCTAAAGTTTGAAAAGCACCATAAGTGTTACCTTTTGTATAAGTATTCAAAACTTTAGTATTTGAATTTGATTTTAAGAACTCAAACAATTCTGTGATGCTCTCATCAGATTGTTGGGGTGTAGACTTCCCGATAATAGCTGTAATATTTTTACCTACTACATAATTTTTTATTTCATTTAATTTTGATACATCTTTAATTATTTCAAAATTTTTAGAAACTGTTTCCTTGCCGTAAAATACATCTGCTATATCAATTAAAGTTTCATTAGTGTGACCAAAAACAATTAACTTTACACCCTTTTTAACAGCTTGCCTTACTCTTAAATAAAGTACTGGCATTTTTTCTTTTAAATCTTCAGCCCATACCACTATTGCATCAGAAGAATTTAAATCATCAATCTTAGCCAATTCATTATTTTGACCAAATTGTCCCTTGTACAACAAGTCATCATTTAAATAAAAAGTTTGTTCAGAATCAGATATAGATTTTGAAAATTCTCTAAATGCTACGTAATCTTCGTTAGTCAAATTAGATCCAAGGAGAAAATTAATTTTAGTTTTTCTATCTTGAATTATTTCTGTAAGTTCAGAATATACATCTTGTATTTCAATCTCCACAAAATTATTGTCGACACTTTTTTGTGGTGTTTTTAGTCTTTTTTCAGAGTTTAAATACTCAAAATTGTAACGACCTTTATCACACAACCATCCTTGATTTACAGAATCGTTGTCGACGCCTAAGATTCTTAACATTTTGTTTTGTGATGAGTTGAGCTCAATAGAACATCCCATAGTACATCCGTTACATGTAGACCTTGTTGACTTTAAATCCCATGGCCTTGCTTTAAATCTATAAGATGTTGATGTTAAGGCACCCACTGGGCATATTTGCACAGTGTTCCCAGAAAAATATGATTTAAATGGTTCATTTGGAAATGTATTTACTTCTGTTTTATTTCCTCTTTGAATAAACTCAATTAGAGGGTCTCCTGATATTTCATCTGAAAACCTAGTACATCTTGCGCATAAAATACACCTTTCTCTATCCAGTAAAATTATTTCAGAAATATTTATTGGTTTTTCAAAATGTCTTTTTTCCTCAACAAATCGACTTTCACCCGGTCCATATGCCATTGTTTGGTCTTGCAAAGGACACTCTCCAGCTTTGTCACAAATGGGGCAATCAAGTGGATGATTTATTAGTAAGAACTCTAAAACTCCCTCTTGTGCTTTTTTTACAACATCTGATTCAGTGTCCACAACCATTTCATCGGTTATTTCAGTTGTACATGAAGGAACAAGCATTTTACCCCTCGGTGTTTCAATTTCAACTAAACACATCCTGCACATGCCTACTGGGTCTAAACGTTTGTGCCAACAAAATCTTGGTATGTGAATACCTGAATCTTCACATGCTTCTATTAAAAGTTTGTTTGAATCAGACTGAATGTCTATACCGTTAACGTTTAAATTTACTTTATCGCTCATAGCAAAACTTTTGTTGGAATCAAGCTTTCAACTTCATCCCTGAAATCGTTCATTAATGAAGTTATCGGTGATACAGCTGACGGACCAAGTGGGCATATTGTTGTCATCTTTGGTGGCCAAGTTAAACCTGGAGAAATATTGTCGCACACATCTAAGAGTAAGTTAATGTCTGATGTTCTACCTCGTCCGCTAGCGATTCTGTCTAATATCATCTCAAGCCATGTAGTTCCTTCACGACATGGTGTACATTGACCGCAAGATTCATGAGCAAAGAAACTAACAATACTTTTAGCAGCACTAACAAGATTTGTATCTTCATCCATCATTACTACTGCACCAGATCCAAGCATTGAGTTATTGTTTGCTACATCATCAATTGTCATTTTGATATCGAGCTGATCTCCTCTGAACCAAGGAGCAGAAGCACCTCCAGGTATATAAGCTTTAACTTTCTTATTATTCCTTATGCCTCCTCCAAGAGTATCAACAAACTCACCAAAAGAAGTTCCCATTTCAATTTCATAATTTCCTGGATTATTCACATGTCCGGAAAGACTAAAAATTCTGGTTCCAGTAGAACCCTCTACTCCAAGCTTGTTGTACTCTTCTCCACCATTCTCAATAATCCACGGTACTGCAGATATAGTTTCTACATTGTTTACTAGTGTTGGCTTCATGTACAAACCTTTAACGGCTGGGAAGTATGGTGGTTTTAATCTTGGCTCACCTCTTCTTCCTTCAAGAGAATTAAGCAAAGCCGTCTCTTCACCACAGATATAAGCTCCTGCTCCTAAATGAACAACAATATCTAGATCAATTTCAGAGCCAAATATATTCTTGCCCAGATACCCTTTTTCATATGCCTGTTCCACTGCTTGCTGTACTCTTCTGGCAGGTTTTGCATACTCACCTCTTATATAGATAAAAGCTTCTTTAATGTTTGCTGAAAAACAAGTAATAATTATTCCTTCAATGAGTTGATGCGGGTCTCTTTCTAGAAGAATTCTATCTTTAAAAGTGCCTGGTTCTGACTCATCTGCATTAATTACTAAATATCTATCCTCATCTTCAGCTAAAAATCCCCACTTAACACCTGTAGGAAATCCAGCACCTCCCCTGCCTCTTATGTTTGAAGATTTAATTTCTTCTAATATATTTTCTGGAGAGCTGTTAAGTAAGGTATTTTTTGCAGTTGTATATCCATTATTTTTTTCATAACTCTCGATTAAATGACTATCTTCAGGGTTGTCACGCATATGTTTTGTTAGAAGTATCGTTTCTTTCATTTTTTTGCCTTAGATGTTTTTAAAGTTTGAAAACCAGGAGCGTTTGAAGTAGCACCAGAATTATCTGTAATAGCCCAATCAAATGATTTCACTCCTCCAAAATCTTTCTGCATATCATCAGCTACAACAATGTCTGGTTGTTTTTCTTTTAACCAACTACACAAATTAATTGCATTTTCTGCTGTAAGACCCTCTACTGTTTCATAATTAACTTGCATTGCTGGTGCTCCACCGCAAGCACCGATACACTCAACTGCTTCAAAAGTAAATAACCCATCTTCATCTGTTTCATTGTTATTTAGTCCTGTAAACTCTTGTAATTTATTTATTACTTCACTTGAATTGTTTATTTCGCATGAAATTGATTTACATACACTCAATAAGTATTTTCCAGTAGGTTCTTGTTTATACATTGAGTAAAAGGTTGAAACAGATTTTACTTGTACTTCAGTTATACCCACTAAATCACTTATGACACTAATAGAATCGTCTGAAATATAACCATCCTTACTTTGTGCTAAATGAAGAAGAGTTCCTAAGGCTGATCTTTTTTGAGGATATAGCTTTATAATTTTTTTTGCTTGTTTTAATAATTTTTCATCCCAGCTCATCTATCTACATCTCCTATCACAGGATCTAGAGATGCTATCGCTGCAACTGCATCTGCAATTGGGCTATCTGTCATTATTACTGGGAGAGCTTGTAAATTACAAAATGAAGGTCCTCTCACATGCATTCTGTAAGGTTTTGAAGAACCATCAGAAACTATGTAACAGCCTAATTCTCCCCTAGGTGACTCAACTGCAACATATGCATCTCCTTCAGGTACCTTGAATCCTTCAGTGTATATTTTAAAGTGGTGAATCAAAGCCTCCATAGACTCATCTAGTCTCTTACGAGGTGGTGGTGTAATTTTTTTATCTTGAACTTTATAAGGACCCTTAGGCATATTGTTCATTGCTTGTTCTATGATTTTTAAGCTTTCAACAATTTCTAATACTTTTACTCGCCACCTTGCAAAAACATCTCCTTCTTTCAAAACTGGAATGTCAAAGTCATAATTTTCAATTCCCGAATAGGGTTGTGATTTTCTCAGATCCCATGAGTATCCAGATGCTCTTAGGCTTGGACCCGTTACGCCATAGGCAAAGCACTCTTCAGTTGTAAGGATACCAACGTTTTGCAATCTCCCTTTCCAAATAGGATTATCTAAAAGCATGTCGTCATAATCTTGTAATTTTTCAGGTATTATTTTAAGAATTTCTTCTACATCTTTTTGCCATCCATCTGGTAAGTCAGCCGCTACTCCTCCTGGTCTTATAAAATTATGATTCATTCTAAGTCCAGTTGTTTTTTCAAAAAAATCTAAGATCAATTCTCTTTCTCTAAAGCCAAAAATCATCATAGATAAAGCTCCTATATCCATACCGCCCGTGGCAAGAGCAACTAAGTGAGAAGAAACTCTGTTTAATTCAGTCATGAGAATTCTTATTGTTTCAGCTCTTTTAGGAACTTCTATACCAATGAGTTTTTCTGTAGTTAGAGAAAAGACTAGCTCATTAAATAATGGTGAAAGATAATCCATTCTTGTCGTGTTTGTGGGTCCTTGAAAGTAATTTAATTCTTCACCTGTCTTTTCCATTCCGGTATGTAAGTAGCCAATAATTGGTTTTACTCTTCTAACAACTTCTCCTTCTAGCTCAGCTTGAAGCCTTAATACTCCATGGGTTGATGGGTGTTGGGGCCCCATGTTGACAATCATTCTTTCATCATCTGAAGTTTCTTCTTCAATAACGAAATCATCAACAACTTCAGTTCCAGTTTGAATTTTTATTTGTTTTTCATTCTCGTTTTCAAGCATCTTTTGAGAACCTTCATCAGTTGAGGATACGTTCCATCCACCTTCTTCTGAATTTGTTGCCCAAAAATCTAACTTATTTTTAAAATTAGAAAGTTT
>VMHT01009898.1_pt1 | contig 13497 bp, 24 predicted proteins | sample 4693611 | NCBI WGS metagenome assembly VMHT01 (sample SAMN12280063, study PRJNA550983) | marine metagenome | isolation source: seawater sampled from same location over 5 years 0.02-0.2 micron viral filtrate | place: USA: collected off the coast of southern California halfway between the port... ... | reverse complement strand
GCGTTACGCAGACGCCGAGGGCCAGGATCTTCCAGTGTCGTCGCTCGTCCCTACGCTTGACCCACCAAAGGGCTGGCTCCAGCCAACTGAGCAAAGCCTTGAGAAAGCTATCAAGCAGGCATTTCCGACGACGGGCAACGAATATGCAAAGCAACGCGCGTTTGACTATGGGTATCCATCTGGAACCATTAAAGAAATCATCAAGGATCTCGGACTCACCGAGCACTATCCAAATGAAAACTGGTCTTGACATTTCCCTGACAACTCTCGCCTTGACTTATGGGCGAGAGTGGTTATATTATAAGGGTAAGAAAGAGAAAGAAAAGTTGTCACCCGATAACAAAAACCTCTGACATTTACCTGACATTAAAATACTTGACGAAAAGACCTTACTGCGTTATATTTATAGTATAAGGCAAAGAACTAAAAACCCACAACACCGGAGCCCATCATGGCTATTGACTTCGCAACATTCACCCAAACTGCACCTTTCATTCTTGACGCTCGCTTGCCCGTGCTTCTGCGCGGACGGCATGGAGTCGGTAAATCTGAAGTGGTATACATGATCGCGGAGCAACGTGAGTTGCCAGTGGTTGAGCGCCGCGCTTCTCAGATGACTGAAGGCGACCTGCTTGGTCTGCCTGATACTGCCGACACGGCCATCAATGGCCGCAAGGCTACCACTTGGAACGCTCCCGACTGGCTTGTCACTGCATGCGAGCAAGGTGTTCTCCTCTTCCTCGATGAGGTCGACCGTGCAACTATGGAGGTGCGTCAAGGTCTCTTCGAGTTGACTGATAGTCGCAAGCTGAATGGCTGGCACCTGCACGCTGATACTCTCATCGTTGCAGCCGTCAACGGTGGCGAGCATGGCGCACAATACCAAGTCGGTGAAATGGACCCGGCAGAGCTTGACCGCTGGACCGTGTTCGATGTAGAGCCTTCCACTGAAGATTGGCTCAAATGGGCTAATGGCCGTGTTCCTTCTATCGTGTGGGACTTTATTAACCATAACCGTAAGCACTTGGAGCATGACGGTGACTTTGAACCCAACAAGGTTTACCCTTCCCGACGTTCTTGGGCCCGGTTCTCTGGTACCGCAGAGCCAGCCGGAGTTTTTGGTGAAGACGGTGATCGTGACCTTCTGTTCAACCTCGCGACTGCTTTTGTTGGCTTCGAGGCTGCTGTAACTCTTCGTGACTTTGTTGAGAAATACGAGTGGCAAGTAACCATTGAGGATATCCTTGACAACGGCGAGTTTAACAAGGTGGAAAACTGGGGTATCAATGACCACGCTGCTATGATTGAAAAGTTTGAAGCATCGGAGACTTTTGTCAATGAGTTGACCACTGAGCAAGTAACTAACTTGGCTGAATACTTTGTTCGCCTTCCTTCAGAGATTGCAATGAAGTTGTGGACTGTTCTAGGGGATGCCGATAACATGCAGAATGTTGTCGCACTTCACAAGGCTACCACTAACGATGGCAAGCGCGTGAGTGATCACCTTGTAGAGATCCTCGGCGGTAACACCGAAGACTAATGCGCCATCGCATTCCACCAAGGTTGGGACCACCAAAGATCGGGGATCTGGTAAGATTATCAGGCCCCGGCGGTCTTGGGTTAGCTTTTAAGAGGGCTCATGGTATTGGCATGGTGGTCAATATCGAGAAGCCTACAGAGCGCCGGATACGCTATCAAGTAAGATGGTTAAAGACAGACGAAAACATGGATTTCCATGAAGAGGATTTGATTGTTGTCTCGAACGTGGATTGACAAAATATCTATTGGTGACCTTGTTATCAACAAATGTGAGGGTATCGCTGGGATCATTCTTGACAAGCAAGAAACTGCAAAAGCAAAGTATGGCGATATTGTCAACCCAAGATACAGATTTAGAGTATACTTATCTGATGGAGACAGTGGGTGGATCAGTGAAACATCTTTTAGAGCTTTGTATAAACTTCCTTGACATTTGCTTGACACAACTTTCCTTGACGATCGCGCTCAGGGGGTTATATTATAAGAGTAAGGAGAAAGAATAATGTCCGACGATACCAAAAAAGTCTTTGACCTCAACATGCATACCGCTCGCCTGCTGATGCGTGAGCCGTTCTTCGCTGCTCTCTCTCGTCGCATCGACAAGATTGCATCGACCGCTATCCCTACCGCTGGTGTCCGCGTCAACCCTGACAGCGCCCAGTTTGAAATGCTATACAACCCTGAGTTCATGGGTTCGCTCTCTGATAAGCACCTTCAAGGTATTTTGATGCATGAGTTTTACCACCTTATCTTTGAACACGTGACCGGACGTAAGCCTGCCGATGGTCTTAAAAAGATCGACAACATTGCTATGGACCTGTCTATCAACTGTCATATCTCCGATTACCTTCCAAGTGATAAGACTCCGGGCCCCGAGATTAATGGGGAAGCTATGAAGGCTTGCATTCCGGGTGAGGGTATGTTCAAGGATCTCCCGTCTTACATGACTTACGAATGGTACCTTGAGGCTCTAAAAGATATGGTTGAGAATGAGAGCAAGGAAGGCGAGGGCAATGGTGATCCCTTCGGTGGTATGGATTCGATGGATGACCATGATGGTTTTGGCGATGTTGACGGAACCACTCAAGAAATCGCCAAAGAGCGTTTGAAAGATAGTATCAAAAAAGCAGCAGATGAAGCTGAAAAATCTCGTAACTGGGGAACAGTATCCCAAACCATGCGCAGCGATATCTTGGAGCGGATTCAAACCAAAATCGACTGGCGTAAAGTGCTGCGATACTTTGTAAAGACCTCACAACGGGCCGACAAGCGGTCTACGCCGCGTCGTATCAACAAGCGATACCCGCGTGTCCATCCGGGCAAGCGTGTCCGCCGACAGGCTAAGATCGCCGTATCTATCGATCAGTCCGGTTCTGTGGATGATAGCATGCTCGCCGCGTTCTTCTCCGAGTTGAATAAACTTGCCGAGATTGCTGAGTTCACAGTGATCCCGTTTGATACAGATGTGGCTGTTGACAAGGTTTACACATGGAAGAAAGGACAAAACAAAAAGACCGAGCGTGTATTGACTGGTGGCACGTGCTTCGATGCCCCTACCAAGTATGTTAATGAACACGGCTTTGACGGCCACATCATCCTGACTGACCTGATGGCTCCCAAGCCAGTGCCAAGCAAGTGCCAACGCATGTGGATGACCACTGCACGCTACGCCGCGCGGCCCTATTTCCAAACCAACGAAAGAATCATCGCAATCGACTCTTGACATTCGCTTGACAACTTAAACCTTGACGATCACTGTGGAGTGGTTATATTATAAGGGTAGAAAGGAGAAAACACTATGTTTCAAAACCGCAACGGCATGATGGCCGCTCTTGTTATCGCTGATCTGACCTGCTGGTCTGGTCTTATTTTCCTCGCCTTTCATTGGGCTAACTGCACGTGTGGAGTATAAAATGAACAACGAAGTATTGAAAATCGAACTAACCGAAACGGAGATCATTCACATCATGGATTCGCTTCGCATGCGTGTCCAAGACCTGCGCGATTGCGACGATGCGGAAACCGCTGATCTGGCTAATGAACTCGAAGAACTTGAACATGATCTATTTGAAGCATCGGCGCGCCGCGATGATCCTGACTGGGTTCTTGACCGAGAGCCTACTGAGATCGCGGAAGGTTTTAGCTTCTCGGTGACAGAGAACGATTTTATTGATGCCGGAATGCAGGCACGTGAGCAAATGAAAGCTAACAGCATGGCCGCTGCACGCCGAACGATGCGCTTCGGAGAGTTTACTGTTGAGAAGAGTATAACAGAAGAAAGATCGGAACAGCAGCGTGTGGATGTCTGGGATGATTCAGATCCTACAAACTGGTAAGTATATGTATTTGCTGGTTTATTTGTGGGGTCTCTCGCTTCCCGGTTCAGATTCTATCTTTGACCCAACAACTGTTGACCTTGTTGTTGACATTCCCTTGACAGAATCAGCCTTGACTCCGGTGCCTTCCGGCGTTATATTATAAGTATAGAAAGGAGAGAAACATGAAAGTTGGAGATTTGGTACGGGTTCGCACAAAGCACTACGGCGAAATGCTGGGTGTTGTTGTTGAAGTTGACAAGGATGGGATACACATCAAGCCACAGAACCATCCCCGCAATGTTATTGCTGGCGCTGCTGATGTAACTGTATTGGTAAGTGTATGAAAGTCGGTGATTTAGTTTGGTGTATATCTGTCGAGCGACCTGTTGGCGTTGCAAAAGGCATCGTTGTCGAATACTACAAAGTATCCGGTCTGTGGGGCGTCATGTTGCAACACAACAATGCTATGTGTTGCTTTCAACCTCAACACTTGGAGGTGATCAATGCAAACGGGTGATCTGGTTACATATTGGTATCAACTCCCACGCTGGCGTAAGGGTCAATCTGTCCACGTCGGTCTGATTGTCGAGACTGGAAAGTATACCGGCAATCGTGACGTTAAAGTTTTATGGACAAATGAACCAGAGCCGCAAACCGAATGCACTCAACACCTTGCGCTCGTCGATAACATTTCCTTGACAACTTAAACCTTGCATTTACCCCTCCGCTATGTTATATTATATGTATAGAAAGAAAGGAGATTATTCTATGGCTTCACAACTTAACTCTGTTATCCTCTGGTCCGATGCTGTCGAGCAGTTCACTGATATGATCCTTCCGATGATCGAAGTCAAAGAGCAACGCCTTGGGCACGTTGACATTCCCGCACGCTCTGAAGCGTGGAGCAACTACGTCGATGCACTTCACTCTGATGAAGTTATCAGCGACTGGCAAGTGAGCAACTGGGAGCACCCAGATTGTTGCAACTAACGAGTCTCTTGACATTTCCTTGACAACTTAGTTGTTGACTTCACCCCGTTTTTAGTGTATAATATAGTATATCAAGTAAGGAGATATATCAATGCTTAGAGCAATCGACCAAATCAAAATCCAAACCAAGAAAACCTACAAGCCAGCACCTGCGCCTCCAACACGGAAGCAACTGACTGGCTGGACCGTCGAGCAAGTTGGCCCGCAAATGTGGGTTGTGTTCCGCAACTCCAAGACGCAAGGCAAGCAAGCTGTCATGGACTTCCCTGATCCTTCTTGGGCTGAGTCGTTCGCTGCTGGCTGCAACTCTGAACTGGTGAACCCTACCAAGATGAGCGCCGCAAGCCTGAAACGCAAAGATGCCAAGTATCTGACTGACTCAGAGAAAGCTGACCTTGCTGCACTTGAGAACGGGGAGGGTATCTAAAAATGGAATACTCAACAACTGACAAGATCATTGATGGCGTTTGTGCAACTATGTGGACTGCTATGTTCATCCTGCTGATGTCCTACTAATCAACTCACTAACGTGAGATAGCCCAATCATACCCGGAACCCGTAAAGCGCAAAGCGCGAGAGGTAAAAGAAAGATAATGAAAACCCCACAGTAAAGGCTATAAGAGGATTAGCCAACCTCATAACAAACCAACACGCTGGACGATAACAGTAGGGATGCCAGCATTATAAATATAGAACCTCGCTTATAGGTTGTCGAGTAGAGCGCGACTATAAACAAAGACTCTCATTTTATTTATGAAGTATTATATTACACAAACAGTTATAGAAGAGATTGATGGCAAACTGCAAGGCCGTGAAGTTGTGTTGACCCGCGCTGATTCTCGTGTTGACAATAAGTCTGCTTTGCTGGTGAATATCGTTAAGTATAAGAAGCGCCTTGAAGCTCTTGGGATTTACAATCTCCATGTAAACAAATACGATAAGAAGCGTTACAATAAACTGATCCGAGAACAGAACAAGTATAGAAAAACTGTAAAGCTAACAATGGCGGACCTTGCACAAATGACTGAGGAATCAGATAAAGCATTTGGTGATAAGGATGTTTAAACCCGGAGAACTCATAAGTAGATACAGCAATATAGATTCTTCTAAAGGTCATTGTGTAGTAGTAGACATGGATGAGGATAACTATACATTATATAATAACTCACTTAAATGTTTACAGAGGATTGCACGTGTAGTAGTAGACAGATTATATAGTCCTGTTATAGTAGTGAGTAGTGAAGAGAGAGAGGTAGTATATGAGTTGACTTAGCATTGTGTAGTTTCTAAGCACATTATTGACGGTGTGCTTGTAGGTGTATATGTTTTGATACGTGTATACTTTTTGATACACTAATGTTTTATATTGTTATGTTTTGTTTGTGTGTGATCGGCCTTGGTGTTTAGTATATACACACTCTGTCAATCGTCAAGTGTCAAGTCACATTCTGTCCGCATTGCGCGTCACATTGCTTGCGACATTGTGCGACACCTGCCGGCTGCGCCAGTCACATGCGAGTGCGACAAGTTGCGACAACCATGCGCGAGACTACAACATAAACATTATACATGATTGAGTTTGCATGCGGGGGTGCGTTAAACTATTGTTGACATGAGTCAACCGAAATGATTGCGAGAGTAATACAAAATATATATTAAGATAGTTATAGTATGAGAGAGAAGAGAAAGAGTAGAAGGCAGAGGCTAGCAGATGTCAGTTTGATCGTGCCTTTTGTGCCATTGTTTGCCTACCTATATGCTGGCTTGTTAGTTGACTATGTGAGGTGGCATATGAGAGAAGTTCGCGAGAGTAATAATAAATAAACTATTAACTAACAACTATAGTGCGACACAAACCAGACTGTCACATCTGTCACACAAAAGTGTGTTATGATTGTCCAGTTACAAAGCGCACTATGACGAGGGACCTCCCCCCTACCCCCTACCTACCCGAATGTATGTCTCTATGTATGCGACAGTGCTGACAGGCCGGCTAGACCCTTTTTCAATAGCGCTGAAAAATTTACAGATATTAGATGGTTCGAAATATGCGCCTAAAAATTTTCCCAGATATATACATTGAGGGCACATCATGGGTTATAAGGAAAGGTTATTCAAGTATTTTGAAATACCACCTAAGCATGACTTTAGCGTGGGTGATCTAGTTACATGCACGTGTCATGGAGGTACCGCAATGATTATCAAGTTTTTTGATAAAAGCGATGATCACCCAAGCATGGACATGGTGCAAATATATTGGCTCAAATTTCCCCATGACGGGGTTAAGGAAAGAATATGGATGCATACCATAAGTCGGTTAAGGAAAACCGCTTAAGGAGGAGTAACAGTTAATTAATGGCATTTACAGAAGACACTCGCAGATATAGAGAATTCAAGTTGGGAGACTTAGTGCATTTTCATGAATCATACGTTATTCCACCAGACGCCGTTAATTGGAAGCTTGACAAACCGGATACAACCGACAGTCTGGCCATCATCTTTGAAGAAGACGTCGGTATTGGGCAAAAATTCAGTAATTACAAATTATACAGGATACGACACATCAAAAGCGGTATAGTGAGGACATGCTCAGCGCATAATTTAACAAAAGCATACATTAGTGATGAACTTCGCAAGTAACCGAACTAATTACATTGGCGGAAATGAAATGATTATCACTAAATCTAGATTGAAAGAAATTATAGTAGAAGAGCTGACTAAGGCCGATAAAGACGATATTAAGCGCATGATATCGAAAGAACTTAAGGCTATGGTAGATGAAGAAGTCAGTAAGGCGATCAAGTCGAAGTCAGTTAAGGATGATATTGGTGATATAGCCAAAACGGTTATCAAGAAGCTGTATAAAGATTTATCTATCCAACATCCATATATTATTGATAGAATTAAAATATAGTGCACTACTTATACACGTTTTTAGGGGTTAATCATGATTAAGTATATTACTTTTGTGTATGTTATGGGTAACGTTAACATGACAACTACTAGCGAATATTGCGAGATTAAGGACCTACAGTCACCTTACGTCAAAAAGATAGACGATTCCACGGATAACAATCCCCCATATATACCAGTGGATACATGCAATATAGCGCCAGCAGATGTAAGCGATACTAGAAAAGCACTATTAGAGTGCATCAAGATGCAGCAAAATTGGCGCAAGATTTAATTTACCCTAGTTAGTATATGGGTATACACAAAGACGACCTTACATTGGTCGCAGGTATGACGTTGTATGATGTCGATACCAAGAGTATCGGTATACTAGTGCGCCGTTTTTCGACAAGAGAATACCATTATGGTGAATATGATGGTAGCCATGGTGTTCTATATCCATACGATTTAGTATGGGAACAAGTAGATGAATATGTTGCTTGGGTTTGGGATAGTGTGTGGTCAAGGGATGGGCGCGTTATATATTCCGAGGATGGTTTAAAGAACCTTATTAGTGCCGGCATTATAGTTGTGCTTATTGGAGAAACTAGATTTGACAATGAGCGCTGACGAAATGCAAAATAAAGCTTTGATGCTGGATTTAATGCCCGGGGATTTACTTGTCGATTCAATCGTCGGCACTATAGGCATACTTATGCACATGGAGGTTGATAGGGAAGTTGGTGGATACAATTATCAATCTAACTTTTGGAAGGTATATTGGATTAGTAGTTATGAAGGCTTATATTCTTATAATGGGCCAACATATGTGGAAGAATATGGTCTGAAAATGTCTATTGTGATTGGGATATATGACTATCACCCTGCATCCGGCGATAATAAACAAGAAAAAATTTAGAAAAAAATATCGGGAATAAAAAGAAAAAATTTCGACGTTTAGAATATCATGGTAGTTATACTAGTGCACAAACTTAATAAAATCTTATTCCCGTTCGTGGTTGCTGCCTTTTTCACCAACATATGGCTTCTGGTTTGGGGCAACGTAAATGATCTATTGGAACTTCAAATATTGTCGATAGGGAATATGATGTTGTTAAGTTTTTCACTTCTTCGTCAAGAAGAGGATTAACGACATAATTACTATAGGTTAAGGAGGGAAAAATGAGTGGGAATTTTATTATTTGTATTGGGGATGCTTTCGTGTTCAACTGATTATATGATTGGTGGGGCTTCCGAGGTTATAACCATTCGCGAGCAAGTAGAAGTTGAAGTTGAGGTGCCGGTCGAGGTAGAAGTCGAAGTTCCGGTATATATTGAAGTTGAGGTACCGGTTAACGAGGGCGTTATATGGATTGACTCGTTCACTCAACACATGTCAGTCGATGGCATTGATATCCTGTGGGTCATTGACCGGTCTGGCTCTATGGGTCGATATAATGCAGAATTATTGGCCGGTGTTGAGGCTATGCTTTTAGCATTACCCACATCGGACTGGAGATTGGTGATGATTAGCGCTGACCCGAGTAAGGCTATTCTTAGCACTGAATTTCCGTTGGTGCCGGGTGATGATATTGATGACGCCGCGGCTATGTTAGCAACACTTACTTCGGCGCCGTATGAAGAAGGGTTTAATTCAGTTTACGATTATATTAACCATAATCCTTACTCTTCAACTTGGATGAGATCTGATGCGGGATTATTAGTAGTGTTTGTTTCAGATGAAGAAGAACAAAGTGATATTGAGTATCCGAACCCTGTCGACTTTTTAAGTTGGTATGGTTCTCTTCGGATGGGCTCAGTCTTTATGGCTAGCGTAATAAATTTACCAGAAGCAGATTCAATCTGTGAACACTGGTTCAGTCCTATTGACGTTGGCAATCGATTTATAGAAGCAACATCTATTTTGGGAGGAGTTGTGGTTGACATATGTTCGGAAGATTGGTCTTCTGGGGTTACTGATGCCACACATTCAATTGAACCCATTGAAAAAGTTGTTCTTACGCACAAGGCTGAAACAGATTCAATAAGGGTGTTTATAAACGGTTCTTTAAATTATGATTGGTATTATGCTGAATCAGAAAACACTGTTTATTTTACTATTCTACCATCTGCAGGTCAATTAGTTGAAATTGGTTATAGATATATTGAGTTGGATACAGGCGATTCCGGTTCAACCGAATAAATTAAAAGGAAATAAAAAAAATGAAAAAGTTATTTAAATACTTTGCCGCGGCATTATTATGTTCAACGTTGGCATTTAGTGGAAATTCTGTAGCTAATGAAAGTTACAAACCTAAGAAGCCAATTGAAAAAGTCAGCAAGTCTTTATCATCGGTTGAGAAAAAAGTAAGAGGCGCAGCGGTTAAAGTTGTTGCTGGTGGTGGTCATGGTAGCGGAACAGTGGTTCGATATAAGGATTTAACTTTAGTATTGACTGCTAAACATGTTGCTGATGGTGTTCTTGGTAGCAGTTATTTGGTAGCCAATAAAGACGAACAAAGAAATGCTGTGTTAATATATCAAAGTAAAGAACACGATATCGCAGTTTTAAAAGTTGAGAAAGAATTTAGGTATTTAAAACCGATGCCTTGGAATCCAACAAAAAAATATGATATTGGCACTGACATTGTATACTCCGGTCACCCATCTTGGCATAAATTAATGTCTTTTCAGGGACGTATTGTGGGTTATGAACAGAATACAGAAGCCGGAACGCAACTCATAGTCAATACTTATGGGTGGTTTGGCTGCTCAGGCTCTGGTATATATAATACAGATGGAGAATTAGTTGGTATACTATATGGAGTAGATGTTCAATATGCGTATGGTACCCAGATTCAAGAAAACATGATATGGGTTGCCCCAATTAAAAACATTGATATTGAAGAGTCTCTTAGTGCTTTCTGTAGAGGAAGCATACAGGATTATAAAGCTTGTAAATGAGTAATAAATGGAACATATTCTTAACTGAAAAAGAATTAAAAACCGTAGGAATCGTTGTTTGTATAGATAACAAACAGCGTTTTCTTATTATTAGGCGCTCCGATATTGATAGTAGGGCCGGCCAATGGACTATTCCCGGCGGTCACATAGATGAAGAAGACTGCACAATAGAGGACGGCGCTGTAAGAGAGTTATACGAAGAGACTAACTTAAAGTGTGAGGTGTGTGATTTGACATACCTTGGTCAACCAAAGCCTGAAAAATTTTATTTTTTAACTCAAAAATGGTCTGGAGATGTAAACGTTGATAAACCTAATCCAAAAACTGACAAAATTGAACACGATGATTGGAAATGGGCCACTATTGATGAGATAAAAGAGATAGAAAATACGGAATTTCCGATCTATTTATTGAGAGAAGCTTTAAAACTTGCAGGATTTGATGAAAATGAGTGATTTATACGGGCCCCTCAACGAAAAAAAGAAGAAACGCAAAAAAGCTGGTTCTGAATCTAGTAAAGAATCATCTTTACGAGACTGGTTTGGCCGAAAAGGCGCTAAAGGAAAGAAAAAGGGGTGGGTTGATTGCAATTCACCTGATGGAAAGGGTGGCTATAAGTCATGCGGAAGAGGCTCAGGTGAGAAACGCAAGAAATATCCTGCATGTCGACCCACTCCGGGCGCTTGTAAAGAGCGCGGCAAAGGCAAATCATGGGGCAAGAAAGCAAAATCTAAGAAAAACGAGGAATTATACATGGATTTAGAACAAATTATTATAGAAGAACTAGAAAACTTTTTAAACGAAGCGGCCTACGAACCGGGCCGCGCTGTTGCTGGTATTGATACTGGCGAAGAACATATGAGCCCTGAAGATCTTATGCGTGACGAAGTGCAAGACTTGGCTGACAAGTTTGGAGTAGAAGCCTCCATTGAGATTGCTAGCGATGGAAAGCCTGTTATTTTGGTAACGCACCGAAATGGAGAGACCACGCCATATGATGACACAGAAGAGATGCATCGCGATCTGTCGGATGAAGTAGGTCGCAGAGATTTTGGCGATCCTGATAAATATGAAAACGAATACGAAATGAGTGAATCTATTCTCGATGAAAAACGCAAAAAGAAGAAGAAAAAGAAGAAAACCAAGAAAGATGCATGTTATAATAAGGTTAAATCACGCTATAAAGTGTGGCCGAGTGCTTATGCTTCTGGTGCTCTTGTTAAATGTCGCAAGGTTGGTGCTAAAAACTGGGGTAATTCCAAGAAAGAGTCTCTTCAAATTATGATTGAAGATGAATTAACTCAAGTTTTGGACGAAAAAAAGAAAAAAGCATGTAAACCCTCTAAAGGGAAACGCTTCGCTAAGCGTGTAAATGGTAAATGTCGCTCATACGGTCAGTCAGGTCAAGCAAAAAGTGGTGGAGATCGTATTAGGCCCGGTACCAAGAAGGGTGATGCATACTGTGCACGGTCGGCAAAGATTAAAAAGTGTAAAAACCCCCCTTGTGCTAACGCATTATCCCGTAAAAAGTGGAAATGTCGCGGTTCTAAATCAATGAAAGAGTAAAAAATGCTAAATGATGAAGAAATCCTGCTGAAAACAGCAAAATTATTGGAAAATTTGGATATTTCCGAACAAAAACCCGAAAAAGTGCTCCGAGAAGTCACCGAAGACGAGATGCGAGTGCTTGAAGATGTGTTGGATGACTTAAATCCAGCAAATTTACCCTTAAATGACCTTTTCAGTGGTAAAATGCGCGTAGTCATACCATTTCCGACCATTGATCTCTCAACAGAACTTGGAAAGTTCACAGAATTCTTCAGATCTCAAGAATATGAGGTTGATTGGGAGAAAGGTATGGTATATGCCGAGCGTGATCTGCGCACATCTGACGATTTTCTTGATAATTTGATGGGTGGACCTGAATCAAAGAAGAAGACTAAGAAGATTCAGATGAAAATTGGTAAGCTTTTCTCCAAATTGGCTGATTTAAGCCGAAGAAAAGACGAATTATACCAAAAAGTATATAAACACGCAGATAGCATCAACTATAAGTTAGGAGATGGCAGGGGTATCGATACACCAAACCGAGTTACCGGAAAAATGCTCAAAGCAGCACTCGATGAGAAAGAATATGAGAATTTTCAGAGAATTAACACTCAAATTTACTTATATGTTATAAATCCGGGCGTTGCGGGCCCTGCAGGTTACGATTGAACCGATTTAGCCACTGAATACAGTGACTATTGGAAAAAGAACGACAGATACATAAAAAAAGAGATAAATAACATTGATAATGACAAATTTTCCATTATTATTACTCGACATCCGATAGATGTGCTTAGAATGAGTGATTTTGACGAGATTACCTCTTGTCATTCTCCAGCTAGCCGTGCAAATGCCTATCAATCCTACTATAAATGCGCTGTAGCCGAGGCTCAAGGGCATGGGGCGGTTGCCTATGTGGTAGAGACAGAAGAACTGCTCTCAGCCACTAATACGGGCAATATAGACAGTGCAGAGCAAGAAATTCAAGAAGGTGAGATATTTGCTGACGATAAACGCCCATTTAGCGGTGATATTGAACCAATTTCGCGCACACGTATCCGACATGTCAGATATTACGACACAGATGAACCAAAACGATTTGATGACGGACAAGATGTTGGAATGCCTGAAAAGCGCGTCTATGGTATAGATATTCCCGGTTTAGTTAACCAAGTTACTGATTGGGCAAGAAATAGCCAAGAAGAAGTCATCGCAAATATGCCGAAACAAGATGGTATGATTGATC
>VMHT01130109.1_pt1 | contig 13502 bp, 16 predicted proteins | sample 4693611 | NCBI WGS metagenome assembly VMHT01 (sample SAMN12280063, study PRJNA550983) | marine metagenome | isolation source: seawater sampled from same location over 5 years 0.02-0.2 micron viral filtrate | place: USA: collected off the coast of southern California halfway between the port... ... | reverse complement strand
CAATAATTTATATAAGAAGGGCGATATTATTGTCGGAGATAATACAGATTGCATTGGCTTAGCAAAGGATATTAATCAAAATTTAGGATTTGATCTTTACGGCAAGGAGATTTTAATCCTCGGAGCAGGAGGAGCAGCCAAAGGAGCTGCTTTTGGATTGCAGGATCTCAATCCGAAAACCATTTGCATAGCGAATAGAACTCTTGAAAAAGCGCAAGAACTAGTTAGAGATTTATCCCTATACAGACAGTCTTCAGGGAAAAATTCTAATCTTATAGCATCGAGTTTTAATTCAATTCAGGATGAATTTCATTCTTTTAACCTCATTATCAATGCCACCTCAATGTCTACCCTTGAAAATGAGAGCTTACCGATAGATCCATCTTTATTCGGTAACTGCGCTCTAGCCTATGATTTAGCTTACTCTCAGGCCGATACCCAGTTTATGGTTGATGCTAAAAACAACGGTGCACAATCAGTTTCAGACGGATGGGGGATGCTTGTTGAACAAGGAGCTGCTTCATTTGAAACTTGGACAGGAAAACTTCCAAAGACCAATAATTTATTGGCTTTGCGTTAGTTTTCCACATACTTTTGAAGTAGAATTACGCTGCCTACCTTAAAGAAATATTACTAAATGGTATTAATTAAAAGAATTTTTGCGGCATTAATTATCTGTTGCGCATCCCTTCCACTTTTTGCTGGCTGGGGAGACGTGAATATGACTCCAGGTGTTAATGCCCTCAGCAGAGAAATTTTTGATCTGCACATGACTATCTTCTGGATATGCGTGGTCATTGGAGCGTTAGTGCTCGGCTTTATGGTTTATCTCATAGTTGCTTTTAGAAAAAAAGAGGGTGATAAACCAGCTCAATTTGATGACCATCCAGTTTTAGAAATGACCTGGACTGTTCTATTTGCTGTTATTTTGGCAGTCATGGCAATTCCAGCTACCTTCACAATGATTCGTGCATACGATGATGCAGAAGGAGATATCAATATTTTAATTACCGGACATCAATGGAAGTGGCAGTATGAGTACCTTGAAGACGAAGTAAGTTTTTTTAGTAACTTGTCTACAGATTTAGATCAAAGAAACAACATTGCACCCAAATCAGATAACTATCTTTTGGAAGTTGATGAGCCTTTAGTTATACCAACCAATAAAAGAATTAGATTTTTAATCACGGCTAACGATGTAATCCACTCATGGTGGGTTCCTGATTTTGCTGTTAAGCAAGATGCTATCCCTGGTTTTATAAATACAGCTTGGACCCAGGTAGACGAAGAAGGAATTTTCAGAGGCCAATGTACTGAGCTTTGTGGGCAATATCACGGATATATGCCAGTTGTTGTTAAGGCAGTATCACCTGAAGATTACGAACTTTGGGTAAATGAAAAGAAAGAAGCAAAAATCCAACAAGCGCTTCTAACTGAAAAGCTTTGGTCAACAGAAGAACTTTATGAAATTGGAGAAGGTGTTTACCAAACCAATTGTGTAGCTTGTCATCAAGTAAATGGAGAAGGACTGCCTCCAGTATTCCCTGCATTAGCAGGAAGCGATCTTGTGCTAAATGATAAAGCCAAACAAATAGAAATTTTAATGGAAGGCGTTCAAGGTGCTGCAATGCAGTCGTACGCTGAGCAGCTCTCTGAAGTCGACATTGCAGCCGTTATTACCTATACCAGGATGGCATGGGGTAACGATGCTAGCGGTGACGGAGAAATCGTAATTCCAAAGGAAATTTTGGATTATAAAAATAACAAACTTTAATACACGGAAGGACTATGAGCGCAGTAATTGATTCGCATTCGGATGATCATCATCACGGCCCAGAAAAAGGTATAACCAGATGGTTATACACTACTAACCATAAAGACATCGGTACGCTTTACCTTTGGTTTAGCTTTCTGATGTTATTTTTAGGTGGTGCTATGGCAATGGTTATCAGAGCTGAGTTATTTGAGCCTGGAAGCCAAATAGTATCTCCAGAATTTTATAATCAAATGCTGACCAATCACGGCCTGATTATGGTTTTCGGAGCGGTCATGCCAGCTTTCGTGGGCTTGGCTAACTGGATTATTCCTATGCAAATAGGTGCTCCGGATATGGCTCTACCAAGGATGAATAATTTAAGTTTCTGGATTCTCCCAGTGGCTTTTGGAATTTTAATTTCCACCTTTTTCATGGAAGGCGGGGGTCCCAACTTCGGTTGGACTTTCTATGCACCTTTATCTACTACTTATGCGCCGCCAACCGTAACTTTCTTTATTTTTGCAGTTCACATCATGGGGGCATCTTCCATAATGGGATCTATAAACATCATTACCACAATTCTAAACATGAGAGCGCCAGGAATGACTTTCATGAAAATGCCTCTGTTTACCTGGACTTGGCTGATTACTGCTTATCTTCTTATTGCTGTAATGCCAGTTCTTGCTGGGGCGGTAACTATGATGCTCATGGATATCCACTTTGGAACCAGTTTCTTTAACGCTGCTGGCGGTGGAGATCCGGTTTTATTTCAACACGTCTTTTGGTTCTTTGGTCACCCCGAGGTTTACATCATGATTTTGCCTGCTTTCGGGATTGTCTCGCACATCATTGAAACATTTTCAAGAAAACCGATTTTTGGATACACGTCAATGGTTTATGCAATAGCATCAATCGCTATACTTTCTTTTATTGTTTGGGCGCATCATATGTTTACAGTCGGTATGCCTATAGCAGGTGAACTTTTCTTCATGTACACAACCATGTTGATTGCTATTCCAACTGGAGTGAAAGTGTTCAATTGGTTATCGACAATGTTTAAAGGCTCAATCTCTTTTGAGACGCCAATGCTTTTTTCAATAGCTTTTGTAGCTTTGTTCACCATCGGTGGATTATCAGGGTTGATGCTTGCAATAGCTCCAGCAGACTTTCAATACCATGATACTTATTTCGTTGTAGCGCATTTCCATTACGTTTTAGTTCCAGGAGCCATCTTTGGAATAATTGCTGGTGTTTATTACTGGTTACCAAAATGGACAGGCAACATGTACGACGAAGTTCTAGGGAAGACTCATTTTTGGATGTCTTTCATTTCGGTCAACATTACCTTCTTCCCCATGCACTTTGTTGGGTTAGCAGGAATGCCTAGAAGAATTCCTGATTATGCGCTTCAATTTGCAGACTTTAATATGGTGATTTCGATTGGTGCATTCATTTTTGGTTTAACGCAACTTCTTTTCTTGTTCATCATTCTTAAGAGTATTTTTGCTGGGAAACAGGCTACTTCTGAAGTATGGGAGGGCGCTAAAGGATTAGAGTGGACTGTTGCATCGCCAGCTCCATATCACACTTTCGAAACTCCACCAGAAGTTAAGTGAAGGCAGCTACTAAAACAAACTTAAAATTAGTAAGTCTTGTTTTAGGAATGTTTTGCTTTGGTTTTGCCTTAGTTCCTATTTACGACGTTTTTTGTGAAATAACCGGTTTAAACGGAAAAGTATCCGGTCCTACTATTACCCAATACGACGACAATTTTAATTCTAGGGAAATCAAAATTCTCTTTGTCACTAAGAACAATGAAAACATGGCTTGGAATTTTACCTCTGAGAAAAGAATATTAGATGCAGAAACGGGAACAGCTTACACGGTTGATTATACTTTTGAAAACCCTACAAATCATCCCATGGTGGCTCAGGCTATTCCAAGCGTATCTCCTGGCAAAGGCGCTCAATATTTTCATAAGACCGAATGTTTCTGTTTTGAAGAACAACTTTTGCAACCTGGAGAAAAGTTAACCATGCCGGTCAAATTCATCATTGATCCAGACCTTCCAGAAGATGTTCCAGTACTCACGCTTGGTTATACTCTTTTTGATATCACTGAATCTCATATAAAATTACAAGCGAGTAATTAATTATGTCCGATCAATCTTCATATTTCGTTCCAGCAAGCAGCAGATTACCAATCTGGATGGCCTTTGGCTTAATGCTTTTTGTTTTAGGTGCTGGCTACACCATCAACGATTTAGACAAACCAGACTCAAACTCATATTGGATTTTAATTGCAGCTTTTGCCGTTATGTTTTCAGTTTTCTTCTTTTGGTTTGGCGAAGTAATTAAAGAAAACGACAAAGGAATGTATAGCGATCAGTTGAACAGATCTTTTGTCATGGGTATGCAGTGGTTCATATTCAGTGAAGTCATGTTCTTCTTTGCTTTCTTTTTAGCTCTTGGATACGTAAGAATTTTTGCTGTACCGTGGCTCGGCGGTGAAGGAGAAAAGGCAATCGCTAATATGTTGTGGCCTGGATTTGAACCAACTTGGCCGGTTATGCAGACGCCAGATCAGTCTTTATTTCAAGGCCCAAAAGAGAATATGAATTTTCCTGGAATTACAAACGTAGGCCATTGGTTGCCGTTTTGGAATACTCTTTGCTTGGTAACTTCAAGTGGAACCATAACGATTGCTGAACATGCTTTGAAAAAAGGCAATAGAACTACGTTCAAGTTTTGGATGGTTATGACTCTTATCCTTGGATTTACCTTTGTCTATTTACAAGGCCTTGAGTATTACGAAGCCTATGATCACATGGGCCTAACTCTTGGTGCGGGAATTTACGGAACAACCTTCTTTCTTCTCACAGGTTTCCACGGTTTTCATGTTTGTCTAGGAGCAATCATTCTAACAATCATGACCATAAGAGGGTTTAGAGGAGCCTTTACTAAAGAAGACCATTTTGGTCTTGCAGCAGGATCCTGGTACTGGCACTTCGTGGATGTAGTATGGATTTTGTTGGTATTGGTTGTCTACGTATTCTAACCCCAAGGGCTATTAACGACTATTTGACCGCTATAGAGACCGTATGCGAGGGTCAGCAAAAGAAGGCCAGCAATTACTACCCTTACCCTGAGAGCCATAAAACTTCTAGTCATTGCGCCCTTCTTATCTTTGATCATAAAAGCGGCGCTAGAAAAGAGACTAACCAGCATAGCAATCATTAAAACGACGATGAGTATTTTTACTAACATTAAAAAATTTAATCCTGGTTGGAAGTTTACAATTTTTACAGTGATTATATTACCAATTTTATTAAGTCTAAGTTTTTGGCAATATCAAAGGGGATTAGAAAAATCTAAGCTTGAAAGTTTTATTAATAATCAGCAAACAAAGCCCCCAACCGAATTTATTTCATTAGAATATGCAACTCCCAGCCAGTGGTATAGACCTTTTTTTATGCAAGGCGAGTTCAGTAAAAAGACAGTTTTAGTAGACAATGCAATCTATGAAGGAGTTCGTGGTTTTTCTGTTTATCAAGAGTTTTTATCTAACAATGGCATGTCACTTTTAGTATCAAAAGGATGGTCAGAGTCATTTGATAATTCAAAAAAAACTTTAAACCAGAATTATTTACTACATGGAGTTTTCAGACCAATCGAAAAAGCATTCACGATTGACAATTCAATCTATGAAAGGGAAGAAAGTGATATAGAAATGCAGTCCTTTGATATCGATAGTATTAACCTGAAGTGGGATACAAACTTTCCGGCTGTAGTTTTTGAGCTTGATGAATTTTCATTAGATGGGTTCTCTAGAATTTGGCAACCTATCTTCTTATCAGCTAATCGGCATTTTGGTTATGCAATACAATGGTTAGGTTTGAGCTTGGTTGCTTTGGCAGGTTTTATCTTTGTAGGTTTTAGAAAAAATGATTAAGAAGAATTTCGTTATAGCAATGCTAATTTTCCTAACTCCCATCTTGGTGATCCTTTCAAGCACTTTATGGTACTACTCGGGTGCATCCCTTCCAGAGGGCAGGGTAAATAATGGCCAACTTCTATCGCCGCCGATTGATGTTGGTAAGCTTGGGGTTACTTATGATTATCAACCCTTTAACATTGAAACTATCGAGAGAGACTGGATGATTTTCCAGTTTATTAAAGGTGATTGCTCTTCAATTTGCGATGATGCAGCTTATGTAGCAAGACAAGCAAATATAGCTTTAAACAGAGAGAGTATCCGAGTGTCAAGATTTCTCCTCACCGAGTCAGATAAAAACTTAAATATCTTCGAAAAATACAAACCTCTAAATCATGCTACTTATGGTGAAGGCTCCTTGATAGCTAAAGAATTTGAAAGTCAGAATATCAATCCATTTGAGGAAGGTTCTTTATTCATAGTTGATCCATTGGGAAATATCATCATGTTCTATGGTCCCAAAGAGGATAAAAATGAAAACTTTAAGCAAATCCTTGAAGACTTAAAAAAATTATTGAGGGTCTCAAAAATTGGATAGCTATAAGAGAATCCAAGCAATAAGCCTGATAGGAATTTTCCTAGCCTTTGTTGTGGTAGGTCTGGGAGCATGGACGAGATTAGTCGATGCCGGATTAGGTTGTCCCGATTGGCCTGGTTGTTACGGATACGTTTGGATGCCAGAAACAGAATCTGAAATTGAGCAAGCGAATATTGCTTATCCGGAAAGACAATTTGAAGTTAAAAAGGCAATTCCAGAAGTTGTGCATAGATATTTTGCTGGAACTCTTGGGTTGCTTATTTTTGGCCTATTCACTATTGCTATTATTGCTAAGATTAAAGATAAATGGCTAAAAAATCTTATTTATGCAGCTACTTTTCTAGTATGTGTTCAGTCGCTTTTTGGTTATCTAACTGTAAGTCTTAAATTATGGCCACAAGTTGTTACCTTGCATTTGCTAGGAGGTTTTTTTACAACTACTTTAGTTTTCTTAATTTTTTTAAGGTCATCTCACTTAAGATCATCTTTAAATATCAACTTTTCAGTATTACAAAAAACGAATACTCTCCTTAACTGGGCCTTTCCATTTCTCCTTGCCCAAATAATTTTAGGAGTTTGGCTGAGTTCTAATTATGCAGCATTAGCATGTCCAGATTTTCCAACTTGTCATGGGAAGTGGCTGCCTCCAGCAGATTATGTAAAAGGTTTTAATTTCTTTCAGCAAATTGGACCCGACTATCTTGGAGGACAGATGGATGTAGAATCCAGAATAGCGATTCATTTTATTCATAGATTGGGTGCAATTGCAGTATCCGTTGTTTTTCTTCTTTTATCTTGGCGTTTTTTCAAGGAAAATTATCCATTAACTTCTTTGGGTTTTGCATCACTAATTACTTTCCAAATAGTTTTAGGTATATCCAATATATATTTTCAAGTTCCTTTATACGTTGCTATCGCTCACAATTTAGGAGCATTATTCCTTCTTATGTATTTATCCTTTGTTAGACTAAAATCATCTACAATAATCCCCGCATGAGTCTATCTATCTCTGAATTTTTTAAACTCACAAAACCTGGAGTTCTATATCTATTGATGATTACTGCTGGCGCTTCTATGATTTTAGCCACAAACTTCAACCTTGATATTATCAAAGCTCTCACAGGCTTTTTAGGTATAGCCTTTATTGCAGGATCTTCAGCTGCAATTAATCAAATTTTAGATTTTAAATACGACTCTGTAATGGAAAGGACAGTAAAGAGACCTATTGTGACTGGAAAAATTAGCGTGACATCTGCAACCGTATTTGCAAGTTTTCTTTTCATAGCTGGATCTATTTTGATTCTGTATTTTAATAACTTTTTAACGTGGGCTTTAACATTTGGAACTTGGATTTTTTATGCATTCTTTTATACAAAAGTGCTTAAATTTTCCGGTTCACAAAATATTGTCATCGGTGGTCTAGCAGGAGCAATGCCTCCTTTATTAGGTTGGACTGCTGTAGTGGGTTCCATAGATCCATTACCACTTTTACTTGTGCTTTTAATTTTTATTTGGACCCCGCCACATTTTTGGGCTCTTGCTATTAATAAAAAAGATGAATATGCAAAAGCCGGAATTCCGATGATGCCAGTGGTCAAAGGTATAGAGTACACAAAGATTCAAATAGTTCTTTATTCAATATTGCTAATGGTTGTGTCGCTACTTTTATTTGCAACTGGATATTTTGGTTATCTTTATTTGGTCGGGGCAGCAATTCTTGGTGGAATATTCATACAAAAATCTTGGAAATTAAAGAAAAGTATGGGAGCAGATAATTCCATGAGTTTATTTTTATATTCCATTGTTTATCTAACATTAATATTTTTATTGATGCTCGTTGATAGGGCGGCGACAACTTATGTCTAAAACTTCAAATATTCGTCTAACAGTTTTATCTTGCCTTGTGTTGGTATCGTTAGTAATCGGTGTTTTTGTCTACAGCATTGTTTCACCTAAGGAGCTCACTAAAGATGAATATAAAGATCTTAAATTTTATGAGCTATCAGCACCTAGACAGTTAACAGATTTCAGACTTCAGTCAGGGACAGAAGTTTTCAAGCAAACAAATTTGCTTGAGAAATGGCATTTGGTATTCATGGGTTTTGCTTCATGCCCTGATATGTGTCCAATGACAATGGCAAAAATGAAAAAAACTTCTAATCTTCTTGCTGAAAGAAATATTCAATTAAGAGATAAGATTAATTTTTTGATCATTTCTGTTGATCCAGACAGAGATACTCCAGAGTTGATTGACAGATATGCTAAATCTTTTGATTCTTCTTTTATAGGTGTAAGCGGTGACATAGGGACTATTTATACTTTAGCAACGCAGCTCACCCTTCCATTTGTGCCAGTAGTAGATTCAAAACGCACTGACTACGATATGGATCACAGCATGAATCTTGCTCTGCTAAGCCCATCAGGCAGATATTATGGATTCTTTAAATCACCGGTTGATCCACAAAACATGGTTACGGTGCTAGAAAGCGTTCTGACTTATAACAGATAATTTAATTTTGAACGATAATTTCGCAATCTTTCATAATTGCTACTTGTCTAATTGCGTTAAGTTGCCCTTTATGAAGGGCTAGCTGAGCAGCTTCTTCTTGGTTACCTTTAATCCCTGCAGCCAAGATTGGCATAAACACAACTGCAGTAGCTATATATGCATCGTTATCTTTTTTCTTTTTGTCGATGATAAAAGAAATTTCAGGAATTTTGTTTTGAATATTAAATGCATCTAAAGCAAGTTCTTTGCAGGAATAATCTTTGTAATCAGCTACAGATATAATGTCAGCTTGAACCGAAGCAGAGGTAACACTTTTTACTCCGCAAGAAGATAGAAAGATTAAGAACAAAGTAAGTATTAAGTAATTTCTCATAATTTTTCTTAAGTTTTCATCAGATAATACTAAAAAAATGAGTTTTTGCTGAGTTTTTATATTAGACTTTCTTAAATTTAATATTAGTTTCATAAATAGGAGATGATTATGGGAGAACAATTCATATGGGAAGCTTTCAATGCTGGCAGGATGGTCTCAGCATTAAGTTTTATTGGCTCAATAATAGCAATTTGGCTTGCATTACGAACCGCTAACATGACTGGTGAAAATCCAGACAGTAATCTTTTCACTAAAGTCTTATCTACTTTATTCGGTTTACTGATAGTTGCAGGAACATGGATGCAGATGGGTTTTGCTGCAAACGGATGGGTTATTGCTGCCAGAAATATAACCAATTTTGGTGTCGAAAATATGACAGATCCAGAATTTGCTCAGGGTTTTGTTGATTATGTTGGAACTATAGACCCAACAGGGATGCCACCAGTTTTAGGTATGGCTTTTCTTGCAGTTGTAGCCGTTATGATTCTTGGGTTGATCTGGGGACCTAGAGGAAAATAAAATTTTAGGAGAAATTTAAATGGAAACATATCAAATTTATGACACGTTAACAGGCTTTTTAACTGCTAACGCTATATATCAAGCTGGCGTATTTTTCTTGCTTTGGGTTGCTTTTAGAGCAGCAAACCAAGTAAGAGCTGAAGATGCAAATACGTTAAACAAAGTTCTGGTTACTTTATTTAGTTTGGGAATAATCTTTAATGGTTTGAACACAGGCGCAATCTTGATGGTTACTTTAGAAAATACTGCTTACTCATTAAGCCAGCTAGATAATATATCTGCTACTGCACAGGCTTTTGTGGACACTTGGGGAACAGGAGAGGTTTCAGAGGGAGGCCTTTTTGGTAACCCAATTAATGTAGGCTGGTGGGCTGTGGTAACTATAATGTTAATGGGAAGGATTTGGACTAAGAACTAGATTCTTCATTAGTAAAAAAAGGGGGGCTATAGAATGCCCCTTTTTTTTTGTAAGTGATAACATGTCAGCTCAGTTTAATTAATAAGGAGAGAAATATGACTGAAATGGAAATAATTAATCAATTTAATGTTTTTTTGATAAGTAACTCTGTATATCTTGCAGCAGGTGCTTTTCTTATATGGGTAGCCTTTAGAATGGTTGTTAATGTTCAAAGTGATCCAGGCACGCCAATGTTAAATAAAGTTTTATCAACTTTATTTGGTTTGGGTGTTGTTTATTACAATCTACAAACAGTAGGTTTCTTATTTGCTAACTGGCAAGGCACTGTAAACGCACTAGCAGAGCTTGATAATCTAACAGCTAATGGGCAGCAATTTGTTGACTCAATTGGTGTCGGGGATGCTTCATTTAGTCTGATACCTGCAGATCCAGTATTTATGGTTTGGTATCTTGTTATTCTTGCAATAATTCTCGGCGGGATTTGGATTAAAAGAAGTTAAACTTTATCTATAAAAAAGAGGAGCTATAGCTCCTCTTTTTTTTTAAGAAACATTTAAAACTCTACAATAACTTTTCCGGTCGCTTTCCTATCTTGAATGAATTTTAATGCCTTAACTGATTCTTCGATTTTATAAGTATGCGAGACAAGAGGCTTAAATTTCCCACTATTAGCCATTTCAAAGCAGTCATCAAAGTTCTGCTTATTGACTTCAGGTTCCAAACCTACAAATTGTCCCCAAAATACGCCAACTATTTGACACTCCTTTAGTAGTGTTAAGTTCAGAGGCATTTTTGGTATTCCTGCAGTAAATCCTATAACCAGATATCTGCCGTTTCTTGCGATCGCTCTAAGAGATGGTTCTGCGTAATCTCCTCCAACAATATCGTAAATAACATCAATGCCATTAGGTGCAACGGCTTTTAGGTTATTCGAAAACTCTTTCTGTTTATCTTTATCCATGTCTCTGGGGTATAGAACAACTTCATCAGCACCTTCTTTTTTACAAATTTCTAATTTTTCTTCTGATGATGCTGTAGCAATTACCTTGGCTCCCATCGCTTTGCCTAAGTGAATGGCGGTAATACCAAGACCACCTGCTGCTCCTGAGACCATTAAAGTTTCGCCCGCTTGAAGTTTTGCTCTTTGCTTTAGTCCATGAATTGTAGTTCCATAATTAAGTGGAAACGCAGCCCCTTCAGCAAAACTCATTGAGTCTGGTAATTTGAATAAAGTCGATGCATTCACAGCTACTTTTTCAGCCATACCCCCATTTCCGGTCATAGCAATAACTCTGTCACCTTCCTTAAAGCCCTCAACTCCATTACCAATTTTGCTAATTTCTCCAGCTACTTCACCGCCAGGAATGAAAGGAAAGGGGGGTTTGAATTGATACAAGCCTTGCACTATGAGTACTTCAGGAAAACTGACGCCCGCAGCCTTTACATCTATTAATACTTGGCCATCCAATAATTCTGGCTCTGCTACTTCTTCTACCTTATGGATATCAATAGGTCCAAATTCATTGCAAACAAAAGCTTTCATAATTTTCTCCAGTCTAAATATATTTATATTTTGCCTTATTCAATTGCAGATAGGTACTCTCCAAGAAAAGAATCAAAATCATCTTCATCTTGAGCTTCTTTTAAGGCAAATTCTTCTAATGATTTTTTAGCTTGCTTTTCTAAATAACCTACGTCTTTTTTTAATCTAAGGATTTCTTCCTTATGATTTTTAGCAATCTGGTCAGTGTACTCATCCCAAGACAATCCAGATGCAGTTATTTCTCGCAAAAGTTTTCCAGAAGGAGTCATATTTGAATCACTTATTTTATGTCTCTGAGATTCCAGGGATCTCTTGAAAATGTTTTTATATTCCTGATCATCTATGCGACTTTCAAAGTTGGTCATTTCATCAAGAATTTCAGCAGCTTTGTCTCTTAATGGTATTGAGCCCTCTTTTAACTGTAACTTTAAGTCTTCGTCTCTTCCAAAAAGAACAACGTTACCCCAGTTGTTTTGTATTTTATTTATTTCATCAACATCGCATGGCTTATCTTCAGATAACAAACAATAAAAAAGAAAGCTTTCTAAGAAGATCGCTGTTTCATCTGAAATACCGAATGGATCAAATACATTATTATCCAAAGCTCTAATCTCAACATATTCTATGCCGTTATCTCGAAGCGCGTTAATTGGCCTTTCTCCACTTCTCACTAGTCTCTTAGGTCTGATTGAGCTGTAATATTCGTTTTCTATTTGAATGATGGCAGTATTCAACTGAATGTATTCATCGCCAACTTTTGTACCAAGGGCCTTATATCTTGGATGATCAGTTGTTAAGGCTTTTTTTAGATCAGCCAAATATTCCGCTAGATTATTGTAAGCAATATTAAGGTTATCCTGTGATTTGGATATGTATCCTAATTCTCCCATTCTTAGGCAAGTTGCATTTTCAAGGAAAAGATCATTTGTATTTAATTCTTTCAGGCTATGCTCTCTGCCTTTTGCAAAAGCTTTAGGAACAATAGGGCTGCACCCAAAAAGGTAAGTAATCAGCCATGCATTTCTTCGGAAGTTTCTAACTAGACTCAAATATTTTTTATCTTTGAACTCTCTAAGTTTTTCTCCTTCTTTTTTTGCCCACTCTTTAAACAATCTGTCTTCAAAAGAAAAATTGTAGTGTATGCCAGAAACCGTCTGCATCATACTTCCATATCTATGCGATAAACCGATGCGATAAAGTTTTTTCAACTTGCCTGAGTTGGTACCTCCATAATCTGCAATAGGAATCGTAGCTTCATCTTCTATAGACATAGGGATGCTCGCTGGCCAAAAGTCTTCATCAGTATTTTTTAAGCAAAAATAAACGATGTCTTCTAATTCTTTAAGACAGTTACTTAGGTCCTTATTTGGATCTGTGACAAGCTCAATCAAGGCTTCAGAGAAGTCAGTGGTAATGCGAGAATTTACTAAAGAAGAGCCATAAGCTTTTGGATGAGCTTCAAGAGATATGGAGCAGTTACTTGATCTTAAATTTTCTTTTTCTATGCCTCTTTGTGAAAATTTTATGAAGTCAGATACATTTAATGCATCTAGATTTTCTAGAGAATTAAGAAATTCGTTGGACATTACAGGTATAGATTATACCTTTGGACCAGCTGCTACTACTTCGGATGAAAGATTAAATTTTTCTATGTTATTTCTGAACTTTTCAGCAAGTTGTTTTGCTTCACTATCGTAATCTGATTTACTTCCCCATGTAGCAGACGGATTTAAAAGTTTTGAATCTACTCCATCAAGATTGACGGGTATTTCAACATTCATGATATCAAGCATTTCTGTAGATGACTCATGGATAGAACCATCTTGAATAGCTCTTATGACACTTCTAGTAAC
>VMHT01008529.1_pt1 | contig 13506 bp, 12 predicted proteins | sample 4693611 | NCBI WGS metagenome assembly VMHT01 (sample SAMN12280063, study PRJNA550983) | marine metagenome | isolation source: seawater sampled from same location over 5 years 0.02-0.2 micron viral filtrate | place: USA: collected off the coast of southern California halfway between the port... ... | reverse complement strand
TCGGAAATGAACCTCCGTGAATTGGAACATCACGTGGGGGAGTTGACCCGTTCCAACGGCGCCGATACAGGTTCAAACAACACCGACGTCGCCGCCTCGAGAATGCTCGGGCCGCTGATGCGAGAACTGAACGCTCTGCATCGGGCAGGGTGGTTGGTGAAGCCGTGGCTTGACGAGGCAAAAGGCGATCCGCTCCGGATAGCGAGGGCACTGAGCGAGGCTCGCCCTCACCCCAGGCACCACGATGTTCTGCGTCGCAGACTCACTGCACTGCCGTGGCAGCGCGACGTCGCCTTGGGGCTGGAGGTCGAGATGCTTTGCAAGCAGCCCCACCGACTGGACCACTTGGCTCAGCAAATTCCTTCCTTCACGGCGCACTTGGCGCAACGCCCGGTTGAGGATGAAGCGTACGCCATCCAGCTTTGGCAGCCTCTTGTTGAACGACCCACATTGGTTCCACGCCCCGAACAACCTGAGCGATTCGTCCTTCAGCCGGCCTCGGCCCTGGAAGAGGCTCACGAAGCGATGTTGGAGGCCATGGACTCCACCGACGAAGAGGCACCGAACGATGCCGTGGTTGAATTCGAACCGCAGCACGCCTCACCCCCTGCGACGACCGAGTCGGCCGTCCCCACCCCCCGCATCGAGGAAGAAGAGGTCAAGTCCACACCGGTCGAGACCGAACAAAGCAGCGCCCCGGCCCCCGATGAAAAAGAAGCCCCGGTGGTTGTTGAGGTTCCATCTGCACCGGTGGGTTCTGTTCCTCCGTCCGACGTTGTTTCCGAAGCCTCCACTGAACAAGCACTCGAGGCTCTCGCTGAACTGACCGCCTTGCTGGGCATGGGCGGCCTCGCTGAAACCATCAACGCCCAAGGCTTGGAAGGGCTGACGGATGTCCGCCGAGGCCTTGCCTCCCACGTCAACATCGCACCCCGGGACGTCCGAATCGGGCGGATGCTCCGCCTGATGCTGAGGTTGTTACCAACAGGAGACGAGCACGACAAAGCACGCGCCGCCCTTCTTACTGAGATGAGCGGAATGGTCCCGGCCCTCAAGCGATGGATGCGTCGGCGGCTCGAAGCCCGACACTCCGGTGCAAAAGGGGATTTTCTGAGCGACGCCGTCGAACTGGGTGTGGCCTTGCAACGCATACCGGGCCTCGGGCAGCGCGTTCCGCTGGAAAAGGATGAGTGGCCGCTCCCCACCGACATCGTCGGCTTAAGTTCGGAAGTTCAGAACCTCTCAACGAGCGTTCACTTGCCCTCAGCGGGTGGCGTGAAAGCCTGATCAGCTCAAATCGTTCCAAAGGGCGTCTTCGTCCAACTGCGATGCCGGCATGGGGGGTGGAGGCAGCGGCGCCATGGGAAGCGGTGCTGGAGGTAACTGAACGGGCGGTGCCGGCGTGGGCAGTGGCGCAGGCGCCATCGTCGGAGGGGGTGGAGTCGGTTGAGGATTCACGGGAGGCGGGAGCACGGCCGTGGGTGGCGGCGGAAGAGCAGGAGAAGGTCCGCCTTGCTCCGTTGATATTGGTGGTCCACCGGACGCAGCGGCCGGAGCGGGGGGGTCCTGAACGATGGTCATCGGGGCCGGCGGAAGAGGAAGTGAGGGCGATGCGTTTGGAGGGGCAAGAAGCGCCGGTTCGGCCGGAGGTGCAGGGACCGGTGCGGGTTGTGCACGAACACGCATCGCTTCAAGGACCGCATCGATGTGTTGTGTGTCAAACTCAGACGTTCGAAGAAAATCGACGAACGCCGGGCCAAGAAGCGCCGTGCTGTTGTGAATAAGATACGGCTCCTGGCGCCATCCGGACAGGTAAAAATCGTGCCGTCCGCCGTGGTCGGAAAAGGAAATTCGGTGAAGATCGAGCTGGGCCATCAGCAGACCAGCGACCCCGGTCAGAACGAAGGCTCCGCCACCCACCGCCAACAGGCCTTGAACGAAACTTGTGGCCATCACGAGGCCAAATCCAATGGCCCCCCACCAGACGGGTCGAAGTTTTTGGAACAGATCGAGATGGGCGTGAGAGTATCCGGAAATGTGTTCCTTCACAAGCGCCATACGAACGTTGAGACGTCGAACGCCGTCGGAATCGTAACGCGCCTCAACGATGCGCATCAAGTGGTCGTCCATGACCAACGAGGTGGATTCGGTTCCGCTCAGGTGTTGACTCAGTGGAAATTCAACCACGTCTTCGCCTTGGAGGGCCAAAATAGGCGCAGCTCGTACGGGAAACGTCCATGCTTCCTCGGCTTTTCCGATCTCAGAAACGTCCACCGTTTCCGGCTCAACCGTTTCCTCTGAGGGAGCCTCAGGTGTTGCATCGGATGCTTCGACCGAGTTTGCTTCATCCGTGTCTTCAAGTTCCGATGCAGCGGAATCGACCGCAGGTGTCTCTTCGGATGTCGCTGTCTGAACATCCTCATCGTTGGTCGGATCACGGTCGCGTTCTTCGTCGCCGGGCCATGCAAACGACTCGTCATCGTCCATGATGAGGCCTTAGCCCCACCGCCACATTAAGTGAACCGTGGGCGATTCAGCGATGAACGTCAGCAAACCAAACGGTCAGTTCCTCTGAGGCTTCGAATCCCTTGCCCTCTTTGGTACCGATGACGGTGCTCGCTGAGGATTGATTGACGTAGTTCATCACCTTCTCGGACACCGAGCCGTTGATGAGGACCGCTTCTGCTTCCTCAGCTTCGCTCAGCGCATCGCCGAGTTTTGAAGGGCCAATCTCGTCAGAAAACGTTCCGTCAGCGAATCGAATCATGGCCTTGTTCTTGCCCATTTCGTCGACCTTGTCGAACAGTTCCTGGATATCGGCAGGGGCCGATTCTTGAACGTACTCCTCCTCCATGTCCTTGTCCCAATCCTTGTCGCCTCCAAACTTTGAGTCGTCTTCTGCGATTTTCTTGTCGAGTTGGTGCTTGAATTTTGCAGCCTCGGCCTTCTTCTGAAGGCACATGGTGACGGTCTTCTGAGGCAGAAGTTCCCACTCCTGACCGACCGGTGCCTGAGCAACGTGGTCGACCTTCATCATGTCGTACAGTTGCATGAACAGCATCTCGCCTCCGCGGTCGCCGTCGATGGCCACCGTGACGCTCTCCTTGCTGTTGGCGAGGTCGATGAGTTCCTGCTTGATGTTTCCAGAGCCGTCCGCACTGATGGCGTTCTTTACGCCGCAGTTGAGGAGGTTGCGCACATCGTTTCGACCCTCAACAATGATGAGCGATGAGGACGATTCGACGTTGGGTCCACACGTCAGTCCGTGGAAGGACTTCGCCGTTCCAACGGTCAGCACGGAGCGCACTTCTTCGATAACGGTCTTTGAGGCCGCTTCTCCGGTGTTGACCAGCGAAAGCAAGAGTTCCTTGGCGCGGTCGACCACGGCCGTTCGCTTCGTGGCTCGGATGTCGCTGATTTGCGTGACCTTGATGATGGCGTTGCAGGGTCCGATGCGATCGATGGTTTCCAGTGAGCTGGCGATGATCGCCGTCTCAACGTTGTCCATGCTGCTCGGGATGATGATGGTCCCGTGCACCTTGCCGTTTTTCGTTTCCATTTCAACATCAACGTGTCCCACGCGGGCGGTTCGCTGCAACTTTCTCAATTCGAGTTCGTCGCCAAGCAATCCTTCGGTCTGGCCCATGATGGCCCCGATGATGTCCTTGCGTTGGACGGTTCCGTTCACTTTGATATCAGCCCGAATTTCGTACTTCATGGCCTTGCCTTTTCCACCGCTTCCGCGGTTCTGATTTCCGCTTCCGCGGTTTGAGTTGTTTCGTCCCATATGGTTCTCTCTCCTTGTTTGCACACAGCCACTTGCGATGGGCCGACAACCGTGTTGCCGGCGTCCGGAGCAACCACCTGAAGGTCAGGGGAAGTGAATGTGAACGGTTCATGCCAGAGGTGAACTGCTTTTGAATCCTGTGCCCCCCAAGTCGGTCCACGAACCAATTTAGAATCCCAACGGTTTGTTCAAATGGATGGACGGTGTGGGTGAAATGTGTCGTCGCAACACCTCGGTTCTTTGGACGTCTTCCGGTCCACTGTGGAAGTGATGTTGGGCGACGGCGTCCTCACCCGAGAAGAGAAGCGGCTGATCATCAAACTTGGAAGTGCGCTCAAGCTTTCGCCTGAGGAGCCGGCCTACATCTACAGCTGCATTCAATCCGGAGAATCATCTCGGAGCGGCGACCCTGTCTCGCCTGAAAGCATGCGCGATATTTACACCAAGGTCTTCGAAGTCGCCATCGTCAACGCCTCCCTTTCACGAGACGAGTTCCGCGTGCTGGCCAATCTTCGAGGCCAGTTTGACATCGACGACCAACTCCACGAAGAGATTGAGCAAGAACTTCGTGAAATGATGAAGGAGAAGTACGGCGACAAAGCCATGATCGACACCCTCATGGATACGCTGAAGGACTCCGTCGGATTGGTTGGAGACTTGTTCGATACCTTCCGGAAAAAGACGCCCGAAGGTGACGAGCGTTGAACCCCCTCCTCGACGACTGGTTGGAGAACCAGTCGACCGCCGTGTTGTCATCCAAACGACGGTGTTTGAAGTTCCTGAAGCGGACCTACGCCGTCTGCGTTGGCGACTTTGCCAACAAGCCTCGTACGGACGTCACCATGACGGCGGGTGGATTCCGTTTTCATGTTGGAACGCCGTTGCCCGATTTGCGCCACATCGCATCCTGGATGATCACCCATGCTCCACGACAACGCACGCTCGCAAAAGCGATCCCAGCCCTCTGGAAACGCCACGGTCGGGAGGACGTGAGCGTTGCGGGCCTCCTCCTGGCCAATCTTGATCCGGCCGAACTTGGGCAAGACCCCTGGATGGCGTTCATCCATCTTCTTCAACGAAAAGAGCCGTTGTTGGTCGTGCTGGAAGTCGCAGAAGAATTGGTTCGGGCAGGGCACCGTGTGCCCGACGATGCTTGGCTGGAGGCGGCGGCCGGCCAAAGTTCGCACTGGCACCAATACTGCGTTCTGTTCCTTTCCTTGCGCCGCTCCGAAGTGGGTTGCCAAGATCTTATTCAGCAAGCACCCAGGGGCGGAGAAATGTTTGAACGGATTCGGAGTCGCCTGCTCGAATCGGAGAATTGATGTGTTTCCTGCATCGGTTGATGCACATGGACGAACGTCTCCTCCCCGCCGAAGACCCCGTGCTGGAGAACATCCTCAAATGGACCGTTGAACGAGACGCGAAAGACGTTCGAAGATTGCTTGAGTGGCTTCCTGAAGCTCGATCGAGTCGTGAACGCAAAGCTCTACTGAACCGTGTTCGGGGGTTGCTGGCTGAGTTGGAAGCAGCGCTCGACGAACTCGACGCCATGCATTGAGGTGTGTTGAATGGCCGTCGGTGCGATTCTTGCTGGTGGAATGAGTCGGCGTATGGGACAGGACAAGGCGATGCTTTACGGCGGCGTTAAGCGATTGAGAGCATGTTTGGAAAGCGTGGGTGTGACAACCACCGTCGTAATGTGCGGAACCCAGGCGCGAAAACAGCTGTTCGATGGCGAGGTCCTTGTTGACCCCCCGGGCGTGTCCGGCCTTCACGAATTGATTCCATGGCTGCTGAGACGGTTCGAGGACGACCTTGTGTTGATGCCGTGCGATGCCTACCTCATGAGCGAAGAAGCGCTTTCGCACTACCTTGCTCTGGCTCAGGGTGGGGGCGTGCCGATGGACATGAGCGGTCGAAGACAGCCGCTGTTCGCCTGCATTGCAAAGGAAACGGTGTTGCCCGCAAACCCGACGAGCGTGACAACGCTGGTTGAGGGGCTGCCGAGCGTTGACGTTGCGCCGTACCAAGAGGCGTTCACCAACTTCAATGAACCAAGCGATCTTCAACACCCTCGACTTCAAGACCGTGTTCGGTGAGATGCACTCGGCCTTCGGCAATCCACGTGAGCACGTCCGGATAGAGGCGGTGTTCTTCGACCTTGACGCGTGCTGCGAGCGTGGCCTCGGTGTCATCGGAGAAGACGGGGACAGGGCACTGGGCCAACCGGGCGCCGCTGTCCATGCCTTCGTCCACCATGTGGACGGTGCATCCCGAAACACTCACGCCCGATTGCAACACGTCTCGGTGGGCGTGAGCGCCCGGAAAGTGAGGGAGAAGAGAAGGGTGAATGTTGACGACGCGACGAGGCCAGCGCTTGAGGAAGGTGGGCGAAAGAAGGCGCATGTAGCCCGACAGAACGATGAATTCCACGTCGTACGGTTCCAAAGCGGCCAGCACCCTGAGTTCGTGTTCCTCTCGGGTGAGACGGTGTTCGTTCTCTCCGTGCTCGACCACCACGGTGGGCACGCCCAATCGTTCAGCGCGCTCCAGTCCTTGTGCGGCCGATTTGTTTGAGACCACCACCACCGTTTCGTGGGGCAGTCCACGATTCCGCTGGGCACGGACGAGCGCTTCCATGCCGCTTCCAGAGCCGGACACGAACACCGCGCATCGTAGCGGGGCGTCGGTGGACGCTGTTCGACCTCCGATGGGATTTGAGGCCATGAAACGGCCCATGAAACAGGAGGCTTCAACCCTTTCCTCGGTTGGTGGTGAGCGACGACCGGCAAACGGCGTGCGCGTTGCACTCGTCAATGTCGAAACAAGCGATGACCGGTGAAGAGCATGGCCATGCCGCGTGCGTTCGCCTCGTCGATGACCTCTTGATCTCGAATGGACCCTCCGGGTTGAACAATGGCCGATGCTCCAGCCTCGGCGGCTTGTTCAAGACCGTCCTTGAACGGGAAGAAGGCGTCCGAGGCAAGCACGCAATTCTTGGCCCGCTCGCCCGCTCGCCTTGCGGCGATTTTCACCGCTTCCACGCGGCTTGTTTGCCCCGGTCCAATACCGACCGTCGCCGTTCCCTGAACCATGACGATGGCGTTCGATTTGACCTGCTCGCACACTCGAACAGCAAATTTCATGCTGTCGATTTGCTGAGTGGTCGGTTCCCTTTCAGTGACCGTACGAGCTTTGTCCCAATCGATGATTGGTGGTTCCTCGGTCTGGACCAGCACGCCCCCCTCGATCGGCTTGCGCACCACCTGACGCACAAGAGGCTCCAGTCGGTCACCGGGAGAATCGATCGTGAGCAATCGCCGATTTTTCTTGGCCATCAAGACGGATTTGGCTTCGTCGGTGTAGCCTGGCGCCATCATCACTTCGACAAACAAATCCCCGACCGCCTCAGCCGTTGACGTTTCAACGGGTTCGTTGAAGCAAATGATGGATCCAAATGCAGACTCGGGGTCGCTGGCCAGGGCCATCTCAAACGCTTCGCGCTGCGTCGAAGCCAAAGCAGCTCCACACGGGTTGTTGTGCTTCACGATGACGCAGGCGTGAGGCGTGGTTGGCCATTCGTCCGTGGACAAGGAACGGCAGAGGCGCAACGTGGCGTCTGCGTCGCTGTAGTTGTTGTACGACATGGCCTTCCCGCCCTCAACGCGGGCGGTGACCAGCGTCGTGTGACCGTTTGGTGCGTCATGATTGACGTACAACGCAGCCGCCTGATGGCCGTTTTCTCCGTAGCGAAGAGTGGTTGTGCGGTTGCTCGCGGCGAGCATGCTCTCTGGCAGGCGCTCGCGCTGCTCTTCCATCGACGAGAACTGCGAAGGGTCGCCCACGACACGGCGATGAAGTTCTTGAGCGATGGCGACGTCGTAAGCGGCCGTGTGCTCAAAGGCTTCCAAGGCCAGCGCTTGGCGAAGTTGCGCGTCCACCTTGGAAGCGTCGCCGGCTTCCTTCAAGGCCGCAAGAACGTCGTCGTATCGAGCAGGGTTGGTGGCGATGAGCACGTGTTGGTGGTTCTTGGCTGAGGCCCGAACCATGGTGGGTCCACCGATGTCGATCATCTCGAGCAGTTCGTCGTTCTCAAGGGGTGGTGTGGTGGATGCTGCGTCTCCGAACGGGTACAGGTTGCACGCCACAACGCGGATGGGGGCGTACCCCAGTCGGGCAAGTTCCTCAGCGTCTTTTTCTTGATGGAGGCGCGCGAGAAGAGGTCCGTGAATGGCGGGATGCAGAGATTTGACACGCCCGTCAAAAATCTCTGGGTGCTGAGTGATCTCAGAAACAAGACGCACGTCCAATCCGGCTTCGGTGAGCGCACGTGCCGTGCCTCCGGTGGAGAGTAACTCGAAACCGAGGTCCGACAGACCTCTTGCAAACTCAACAATTCCAGTTTTGTTCCAGACGCTGAGGAGGGCGCGTGGGGGGGGATGAACGGCGGTCATGGACTGAACCCGTTATCGCACTTGCCCCGTCCGATGCACTTGAACATAGCGACGGGTCTGAGTTCAATCGCCTCGCGCCGAAATCACCTGGTCCACTCGCAAAAGACCGCATGCTGTTTCGGTGGCGGACTCAAGGGCGTGATGAAGCGTCGCCAGCGGGAGCCACGTTGCATCGATATCGGCGACGTTCCCCTCGGCGTCGATGCCAGCGTTACCCTCACCGTTACGATGTTCAGCGCGCAGCGCCAGCAAGGTGTTCAATCGGTCCACGCCAGCGTTTTGCGCAAGCGTTGATGGGATGTTCTCAAGCGCTCGTGCGAACGCTTCCATGGCCAAACGCTCTCGTCCCGCTTGGCCTTCAGCGGCTTCTTTGACAGCCAAGGACGCTCCCATGTGAAAACTTCCTCCGCCGCGCACGACGGTGCCGGTTTTCATGGCCAACGACGTGGATCGAAGTGCATCGTAGAGTCCACGAATGGTCTCTTCCACCGCAGCACCGTCACCGCCGCCAACGTCAAGCGTGACCAGTCCTGCTTCGGCTCCAAAGCGAAGGCAAAGCCGTTCTCGGCGCCCGTCCATGCCCTCGCTGGTTTCTATTTCCAAAGAGGTGAAGGCCCCGAGCGTGGACGCTTCCACATCGTCGAGGTGGTCGCACATCGAGGCGCCCGAGGCCCGAGCGATGTCTTCGATGCCCGAGCGCTCCAATCCACCGAGCACGAAGCGGCCGGCGTCGGTTAAAGCGTGGAAAATGCTTGGTTCAATGGTTTCGGCGCTGAACACGGCCGTGGCGCCGGTGGCCAACACGGCGTCCGTTTTTTGCTTCAACAACGCGTCCTTGGCTTCGATAAAGGCCATCCACTGGTCGGCTTTCTCAACCTCGATTTCGGTGTCTCGAGAGGCTTCCTCCTGGTCCAACGGGCACGTGAGGGTCAGGACGGTGCCGCCGTCCAACCTGCGAGGGAGGCGGTCCAGCGTCAGCGCGGCGTCCAACACCAAGCCGTCAACAAGACGTGTGTCGAAGATGTTTCCTTGGGTGCGCTTGGCCATGCGCACGTCTTCGTGATCGACGCTTTCAGGCGAAGACACGGTCTGCAAGGCCTGGACAACAAGACTCGCAAGGGTGGTGTCACCGGTGTCGGCGGACGTGCCGGTCATGGCGGTTCGGGCAATTGAGATGAGGCGGGAGGCGTCGCCATCAAGCGGCACACCAACGCTCTCGAGGTGGTTGAGAGCCACGTCTAGCGCCGTTTGGTAGCCTTGAATGCAGACGAGCGGGTGGAGACCTCGCTCCAACAACCGCCCGGCTTCTCTCATGAGCTCGCTCGCAAAGAGAAGACACCCAGTAACACCGTCTCCGCACGCTTGCTCTTGAGCGTCAGCGAGCTGAACGAAGGCCTTTGCAGCTGGGTGTTTGACCAGCAATTCAGCGACGATCTTGGCCCCGTCGTTGGTAACGGCGGTTTGTCCGTTGGTCTTGTACAGCATTTTGTCAAGTCCTTGGGGACCGAACGTTCCCTGCATCAAGTCCCCAAAGGCAACCGCAGCGGTGACCAATTTCTGGGTCACACCCACGCCGCTTGTCACGGTCGTGGTGGGTCGAACAATGGCAACAGGGGCTCGCCCACTGCCGTCGTTAGCGTTCGCCATGAGTACAGAGGCGGGGCCTCTTGTTCTTCAACCCTTATCAGGGGAGAATCACTTCTTCTTTGCAGGCGATTTCTTCGCAGCCGGCTTCTTTGCAGCTGGCTTCTTGGCGTGTTTTCCAAGCTTGTGCTCTTTCTGAGCCTCGTTGTTGGACCAGTGATACGCCATCTTCAGCAGATTGAGGTAGTGCTCGTTGCCGTCTTTCTTCATCTTGTCGTGAAGAACTTCGTTGGTCATGAACACGTCGCCCCACAGCTGAGCTGCGGTGCCTTTGTCGCCCTTTGGCATGTCGAAGACTTCCTTTGTGGTTGGCTCAAGGTAGGAGCGCCACACTCGGCCAGGGTTAACGGCCATGGTCACTTCAACCACGATTTCGTTTTCGTTGATGCCGGTACCTGTTTGCCAGGTGTCCTCACCAAGATCGGCCAAGAACGGCAGACAAAGGTCTTGAATCGACAGACTGGTCATGGGGTCAGCGGCGGTGAGGGAAGCGTAGGCTTCTCGCATTCGACCACGGTCGGCCCCACGGGCAGCGGTCTGGAACCGGAGTTTGTCAATGGACGTCGGAACCAAGAATCGCACATCGGTGTAGTAGACCAGAGGGTTGTCGTCGGGTGAGTTGAAGATGTGCTCGAACGGCGCTGGTCCTGCAGATTCACCGAGGATGTCAACTGGATAGACCGTCTTCAACGCGTTGGTGGCCACGGTCTGAATGATGCGGCGCATCAATCGCTCCGGGGCAGCGGAAACATCGTTGAAGGTGTTGAGGTATTCTTGCATGTTGAGGATGTCGTAGCCTCGGACAGAAAGGATGGAGTGGACGTTGGGTCCAATCATCTTCTCGCCGTCCACTTCGGCTTGGCTGATCCATCGAGCGCCGCGAGCGACGTCGGAGGCGGCCACCAGATCGGCGTACGCCTTGAACCGGCGAGTGACTCGGTTCATGAAGTCGGCCTGATCGAGCTTGGTGAACACGGTTGAGTCGTAGTTGGACTTCAGAGCGTGGTCAGCGACTTGGCTGGCGTTCGCGCAGGTCAGGAGGTTGCCTTGGTCAGCCGGGTACATGATGAGTCGGCGGCGCTTTGCAGCACCACCCAGCGTACCGATGTGAGGGTCGGTGAGCACGTAGCCGAGCGTAGCGCACACCTCGAACAGGCGACTGTACTTGTCCTCATCGCTGGAACCGCTGATCCACTCGTCAAGTCCGGGTTCAATGCAGTGGAATTCCAACGGCACCATTTCGGAACCGGCGCCAAAGGCTTGGCGAACGGTGGAGGATTGCATCATGCCCATCATGGTGTAAAGCGAGGTCTTGCCGGTCGTCATGTACACGTCCGAGATGCCTTCTTCTCCGAAGGAAGAGCTTCGGTCGGGAAGGTTCACGAGGAGGTTGAACGCGGTGGCGGTCTCTCGATTTCCGTTCACAGCTGGCCAAATCCAGGTGTTTGGTCGTGTCATCAGGTAGCCGGAGGCGTCCTTTCCGAACCCTGCTGGAGAGTAGCGTGTCCATCCCAATCGGTTGTTGAAGGACACGTTTCGGTGCATCAACGAAGGGTAGTAGACGCGGTCAAGCGGGTCGGAGTCGGGAACAACGCCTCGGTGGCCAAGACCCCATAGAATGACTTCCCACTCGGGGAACTCCTTGCCCTCGGTTCCGAGGAACAGGTGGTCGTCGTTTCGGTTGTCGCCTTCCAAGATGGCCCCGCCCATGCGCTCTTCGTCGCCTGTGGAACAGAAGAAGAAGGTCTGGGTGGTGAACAGTTGCTTGGGCGTCCACATGTTGGAGTTGATGATCGTCTTCTGCTTGAGATAGTCAGAGAGATTGGTGATTCGTCGCTCAAACTTGAATCGGTCCGAGTCAATCCACGACGAGCCCAGCACCAGGTTTGTGTTCAACAGTTTGGCGGTGGCTGGCCCGATGTATCGGGTGCGTGCATCAGCGCGAGAGTGGTCCGATGCTGGGATTTCTTCCCAAGGTCCCGTTCGGGGGATGTAGGTCATGAAGGTCTCGGCGTCGAACTTGTCGTCCTGTGCTCGTGTGACCACGGCTTCCACTTCGTCCATCAGCTTGACGTACGTCTCACTGGGCAAAATTCGGCCTGTTTCTTTGAATGATTTGTCTGATACGCTGCGATGTTCCCACATTTTTCTTCACCTCAAAATTTCTTCTTTTCCTCAGGAGGGGTGTCCTCCTCTTCTTCCTCGGTTTCGGCCTCGTCGGCTTCGTCCTCGGTGGAATCGTCGTCGTCGTCATCGTCGTCGTCGTCGTCGTCATCATCGGCCATGGCGTCGGGGTCAAGCATTTCGATGACCGTGTCTTCAGCCGTTTCTTTGGCCACTTCTGCAGCGGCGACGGTGGCGGCCTCCTCGGCCTTGGAAATGATTTCGTCTTCAGACACACGATCGGCGGTGGCCTGGTCGAGGATCATGGCGGCGGCGGCTGCCATGGAGGAATCAACCATGGGCGCGCCACGGTAGACGTACTGTGCAAAGAGGCCAAGCAGTCCGAGGACGGCGCCTGAGGCAATCACCCAGCTGCTGTTGTTGCGCTGAAGGTCGTCGGGGTTGATGTTGGTTTCAACGCCCGTCTCGAAGATGGTGATGCCCTGAAGGCCGTGAAAGTACGTGTTGGAAAACACTTCAATGACCGCCCAGATGGCGTACACGATCATGAAAATTGACAGCGGGTGCATCAATGAACGATTCTCAAGAAAAAAGCCGGCCAATCCGGAGGATTGCGGCGCTGGGGTGCTACCTTCGTCAGACATGGTCATACCTCACTGGCGCGACCTTTGCTGATTTGTATTTAAGTGATGCGCCGCTGACTCCGTCACTTCAACCGATTGGTCCCGCCGGGGGCGTTCATCTCTTCCGCTGCTGTCGTCTGGCCGATTTGCCCTTCCGCCGGGGGTTCTCCCATGCGTTTCCTTTTTTCCGTTTGTCCTGCCAGAATGCGTTTGGTTGCTCCATATCGCCCGGCATGTCGTCAAAGGATTCGATGGACAGGCGCAGCCCTCCGAGCTCATTTTGAAGTTGCTTGACGTTTTCTCCGCCGCGTCCAACCAGCGTGGAAATCATGTTCTGTGGAGCGTAGATGGTGGCGGCGGTGTCGCTCGTGAAGCGCACTTGACACTCAACGCCAACCCACTGCCGCACCGTGTCAACGATGCGGTCCTTGGCCATGGCTTTGACCGGCGAGAGGTCGGTGGACGTCGCTCGGCCTTCCAACGGCACGACGGCGATTTCAGAGCCGAACGCAAACATCTCATGGGTCAGTTTGCCGCTCGGAAACTCAACCACCTCAATGACGGGTCGGGCAAGTTCTTCTTGCATACCGGTGGGGGGTTTCACCGTCATTCGCAACTCCAACACCTGCTGGATTTTCCCAGATTCAACGTGAAGAATGGTGTCAAGCACTTGACTGACCAACCCGAGTTCAACTTTCCCGATCAGACGTTGAATGGCTTCCAAGGCTGAATTGGCGTGCGTGACACCCAAAAGACCGACCCCCGCCAAGCGAACGTCGGCAAATATCTCGAAGTCGCGTGCTCGTCGGACTTCGTCGAAAATCACGAAGTCCGGACGAACGAGGAAAATGATCTCAGCCGTTTTTTCCAGATC
>VMHT01081546.1_pt1 | contig 13511 bp, 14 predicted proteins | sample 4693611 | NCBI WGS metagenome assembly VMHT01 (sample SAMN12280063, study PRJNA550983) | marine metagenome | isolation source: seawater sampled from same location over 5 years 0.02-0.2 micron viral filtrate | place: USA: collected off the coast of southern California halfway between the port... ... | reverse complement strand
GAGAAAATTATGTAACAATTTTTACAGATAGCACTTGGTACATGGGATATGTCAATTCTATTACATATACAGTTTTTAATACTATAATTTCTGTATCCGCAGCACTACCAGCGGCTTACGCTTTTTCAAGATATAAATTTTTGGGAGACAAACATTTATTTTTTTGGTTGCTTACGAACAGAATGGCGCCACCAGCTGTTTTTGCCTTGCCATTCTTTCAGTTTTATTCTTCTGTTAATTTATTTGATACTCATATAGCCATTGCTTTATCTCACTGTTTATTTAATATTCCATTAGCAGTTTGGATACTTGAAGGATTTATGTCCGCTGTACCTAAAGAATTAGATGAAACAGCATATGTTGACGGTTATTCTTTTGGAAGATTTTTCTTTAAAATATTTATTCCTACAATTGCTGCTGGAATAGGTATTACCATGTTTTTTTGTTTTATGTTTTCTTGGGTAGAATTATTATTAGCTAAAACACTTACAGCTACAATAGCAAAACCAATTGCAGCAATTATGACAAGAACTTCTAGTACTTCAGGATATGAACTGGGTTTATTAGCAGCAGCTGGTAGTTTGACTATTATTCCTGGAGCAGTGGTAATATATTTTGTGAGAAACTATATTGCTAAAGGATTTGCGATGGGGAGAGTATGATTTTTACAAATCTTCATGCGTCTAGCTGGTCAACAGTCGGTCAACCAAAAGAGAAAGGTCTTTTTGATTTTGATTTTATAACATGGATGGCATGGACTTGGCCTACAGCTAGTTTTTTTATCTTTATAGCGTTTTGTATAACAGTGATGTATTTCTGGGAGAAAAAAGTCCCAGGTGGATCTCCAAGGCGAGGTATCTTAGGGTTAGATACTACAAGAGGAGACAGACTTTTTGTTTCATTATTAGGAAGTGCGTTTATTCATTTAGCATGGCTTGGTCTTGTAGGTAGCATGTTGTGGATAGCAACGATTATTTGTGTTGCATATTTTGTGATTGTATTTAAATACGTATAAAAATGATCAAAGTTGGAATAAACGGATTTGGAAGAATAGGTAGATTAATTTTAAGAGCTCTTCTAGAAAATTATAAAGGTAAAATTCAAGTTGTAGGTATTAACGATCTTGGTTCAATCGAAGCCAACGCACATTTAATAAAATTTGATAGTACACATGGCACATTAATCCAAGAGGTTAAAACTTCATCCGAAGGATTCGAAATCGGCGATCAAAAAATTAAAGTTTTTGCTGAAAGAGATCCGTCTAAACTTCCTTGGGGTAAAATCGGTGCTGATGTTGTTTTAGAGTGTACAGGTTTCTTTTTAGATAAATTATCAGCTGGAAAACACATTGAAGCTGGTGCTAAAAAAGTAATTATTTCTGCCCCTGCTAAAGAGGTAGATTTTACTGTTGTTCAAGGGGTTAATAGTAAAGAATTAAAAAAAGAACATAACATAATCTCAAATGGATCGTGTACAACCAACTGTCTAGCTCCGGTAGCGATGGTTTTAGAAAATAGTTTTGGAATTGAATATGGATATATGACTACTATTCATAGTTACACTGGTGATCAAAAATTATTAGACACACTTCACAAAGACCTTAGAAGAGCAAGAGCTTCAGGAGATGCAATGATACCAACATCAACAGGTGCAGCAAAAGCAATGAGTCTTGTTTTACCAAGTTTAAAAGGAAAATTAGATGGTACAGCTATAAGAGTTCCAACGCCAAATGTATCTTTAATTGATCTTACTTTTGTGCCAAATAAAGAAGTAACAGCTAAAAGTATTAATGATGCGATGAGTAAAGCTGCTAATGGTCCTCTAAAAGGTATTTTAGCAACAAATTCAGCTCCGTTAGTTTCTAAAGACTTTAATCACAATCCTCACAGTTCAATTTTTGATTTAACTCAAACTCAAGTTATAAAAGGAAAATTTAGTAGAGTTCTCTCTTGGTATGATAATGAATGGGGCTTTTCAAACAGAATGTGTGATACAGCAATTCAAATTGCCGGATTAATTTAATTAAGTTCCTACTTTATAAAGTCTAATCATATTCGTCATCCCAGCTTTACCAAATGGTAAGCCAGCTGTAATTATAACGAAATCATTCTTTTTTATAAATTTTAACTTTCTAATAATTTCTCTAGAAATAGACATCATATCTTTCCAACCATTGGCATCTCTACTATTTTTAGATTGGACACCCCATAACAAAGAAACTTGTCTACAAATATTTATATTAGGTGAGATCGTTACTATTTTTGCAGCAGGCCTCATTGCAGAAACTAGTTTTGCAGATTTTCCCGAATTAGAAAAAACAATTATTGCTTTTACATTTTGATTGTAAGCAATGTTTTTTACTGACCTTAAAATTGATTTAACCGGATCATTATCTGAAAAAATAGAATTTTTAAAATCTTCGATATGCTCTCTTTTATATTTTTCAGTTGAGAGAATTGTTTCTGTCATTGTTGAAACAGCTTGAGTTGGAAATTTTCCAATTGCAGCTTCTGCAGATAACATAACAGTATCTGCGCCTTGAAAGATAGCTGTGGCAATATCATTAATCTCAGCTCGAGTTGCAGTATTATTTTCAATCATACTTTCAAGCATTTGAGTTGCTACAATTACAGACTTAGAAAATTGAGAACATTTTTTAATTAAACTTAATTGCACTTTAGGGACTTCACTATGACCAATGTCTATAGCTAGATCTCCTCTAGCTATCATAATCGAGTCAGTTGCTTTTATAATTTTTTTTATATTACGAAGGGCATGTTTGTTCTCAATTTTAGAGATAATTCCCATGTCTTTCTTAATTAATTTTCTGGCTTCAAGTATTAATTTTTCATTTTGTAAATAAGATAGAGCTACCCAATTACATCCAAGCTTAACCGCAGTTTTAATATCTTTTTTATCTTTTAATGTTAATTTGTTAAATGCAATGTCAAAATTTGGAATATGGACACTTTTATTATTTCTCATAAAACAATTTTGACTTTTACATAATGTATTGACTGACGTTCCTGTTTTTCCAGTTACAACAAAAGTATATTTACCATCATCAATTAAAATTTTATTACCTTTTTTTAATTTCTTAAGAATTTTAAGATAAGGGAAGCTTATTCTGTTTTTATCACCTAAATCGTTTTTAGCATCAAAAGTAAATTTTTGATTAAATTTAATTTTTTGAACATTATCTTTGATTTTACCAACTCGAAGTTTAACGCCTTGTAAATCAGCTATAAGAGAAATTTTTTTATCAGTGCTTCTTTCAACTTTTCTTATTCTTTTTACAATAGAAGAAATATTTTTTGTTTCATGACTAAAATTAATTCTAAAAGCATCTACTCCTAATTTGACAAGCTCTTTAAGCTTAGTTTCATTATAAATTGCTGGTCCTAATGTTGCTATAATTTTGGCTTTTTTTTCCATTATGAAATTATTGTGTTATAACATTACTTGCCTCAAAAAAGAATATTTAACACTAATTAATTATGAGTAATAAAAAAATTGGAATATTAACAAGCGGCGGTGACTGCGGTGGTTTAAATGCAGCAATTAGATCTATTTTTTATAGAGCAAAAAACAAATATAATATGGATGTTTTCGGAATTAAGGATGGGACAGCTGGTTTAATGCAAAGACCTGTAGCAGTAGTTCAACTAACTCACAAAACCTTTGAAGGTTATTTATTAAGACAAGGCGGTACTTTTTTAGGATCTACTAATAAAGGAAACCCATTTAAATTCCCTACAAAAGATGGAAAATTCATTGATACATCAAAACAAATAATAGAAGGCTACCACCAGATGAAACTTGATGGCCTTATCATTATAGGCGGAGATGGAAGCATGCAAATCTTAAAAAAACTTGCAAAAGAAGGTGATATGAAAATTGTAGCTATTCCAAAAACAATTGATAACGATGTAGGAGCTACAGAAAGTTCAATTGGATTTCATACCGCTGTAGATATAGCAACTCAAGCTCTAGATAATCTACAATCAACAGCAGCAAGTCACCGTAGAGCAATGATTTTAGAGGTAATGGGTAGAGATGCAGGACATATTGCATTAAATGCAGGTATAGCCGGAGGTGCTGATATTATTTTAATTCCGGAAATTAAATATTCAATTGATGGGATTATCAAAAAATTAAATGAAATGAAAAAACATGACGTGCAACATTCTCTTATTGTAGTAGCAGAAGCTGTAAAAAAAGAAGATGGCTCAAGAGTAATGCATAAATATATGGACGGTGAAAAAAGATTAGGTGGAATAGGAGACTACATTGCATCAGAACTTATGAAAAAAACTGAAACTGAATGTAGAGTGACAGCTCTAGGCCATGTGCAACGAGGAGCACCACCAACGGCTAGTGATAGAATTTTAGCTAGTGCGTTTGGCGTTTATGCAGTAGACTTATTAAATCAGAAAAAATTTGATCGTATGGTTGCATGGAGAGATAGACGAGTAGTTGATGTCCCTATTGACGAGGGAATAAGTACTTACAAAAATGTTGAGAGGAAAGACTCTCTTGTTGAAACAGCTTTATCATTAGGTATTTATTTAGGAGATGAAGTTTAATGAATAAAAATGACAATAAATATGCAAATAAAATTACAAATGCATTTCTTAAAAATAAAATAATTTCTCCTTTACCAACAAGGTATACAAAAAAAATATCTAATGCACAAAATTTCAGAAAACTTTGCGAAAGTAAAATTAATAAACCCATTATTGGATTTAAAGCTGCAGGAACTGGCATCCCAGTTTTAAAAAAATTAAAAGAAAAAGAACCTTTTTATGCAACTGTATATAAACATAATGTTTTAAATAACAAAAAAAGTGTCAGAATAAATAAATTTACCATGGGAATTGAATTAGAAGTTTGTTATTTGATTAAAAAAACCTTTTTTAACTTAAATAAGAAAGTAACAAAAAATAATATAAGAAAATTTATAACACATATAGCTCCGTGTATTGAAGTAGTTGGCTATAGGCAAAAGAAAAAAGGAATTAAAAGCTTAGGTGATCTTTGTTCTGATTTTGGAGCTAACGTAAAATTTGTCGTAGGCCCAAAAAAGAAATACAAAAATCAAAATGTTAAAAATTTAAAAACAAATATTTCTAATAAAAAAATTAATCAATCTGTTGATGGAAATACTAATACTGTTTACATTGACCCTCTAAATTCTTTAAGATTTGTTTTAAGCAAACTTCAAAAAGATAAAATAAAATTTAATAAAAACTTCTATGTTTTTACTGGATCATCTGTTGGTGTAGTGCCAATTTTAGGCAAAGGAATTTATAATGCCAAAATTGATAAAATAGGTTCTGTATCTACTAAAATTATTTAATTAGATAAAAAATATCCACTAATAAGAACTATGGATATTATCGCTATCATTCTAAACTTTTGTTTAAACTGATCCTTCTTTTCTCCTTGAACTTTTCTTTGAGAAAGAAAATATATATTTGCTTGAGCTTTATTTCTAAATTTCGGTCTTAGGGGATTAGGTATTGCTTTGTTTTTAATTGCTTTAAACTTTTTTGGATTTATTGAAATCATGAGCCATATAACTCTCTTTAAGTCCTACTATCAACTATTAGTGGCAAAATTTATATCCGCGTCACTATTGCAATTGATTATCATTATCGATATATTGTAAATGATAATCATAATCATTATCAATAATTAGGGGGATTAAAATGAAAAAAACGATAATAATCAGCTATCTATTCTTGGTTGCATTTGCGGGGAGTTTATTCGCAAATGAAGTAAACATATTTAGCGCTAGGCATTATGACTCTGATGTTCAACTTTATGAGAAATTTACAGCTAAAACGGGTATTAAAGTAAATGTTGTATCAGGAAAATCAGGTGCTTTAGAAAAAAGAATAATTGAAGAAGGAGCTGACAGCAAGGCAGATCTTTACATAACTGCAGATGCTGGAAGATTAGGCGCGTTTGAAGCTAATCTTCAAGGCGGGCTTACAAGCGCAGCTATTAAATCTGTCGTGCCAAGTAACTTCAGAACATCAAAATGGACTGGTATAGCGAAGAGAGCTAGAATTGTATATTTTGCACCGGAAAGAGTTAGCGGTGCTGAATTAACAGGTTTGACTTACGAAAGCTTAGCTGATCCTAAATGGAAGGGTAGATTAGTAATAAGAGCTTCAAATAATATCTATAATCAATCACTAGTAGCTTCATTAATTAAAAATAATGGAAAAGGAAAAGTAGCTGATTGGTCAAAAGGTATGGTTTCTAATATGGCAAGATCACCTAAAGGAAATGATAGAGCTCAGATACTAGCTGTAGCAGCAGGAGAAGCTGATATAGCAGTAGCTAATACTTATTACTTAGCACTTATGCTTTCTGGTAAAAAAGGTCCAGAACAACAAGCAGCTGCCAAAAAAGTAAAACCCTTCTTTCCTAATCAAGATGGAAGAGGAACTCATATGAATATTAGTGGTGCAGGTCTTGTTAAAGGTGCTCCAAATAAAGCTAATGCAATAAAATTAGTTGAGTTCTTATTGAGTGAAGAAGCTCAAAATCATATTGTAAATAATACTTTTGAGTATCCTATGATAAAAGGTGTGTCTCCACATCCACTTGTTGTGAATATGGGATTAGATTTTAAACAAGATCTAAAAACTAAAGTTGTTAATTACGGAAAAAGACAAGCAGATGCTTTAGAAGTAATGACAGCAGCAGGCTGGAAATAGTTGTTAATTAAATGAGGCGAATAACAAAAAAAGAAATAAACTTGAATAAGTTAAAAACAGGTTGTTCGCCTTGTATGTCTGAGGCCAAAAAAATGGAGCAGAAATTATCTAATAGAAAGATTTCTGAGGTTAAAATTGAGGAAGTAAAAGCAATTGTATCCTCATTGTTTAAAAAGGATTAACAGTGCTACAATGACAAAATATAATCTTTGGTTTTTTAGTTCTTTATTTATTGCTTCAATTGTTGCCCTTCCAATAGTTACTGTTTTTTTAAGTTTTTTTAGTGAAACAAGCAGTTATTATTCAGTGTTAAAAAACACTTTTCTTTATGACTATATTTTAAATTCTATAATAATATTATTTTTTGTAATTTTAATTACTTTTTTTTTAGGTGTTATTTCAGCTTATTTTTTATCGTTTTATGAATTTCCATTTTCAAACTTCTTTAGCTGGGCATTAATTTTAGCGTTTGCTGTCCCTGGATACATTTATGCATTTTCGATTATAGCTTTTTTTGAGAATTACGGGACAGCATTTTCATTATTGACTTTTTTGTTTGGAGAAAACAATTATAATTTATTTATTCCTAAAATTGATGGAATTATAGGTGCTATTTTTGCAATTTCATTTTCACTTTTCCCTTATGTTTATGTTTTAACAAGAGCATCATTTCATTATCAGTCTAATAATTATATAGAGGTTGGAAAAAACCTAGGTCTTTCGTCTAGAGAAACTTTTTTTAAAATAATTTTACCTTCTGCTAGACCGGCTATCGTAGCAGGACTAGCATTAGTTTCAATGGAATGCTTATCAGATTTCGGCACAGTATCTTTTTTTAGTATAAATACTTTAACCACAGGAATTTATAATTCTTGGCTTTCTTTTGATGACTTGAACACCGCAAACCAGATTTCTTTCATACTTCTTCTTTTTATTCTTTTTCTTTTTTCTATTGAGATTTACTCTAGAAAAGAAGCAAGATATCATCAACCAGGTAGAGGATTTAAACCAATTTCAAAAATTAAGTTAGTTGGAAAAAAAACTCTGATTCCATTTATTATTTGTTCAGTTATATTATTTATAAGCTTCTTATTCCCAGTTTCTCAAATGATTTATTGGTCAATCAAATTTCCAAAATATTTTCATGACTTAAATATTATTAATTTAAATTCAAACACACTGTACTTAGTATTACTTGCAAGTATATTTATAGTACTGGTTTCTCTATTTATAAATTATGGCGGTAGAGTTTCAAAAAGTAAAATTTTGAATTATCTTACAAATTTTTCTGTTTCTGGTTATGCAATACCTGGTGTTATATTGGCTGTAGCTTTCATTACCTTTTTTTCTAATATAAGTGATATTCTTTCAGAAAATTTGAATATAAAAAGCTCAAAAGGTATTTTTATAGGTTCAATTTTTGGACTAATACTGGCATATTTTATTAGATTTTTTTCTTTGTCTTTTAATGGAATTAAATCCAGTTATGAAAAAATTAATAGTTCAATAGATGAAAGCGCATATCTTCTCGGGTATTCAAAAGTTAAGACATTTTCAAAAATACACATACCTCATTTAAGAACTAATATAATTTTAGTCATGCTTCTGATTTCTCTAGAGGTCATAAAAGAATTGCCGATAACTTTGATTCTTAGACCTTTTAATTTTGAAACATTTGCTACACAAGCATATATTTATGCTTCACAAGATTTACTAGAAGCGGCAGCAATACCATCTCTATTCCTAATATTTTGGTCTTCTTTATTAATTTTACTTTCATCAAGATATATACTTTCAAAAAAAAACTAATATAATCTTAAAATGTTTGAGAATTTTCTAGAAATTCAAAATGGAAACTTTACTGCTAGTGAAAAAAATAAAGTAAATAATGTAAACTTGATTATTGAGGAACAAGGAGAAATTATTTCACTTTTAGGGCCTTCAGGGATTGGAAAAACTACAATTCTAAGAACAATAGCAGGTTTACAAAAACTTAGTAAAGGAAAAATTATTTTAAAAGGAAAAACTATTTCTTCAGAAGAAATTCATGTAGAGCCTGAGGAAAGAAATGTGGCATTATCATTCCAAGATAATTCTTTGTTTCCTAATTACAAAGTGATCGATAATATAAATTTTGGAAAAAAAAGAAAAAATGGAAACAGCGCATCAGTTGAAGCTGAAGAAATTATTAAAATTTTACACATAGAAGCTATTTTAGATAAATTTCCTCATCAAATTAGCGCAGGAGAAGCACAAAGAGTTTCTTTAGCAAGGTCTTTAGTATCTAAACCAGATTTGCTTCTTTTAGACGAACCATTTTCTAATATAGATCAAAGTTTGAAAGAGGAAATACAAATTTCTGTAAAAAAACTACTTAAAAGAATAAATTTAACGACAATTATAGTAACTCATGATTCTTACGAGGCATTCTCAATGGCAGATAAATGTGGAATTATACTTAATCAAGAATTAAAACAATATGATGTACCTTATAATGTTCATCACGAACCAAACTCATTAGAGGTAGCAAATTTTTTGAATAAAGGTGTTTTTGTTAACGTTAAAGTTATTGATAGTGAATGCGCTATTCATAGCCTTATGCATAAAGAATTAGGTGAAATAAAAGGAAAATTACTTAATAAATTTCCCTCTGGATCAAATGTAAAACTTTTACTTCAGCCAGAAGATTTAATTCATGATGATGAAAGCAAATTAAAGTTAGAGGTAGTAGATAGAAAATTTAGAGGTACAAATTTTATCTATACTTTGGAAACTAAATCTGGTGAACATTTACCAGTTTTTGTACACTCCCATCACATACATCAACATGAAAAAAGTGAGAAATTTGGATTAAAATCACCAATATTTATTGATCATTTAGTTTGTTTTAAATCATGAATAAAAATAATGACTTAAAGGATATTTTTAAAGCAATGGAAGAAATCAATTTTCTTAGTGAAAAAAGAAAAAAAGATAAAGAAATTTTAATATTAGATAAAGAGCAAGAAGTAGTTTCTAACACAAAGCTTTTAAAAGAGGATAGTATACCATTAGACACTGAGAAATTAATTCAACAAGCTGAAAATTATCTTAGACCAGTTAATAAAAAGTGATATAATTTAATGTATATTAACCAAATTGCGCCCTTAGCTCAGCTGGATAGAGCATCGGTTTTCTAAACCGAGGGTCGGAGGTTCGAATCCTCCAGGGCGCGCCATCAATTATATTGCTATTTATATTGGATTTAGATGTGTCTTTGGTAAAAGTTAATATTAATGATTAACAACATATTAGTTACAGGTGGAGCAGGATATATCGGTTCTCACGTAGTAGAAATTTTAGTTAAAAAAAACAAAAATATATTTATCATAGATAATTTATCGACTGGATATAAGAAGCTAATCAATAAAAAAGCTAAATTTTTTAAATGTAATATTCTAGATACGAAAAAAGTAAGAGAAATAATTATTGAAAATAATATAGACTCAATAATACATTTAGCTGCAAACTTGATTATTGGTGAGGGAGAAAAAAGACCGAAAAAATACTTTATAAATAATGTTGAAGGCACTCAAAGTATTTTAGAGTCAATAAAAGGCACTAAAGTTAAAAATTTTTTATTTTCATCAACAGCAGCTGTTTATAAGGACGGAATGTATAGAGTTACAGAAAATTCACCTATTAAACCTAAAAGTATTTATGGAAAGACAAAGTTAAAAGCTGAAAATCTAATAAAATCTAAATGTAAAAAGTTTAGAATTAACTATGGGATATTAAGATATTTTAATATTGTAGGCGCAAGTCCTTCAGGAAAATATGGTTTAATTAATATTTGCGACCATTTATTTAAAAATTTTTCTACTCAAATTTTAAAAAATAAACCGGTTTTAAAAATATACGGTACCACTTACGATACTAAAGACGGTTCATGTATTAGAGATTTTATCCATGTTTCAGATATAGCTGAAATTCATGAAAAAATTTTGAATAAGATTGATAAAGCAAAAAAATCTATAGTATTAAACTGTGGTTATAATCAAGGTATATCGGTTAAAGAAGTTGCAAATGAATTTAAGAAACAAGCTCGTAAGAATATAAAGATTATAGAAGTTAAAAAAAGAGCTGGAGACCTAGGAAAAATAATTGCTTCAAATGTTAGATTACATAAGTTTATTAGCTGGAAACCGAAGTATAAAAAATTAAGCTTAATGGTAAAAAGTTCTATTAAGTGGGAAAAAAAAATTAAATCTTTTTAGTAAAATTAATGAATGAAAAAATACAACAATCATTTTTAAGATTTTGTAAAACTAATCAATTTGAAATTAATCCTAGGCAAGTAGAAATCATAAATTTACTGGAAAACTTCATTTCTATTGAAAAAAGATTATTTAATGTTTTTAAAAAAGATAGAAGACTTTGTTTTTACTTACACGGAGGAGTAGGTGTCGGAAAAACAATGCTATTTAATTTCTTTTATAACAATATTAAAATAAAAAAAAATAGAATGCATTTTAATGAATTTATGATTAATTTTCACAATTATAGACATAAAGAAAAACATGATAATTCTATTACAAATTACGTAAAAATTTTAAAAAAAAATTATGAGTTAATTTATCTAGATGAATTTCAAGTTACTAACATAGTTGATGCTATGATTTTAGGAAAATTATTTGAAGTGATTTTCAAAGAAAATATTAAGATAATAATTACTACAAACATTAAGCTAAATGACCTTTATAAAGATGGTCTTCAAAGAGATCAGTTTTTACCCTTTATCGAAATTATAAAAAAAAATTCTATTCAAAAAGAGTTAATTTTGGATGACGATTATAGAAAACAAAATTTAGAAAACGTAAGAAAAATTTACTATCCTCTTAACGAAAAAACTACATTTAAAATAAATCAAAATTTTAGAATTTTAACTAAAGATAGAAAAAGAGAACCACAAAATATTGTGACTAAAGGGAGAAAGTTTTTGATTGAAAATTTTTATGAGGGAATAGCTAAATTTAATTTTAATGATTTATGTGATGAAAAACTTGGCAGCGAAGATTACATTAATATAGCTAATGTTAGTAAACATGTATTTATTTTAAATATCCCAGTTTTTAATGATGTAAATTCAAATCAACAGTTAAGATTTATTACTTTGATTGATATTTTTTACGAAAAGAACATTAAGCTTACTATTTCTTGTGAAAATAATTTAGAACATTTAGGTTCATCAAAACTACATAAAGAAATATTTAAGCGAGCACTTAGTAGGCTTTATGAGATGACTGTTAGTTTTAAAAGTTAATTGAGTTGTAAATTTTCTCATTTGGTTTGTATCTTACAAGTAACACCATATATAGTATCTTTCTCAATTTGAATTTTAACCCGAAATGAATCATAATCTGCCCGTTTTGAATTCTTAATTCAAAAATATTGTTAACAATAACTAAAGAGGAAATCATTAATATGATCAAATCTATCAAAACTTGGATTTTAGTTGGATTTGCTTCTTTGCTTTTAGTCGCTTGCGGCCAAGGCGGAGGTGGAGCTGGTTCAAAAAAATCAAAAACATTAGACAATACTAAAAAAGCTGGTTTTGTGAAATGTGGTGTTTCACAAGGTCTTCCTGGTTTTTCAAATGCTGATGCATCTGGTAACTGGACTGGTATTGATGTGGATGTATGTAGAGCTGTTGCAGCTGCTGTATTAGGCGATGCTGACAAAGTTAAATACACTCCATTAAGTGCTAAAGAAAGATTTACGGCATTAACATCAGGTGAAATCGATGTACTTGCACGTAACACAACTTGGACATTATCAAGAGACGCTAACATTGGTTTAACTTTTGTTGGTGTAAACTTTAATGATAGACAAGGTTTCATGGTAAGAAAAAATTCTGGAATTAATTCTGTGAATGATTTCAGAAACGGTATTTCTGCTTGTACAAACACAGGTACAACTACTGAGCTTAACATGAGAGACTTCTTTAACTCGAAAAACATAAGTTACGAACCAATTGCGTTTGAAAAAGCAGACGAAGTTGTTCAAGCTTATGATGCTGGAAGATGTGATACATACACAACTGACAAATCTGGTTTAGCAGCACAAAGAACAAAAATGTCAAACCCAGATGAGCATAAAGTATTACCAGAAACGATTTCTAAAGAACCATTAGGTCCTGTTGTAAGACAAGGGGATGCAGTATGGGAAGATATCGTAAGATGGTCTCTTAATACTATGATCGAAGCAGAAGAATATGGTGTTAATTCATCAAATGCTTCAAGCCTAAAAGACTCTGACAACCCAGCTATTAAAAGATTAGTTGGATCTGAAGGTGAGCTAGGGGCAGCATTCGGCTTAGACAATGAGTGGAGCTTAAGAATTATCGAACAAGTTGGTAACTACGGTGAAAGCTATAAAAAACATATAGCTGACACAGGTATTTTACCTAACAGAGGTCCAAATGAACTATGGACTAAAGGCGGTATTCTTTACGTACCACCTGCGAGATAGTAACTAATTAATTAAAAAGGGCTGGATTTATCCGGCCCTTTTTTTTATTCTTCATTAAATGAATTTAAAAAATTTTAAAATAGATTTTAAAAACAAAAAACGTTTAATACCTCAAGTCTTAACTATTTCTTTTATAATATTTGTTATTGCCTATTTTTCTTATAACGCCCAAATTAATATGGGTAATAGAGGCATATCTTTTGGATATGGATTTTTAAATCAAGAAGCTTCATTTGATATAACTTTTTCAATGATTGACTATGACGGTTC
>VMHT01194927.1_pt1 | contig 13513 bp, 11 predicted proteins | sample 4693611 | NCBI WGS metagenome assembly VMHT01 (sample SAMN12280063, study PRJNA550983) | marine metagenome | isolation source: seawater sampled from same location over 5 years 0.02-0.2 micron viral filtrate | place: USA: collected off the coast of southern California halfway between the port... ... | reverse complement strand
TTTGGGCCAATTTTTCAAGTCCCCAGCTTCCAATTGCAAGTGGACGGAGGCCAGGGCGTGATATACGCGCGTCAAGTGGATGAACTCTCCTGAGGCCAACAAACGGCGAACAACTTCGTTTGTGATTTCTCTGACGGTTTCTTGCTCGGCTTGTGTGTTGTTCTCATCAGGTTGGTCGTTGTCTTGGGCGAAGCCGTTTTCCGTGGATTCCTTCTTTTCCAATTCTATCACTCGCATTTCAAGCTCCTTGAGGCGTGATTTCAGGGTCTTGAATGTCATTCGTTCAGCCCCTTCCTTCATTGGGATGAGAGGCGCAAGAAACTCTCCTGTTTCGAGCACTTCCCAATCCCGCATTATTCGGTTTTCCACAGCGCTCCAATCTCGTTCATATTCCTCTTTTTCACTTTTGAGTTTGTCTCGTGTGATGACCAAACCGTTGTTTTCTATCGCATAGTCAATCCAAAACATGTCATCTTGCTCTGACGATACGATTTCGAGTATTCCTTGACGTCGAAGAGTTTCAAAGATACGAACGTCACCAATGGTGTCCATTTCTTTGTTTTTTACTGCCCACCAGTACGTTCCCTGTTTGAGGAATGCTCGAACTTCCCAGCCCATTTCTTGGAAGAAATCTACGGAAGACTCCAAGCGTTCGGGAAAAATAGACTGAATCAGGTTTTCCTCGTCATCGTAGGCATGGTGATGGACTACATTGGCGGCATCAATGACCACAACATCAAACTCATCAGCCTTAATCATACAATTTACCAAAGCATGAGCGTATATAAGATTGGAGATGGCATGCGCACTTACTAATATGCATGTATGTAGAGATTGGTTGCCTCAGTAAATTAACGAATCCTTGTGGCCAAAAAGGGATTGCGTCAAGTAGGTGAAGACGAACCCCCTACCGTGGGCTTCATCCAAGAATGGTTTGGTTTCAACGGTTGGAAGGAACTTTCCACCAAAGGAAGTGTACTCGCTACCATCGCTTACAGGATTGTCTTCATCGTTGGATTGGCTGCTTCCATTATCGTCTACTCCTATGCTTCTGGAGGCGAAGACCCGTCCTTGCTGTACATCGCTATCGTTGGTTTCGTGTGGTTTTTGATGTTTCAGTTCATGTTGAATCTGGTGTTCGTGAACGGTTCTCGTTAAGGCGGACATCGTTGTTCTCCTCGGCGGTTGAAACCAACCGTTTCGGTCATGATGTAAACGCAGACCAAGCAAGGTATCATATGGAAAGTGGAAGAGTTGTCGAGTATGATGGAAAAACACATTGCCTTCACCTTCGTGTTCATCCTTCTTTTCGCCCTTCCTTCCTACTCCACGCAAGCCGAGGAATCAGAGGTCGTCGAGGCCTTTGGCGATGGTTTCGTGGAAGTGGTCATCGCCGACGCTTTCGACGACCTTCGAAGCCCAACCGACCTTGAGTTTCATCCCGGTCGCACCAATGAACTCTGGATTGCCAATCAAGCCACGGACAGCATGACCATCGTCTCCAACACGGGTCTTGATAATCAGACCTCTCAAAACCGTGAGGACGCCTACAGCAACCACTTCTTAGAGGAGGTCAGTGCCATTGCTTTTGGTGCCTACCACCCCGAGTTTGACTGGCAGTGGGGATCGGCTCAGGAGACTGACAACACCTACTGTGGACAGGGCACACCGAACAACTTCATGGGCCCATCGCTTTGGCCTTCTTCGTTGGACCATTACGCCGTTGAAAACCAGAACAACGATCTGCTTGGCAGCCACATCGACATGAACCATGAATCGCCCTTTGGGGTTGGCATTGCCCACGATGTTGACAATGTCTACTGGTACAACGACGGGCATTACGGAGAACTCGTTCGGTACGACTTCAAGGAAGACCACGATACGGGATACGATGACCACTCCGATGCCATCGTTCAACGCTATTCTGATGTGCAACTCACCCACATTCTCGGTCTGCCCGGACACATGGTCCTTGACAAGGAATCGGGCGTTCTCTACATTGCTGACCCTGCAGCCAATCGGGTGCTCTGGGTCAACACCGACGACAGCACCTACACCACCACCGACATCATGAACGATGCCTCTCGGCTTGAACCGCTGGCTGAGTACTCCAGAATCAACGGTATTGAGTGGGGTGTCCTTGCGACGGGCCTCAACCGACCCTCCGGTATCGCTCTTGGTGATGGCGAACTCTTTGTGTCTGAATACGGCAACGGCAACATCGTGGCCTACGAACTGTCCACCAACGGTAAAGCGGGAACCTACCTCGATGAAATCCAGACCACGGCGTCCGCCATTATGGGCCTCGAAATCGGGCCAAATGGCCACCTCTACTACGTTGACCACGACCAAAACGAAGTCGTGCGCATCGATCCGTTCATGGACGAGGATGGGGACGGCATCGGCGATGATGCTGACAACTGTCCGATGGTTCCCAACGCTTCTCAATCCAACTACGACGGCGATGACGTCGGAGACGCTTGCGACCAAGACGACGACAACGATGACGTGCTGGACGGCGACGACCTTTGCCAGCAAGGAACGCTCGAATGGCTCTCAACCAGCCAAAATGACCACGATGGTGACGGTTGTAACGACGCCACTGAAGACGCGGATGATGATAACGATGGCGTCTACGACTTCGCCGACTTTTGTTCGACCGGCACGCTCGCATGGACCTCAAGTGGACAAACAGATTACGACGGTGATGGATGCGCTGATGCCGATGAAGACGTGGACGATGACAACGACCGAATTTGCGATGGCACCCAACTTGATGACCGGTGGGCCTGCACCGTTTCGACGGTAGAGGTTGACCTGTGCCCCACCAGTTCCTTGACCTTCACTTCCTCTAACAGCAACGATGCTGACCGGGACGGCTGCGAAGACACCAACGAGGACGCCGATGACGACAACGATGGTTTCCTGGACAACGAAGACAATTGCCCAATGCTCGCAGGAACAAGCTCAGAAGGTGGCGTTCTCGGCTGCACCGATGGGGACGCTGATGGATACAGCGACACCACCGATACCTTCCCCGTTGATGGAACACAGTGGTCCGACCTTGACGAGGACGGTTATGGCGACAACCCAGATGGATTCCAGGGCGATGCCTGCATCATACGAGCTGGCACTTCCACCGAAGACCGGTTTGGATGCGCTGACACCGACGCTGACGGATGGTCGGATCTCAACGACGCCTTTCCTGCCACGAGTTCGCAGCATCAAGACAGCGATGACGACGGATACGGAGATGCTGCTGACGGTTTCCAACCGGACCAGTGCCCAACTGAAGCGGGTACGTCGAACCAAGACCGATTTGGGTGCCTCGATACCGACGGTGATGGTTGGTCTGACCTCAACGATGCCCTTCCCGAAGAGGCAACCCAACACCTCGACAGTGATGGCGATGGGTACGGCGACAACGTAGATGGCGCAGAGCCAGATGCTTGCCCGAACGAATTTGGAACATCCACTCAACAACGCCTGGGGTGCCTTGATGGCGATGCAGATGGCTGGTCAGACACCGTTGACGTCTACCCTAACGATGAACGAGTTTGGTCGGACACCGATGAAGATGGATTCAGCGACCAACCAGGTACAGAGCTCTCGGATGATTGCCCCGAAGTGTATGGTACATCTACGGAAGATGCGCTCGGCTGCCTGGACACCGATGGTGATGGTTGGTCAAATTCTGCGGATTCCTATCCCGAAGATGCCACCAAGCACGAAGCCGGTGGTCTCCTTTCTATGCAGAACCTCTACGTCGGACTTCTCGTGTTGTTCGTCGCCTTGGTTGTTATAGGCTTCACGAGTCGACGTCGCAGTTCCGAACTCACCATCAAAACACCAGCAACCTTGCCATCCGCACCGGCGCTCGTCCAACCCACTGGACCGCCACTCCCTCCTGCCGGGCTGCCCCCAGGTTGGACCATGGAACAGTGGGCATGGTACGGTGAAGACTACCTCAAAAATCTGTGAAATCCGAAGTGTGGTTCGTTCAATCGTCTTTTGGCGGTACGGAGATCCCCCATCCTACGTAGGCGGCTCCCAAGCGATTGGCCCAAACAGATAGGATTTCCCAAGCACCGGATACAGTGAACGGTTCTTGGTCGATTTCGGGTTCAAGGCGGACGGTAACACCCCACTCATCGCATTCCAAAACGGCTTTGGCGTGGAAGCGCAATCGCCCTTCTTCAAACAGGATTCTTTTGTCGTGGAAGACATCCACCAAACGGTCTTCGAGACGCGCTCGAATGGCTTCTGGTGTGCGCTCTTTTTCCTCGTGATTGCTCATGATATTATGGGCATTTTAGGAGGTATAAACTCCTTAACCGGTGGATAAAAATCCGTTCATCATGAATGGCTCATGGCGAGGTTCAATCGATCAATCAACGTCAACCCAAGGGCTGTTGTCGCAGGTCCCATCGTAATAGATGAAACCGTCTTCTGAGCCGGCAGAGAACCGCACTTCCTCGCACCCGTTTTGACAAAAATTCTCAGGACTGGTGAAGGTCAATGTCGTGGCCCAGGATGAGCCATCGTGTCCGTCCCCATAATTCTCCCAATCCGCTTGGCGGAACGCAATTTCTTCGACCGTTCCATCACTGAATTTGACATCCAAACCGACCCATAGGTCCTGATTGGCTTCATGCACCTCAGATTCTTCAAGCCAACCTCCGCCTCCACTGACCAGTTCAAGGATCACCGTGAGTTGGTCTTGACTGTCGACCGTCTTCGTGTCGTAGACGTAATCGTATCCGCCGTACATTTCCTCGTAGGCTTCTCCGCATCCAACGATGCCAGTAAGGCCGGTGCAACCTGATAGTGTGAATGTGGTGATGACCAAGATGGCGAGAACCTTCGTTTTCACCACAGCGAATCATCCACCATGTTCTGTATTCCCGTAAGGAATTGTTCAACCAATGGCCTGAATCTCTTCGTCGTGCTTCTTGAGCAGGTTTCGCAACTTCACCTTGAACGATGGCGTCAGCATTTCGTTGTCGGTGGTCCACTCCTCCGGGTCAAGGATGAGGGTTCGTGCCACCTCATATCCCTTCCAGTCGGGTGCGACCATGTTGTTCTTCTTCAGGTCGTCAAGCAGGAACTTCCGCACGTCGGCGTTGGCACAAAGGGCAGCGTCGTCGCCAGAGGTATCCATGCCGGCGCCCTTGAGGGCGGCACGAAGTGCTCCCATGTTCGGGTGGGCGATGAGGAAGGTGTTCAGCATGTTTCGACCGTCGAGGACGCACTGTTCCACCAACGGGTTGAGGGTGATGGTCTCCTCAAGGCCAGATGGAGCAACGTACTTTCCGTTTTCCAACTTGAATTGGGACTTGACGCGACCGGTGATGGACAGGTAGCCATCGGGCGTTAACTTGCCCAGGTCGCCGGTACGGAAGGTTCCGGGTTCGATGATGACCTCCTTGGTTGCCTCTTCGTTGTTCCAGTAACCCATCATCACGTTGGGGCCGGTGACCACGATTTCACCTTCATCTGGACGCTCTGGGTCGTCCCAGGCATCGGTGTCAATGGTGACCTTCACGCCGTTGGCGACCTTGCCGACGGTGTTGAGGCGGCTCGTGCCAGCTCCTGACCAACCGTTGGCGGAGACGAGTGGAGAGGTTTCGGTCAATCCGTAGCCTTCGTAGCAGTTGAAGCCGACCATCTGAATGAAAGCAGCGACATCAGGAGAGAGGGCAGCAGCACCGGACATACAGAAGCGGATGTTACCACCAAAACGGGCGCGGACTTTGGACCAAACCAACTTGTCCCACAACTTGTCAAAGAAGCCGCTGGGGGGTACTGCATCGCACTCAACACCGGCCTTAGCGATGCGCTTTGCCGCTGATTTCTGTGCTTTTCCAACAAAGACCTTCTTGAGGCCCGTGGCGGCTTCAAACTGAGCGTTGACACGGTCGTAGAACTTGTTCCACACACGTGGCACAGCTAGCAAAACGGCCGGCTTGATCTCAATGCACTCGTCGGCGATTTTGGTCAGGTCGGAAATCAGGTTGATGTGAACGCCACAGCGAATCATCCAGTGCAGGTCAAAGGTGGAACCGAAGGAGTGAGCCCAAGGCAGGAAGGCAGCGTTCTTGTCGCCCACGTAGATGGTGAAGGCCGACTGTACACAGAGGATGTTGGAAAGCGTGTTCCAGTTTGAGAGCATAACTCCCTTGGGGTTGCCTGTGGTACCTGAGGTGTAGATGAGGGTGTTCAAGGCAAAGGGGTCGTCAACGATTTCAAACATGTCAGCATTTCGTCCTGCGGCAACAAATTCGCTCCACGAATGAACGGTCACACCTTCGGGTGGCAATTCGTTGGCAGGTTCATCGCCGAGGAGCAGCACGCCACATGAGGGCCATCCGCTCGCATCACCGGGCATGTTGGCCACGAGTTTGTCGAGCACAGCCGTGTCGGCTACGGCCAACAAAGAGGGCGTAGAATCGTTGAGAATGTAGGCCCACTCGCTCCCGTGTTGATGGGTGTACATGGCGGTGTAGGCGGCTCCGATACCGTTCGCACCGTAGGAGAGCGCTGCCCATTCCACGGAGTTGTTGAGGATCAGCGCCACACGGTCGCCGGCTTTGACGCCAACCGCCGAAAGTTGCTTGCCCACCGAGGTGGCGAGTTCGCCAAATTGGTTGTACGAAATGTGAGTTCGGGGCATGCCTGGAGAGGGAATGTAACCGAAGCACGGCAAGTCGCTGAAGCGGTCAACGCTCGTCATGAGCATTTGGTAGAGCGTGCGAGGGTCATCTCCCTCTGGCTTCTTCCATTGTCGGTCGTTCGGCTGTCGTTCCCATGCAAGTTCAGAGGGTTCCATGATTCACCAGTGTTGCATTTACCATTTGAATATCTCCCCGCTACTGGATGAGGATGTTTTGCACGTTTTTTCGCCAATCAGCCCCGTCGTTGCGGTTGGCTAGGGGGCTGGCTGGACTTGGATGCCAGCACGTGGTAATCTCCACATCTCGTCCATCGCTCGCTTTCCCAGGCCCCTTTTTTCCAGCGTTGAATGCGAGGCGAGCCCGCTTCTCGGCGTACTTGCCAACACCGACGATTCGAGTAATACCCATAATGTCCACAACCTCTCGTAAGTGGTTGTCGCAGGCTTCCAGCACCGGTTCAATCAGCGCTTTGGGAACTTTGTCAGGTGTGATGTTCTGACCTCGCTCTCCGAGCAACAGCAGTGGACAGTGGTTGACAACGAACAGATGGGCAAAGGTGGCTTCTGGCGAACCGTAGAGTTCATCCATCAAATTCCAAAGGCGTGTGCCTGAAACTTCTTGCCGCTCCAAATCCATGCCGACGATGGGACGCTTTGGATGAGCATTGGCGGGCGTCGTGAGTTCTCTCGCCTCAATACGCAGGAAGTCCCTGGCCACGTGGGTGGCTCCGAACGGGACGCCCGTTTGCGCCATGCCCCAAGGTCCGGGATTCATACCCAGCAGTAACGTTGTGGCGCCCAGTCCGCCCCACTGTTCGATGAATTGGACATGGTGGTCCCAAGCATAGTCCAGAGGATTAGTTGCGTGGGCCACAGCCTCTGCTTTCTCGAGGCTTGTGATGGCCTTATCACACACTGCGGACAAGCGGCGTGCCGCTTGCTTGAGTGGCTCGACGGTGGACACAGTCTCCCGATGAGGCGGCGCTTGATAGTGGTTCTCAAGTCCCGATATGTCAGAAAAAGTAATTTATTCAACATGGGTTGATGTTCATTCAATACGGGTTAGCGCGCTGAAAAAAGGTTCAAACCCGTTGTCCCAGGGGATATTCGCTTGCTTGAACCACGATTGGGGGTCGTCGAAAGGAAGCCCTTCCGTCCGTTTTCGGAACGCCTTGGCTCGTGCAGCAACAAGATTCCAGGCTGATTTCTTGCCAATGCCGGGAATGGCTTCGAGTTGCTTTTCCGACATCTTCAACGGATTCATCCCAATTTCTACGCCTGTGATGGATCTGGCCCCATGACCTGTGATGACCACACTTGATTGTGTTTCGAGAGGGATTTTGTATTCGGCACCGACGAGGATGGGGTAGGCTCCAATTTGACGACCAAACGTGATGCCGGGCTTTCCGTGAATGCCCGGGTTTCGATGCAGTTCCGTCTCGTGAACTGGGAGGCGAGTTCGTCCATCATGGCTTTCCCAGTACACATCGTGAATCACTTTCCCGAGTGGGAAAAGTTCCTGCAGCAAGGGCTTGTCAATTTCATCGCGGCATGCCGTCTTGAAGGCAGCGAAGGCTTCACTCGGTATCTCTTGGAATCCTTCACCCTCTACCTGTCGTATGTTGATGCGGCGAAGCAGCAGACCTTCGTTGCGAATTTCACGAAGCAAATCCATGTTCATGGTGTAGGTTTGCTCGGTCTCACCGTTCAATCCGGCAATAAAATTGAGTCCGGGAAGCAACTTGGGTAGCCCACGCTCGCCACGTTCTCGTCCGTATTTGTTGATGAGTCGAATCGCCGACTTGAGTTGTGCTGGGTCGCAATTGAGCCAATTCGCTTCGTGAACGCTCGGGTCGGCCGATTCCAATCCGAATGAAAGCACAGCTCCGTCGGACAGTGTTTCTACCAAGGTTTTCGTGATCGCCTCTGATTCCTCGAGATGTTCGGCAATGATGGACGGGTTGCCGTTGTCGGTGTGGAGGATGCCGAGCCGATCGTCTTCACGAAGTCCATGAAGAAGCCGTGCAATTGGTTCTGGATTGGGAACAGGGTATTCCAATTCCCTCACGCCATCGGCCATGTAGGTGTAGGTGTCGGTCATCCCACCAAGGCGCACGTGATGGACACCCGCCTCATGTGCCAACCTCACTTCTTCGATGATGTCCTCCGGCGACCGCCAAATCGGAACGCCTTTCTTGGGCTCAATGCAAAATTTACACCCTCGCTTGTAGCGCACACAGCCCTGGTAGACCTCCACTTCGTAGGTTAAAGGACCAGGATTGTTTTGTGTGCCGAGGTCGGGGTGTTGGTGAACCGCTTTGCTGCCTGCTCCTGCTTGAGCCCAAGCCGTCCACTGTTCGGCTGTTCGCCGCTGATGCTTCCACTCACCGTGGTTGAGGAAATGGTGCAATGTCGCATCCGTGTCTTGAACGGCGAGGAAAAGATTCGGTCGAAGTGGTGTCCACCCTTGCTGCTTCCAACCACGAATGGCCCACCCACCAAACAGGGCTGGTGTTCCTGTAGGAAGGCTTCGAATCAAGGCCTGTGTCTCATTAAGGGAAATCGGTGTTCCACGAAGGTACTTTCCTGGCACAACGGCCCCAGCGATGCAAATGACGCCTAGGCCGTTTTGCAAGTGTTGTTCGATGCTTTGTGGGTCGTGTTTCAAGGCTTGTCGATAGCGGTCCACGGTCATGTAGTCGTAGGGAGTTTTGGAAGCTTCGAGCACGCCACACACATAGCGAACATGGAAACCAACGTAGGGAGGAACACCAAACGCAGCGGGTTCATCTTCGTAGCCGTCCAAGACCAACCAGCGTGGCTCAGACGATTCAACCATACCGTGAGGGGCAGGGGAGGCGACTTCAATCCTTCTTCTGGCGGGGGCGTCGCTTGCGCTTCTTTCCACCGTCGCCTTCTTCACGGAGTGCCTGAAGTTCTCGGGAGGATTTTCCTCCATCGTCGCTGTTTCGGTTGCCACCACGGCCACCGCCTTTGCCACCTTTGGCCTTGGCGATGTCGACCTTGATCTTGCGACCTTCAACCTCGGCGTTGTTAATGGCAGCCACGACGGCTTCTCCTTTGTCCTTCTCAGCGATGAACACGAACCCGAAGCCCTTGGCCTTTCCACCCGGTCCGGTGGCGAGGATGACTTCGTTCACCGTAGCGTGGGCAGCCACGAGTTCCTTGAGTTGTTCTTGCGTAGCCGTGAAGGGGAGGTTTCCGATGTAGAGTTTCAAACCTTCAGGCTCTTTTCGTTCCTTCCGCCCTTTCTTCTTGTCGTCGTCAGCGTCGCGGACACCGATGCGGCGTCCGTTGATTCGGTGGCCGTCGAGGGCTTTGATGGCCGCCTCGGCCATGGATTTTTCAGCGTAGGTAACAAATCCAAAGCCACGGTTCACGCCGCCATCGTCGGTCAATACGACGCAATCGGTCATGTCGCCGTGACCTTTGAACAAGTCTCGAAGTTCATCCGTTCCAACATCACGAGGAAGCCCACCGACAAAGAGGCGCGTGCCTGGTGCGGCGCGCTGACGTCCACCGCCACGGCCACCTGCTTGGCCCTCGAAGCGGAAGTAGGTTCGCTCTCGTCCGTCTTCACGGACATCGGCAGCGATGAACGTTGCACGCCCGGCGGGGCCCTTAGCGAACATGGCTTCGGCTGCAGCACCCCATCGCTTACCAGCGTTGTTGAGGGCGCTGGCTCCTTGGTCGAGTTCGGCCCAGCCCGCACCGTAATTGTCAGCGAGGGCACGATAGGATTGGTAGCTGCAAGTGTTGCATTTGACGTTCCAGTCTCCATCAAGTTCGGCTTGAAGTGTGTCGCCGCAGGAAGGGCAAATGGCATGGAGCACGCCGCAATCGTTGCGTTCACGGAAATCAAGGCGAACCACGGGTTTGACCTCTTTGATGACGGCACGGCAGACATCTCGGCGGCGCAAAGCATCGGAGGTTTGGTGCATAAAGCGGTCAACCAGTCCGGTGACAAAGAATTGTCCGTAGAGGTGTTGAGGTTGGAGCGAGCCAGGTTTTCCTTCAACGCAGAGGATCATGGCCTCCCCGTGCTTTTCGTTGAGTTTGACCACCTCGCAGAGTACAGTATCGCCAACGGCGGGCTCAACGACTGGTTTGGAGGGTGCCACGGAAATGGCATTACCCTCAACGTGGACATAGCCAACGACGGTGGAGACGATGTTTCCTCCTGCAATGGCGGTACCTTCGCCGTGTTCGTGTTCGCCTTCTTGGGCGATGATGCTTCCAGGGGTGACGAGGCTCGCCGTCATAATTCTCATTCCATTCGCAGACATGGCCCGAAATAGGTCGCACGCCGTTCGCTGATTTGACGGGAGGGTTCCCTCCTTTTGAACCCCCCTTATGGTTCAAGCATCGTCATCAATGGCCAACTGAGCGTTGCCTTCTCGAAAGAATCGCCAGCACTTGACGTCGGTTTTCCCTTTGCGTTGGGCATGATGCTCGTAAGTAGCGGGAAGTCGAAACTCGGTTCGAAGAACCGTTTCTGCCCACCAGCCATGCTCTTTGGCCATCGGTTCGAGATGGGTTGCTCTGTCGCTGTGAAGGACATGGATGGATGTGGCTTTGGAGGCAAAGGCGGCCTCCAAAAAAGGGCGGTCAGCTTTCTCACGCTGAACGCCCCATGGAGGGTTCATAACGATGATATCAACGCCCTCCAGAGGTACTTCGTCCAATCCAACGGTGGCGGGGAGAATCCTGGCCCGTGCTCGCAACTCGTCATCAAGCGAGTCAATGTTGGCCTCGAGGGCCTCGAGAGCGGTGGGGTCGGATTCAACGAAGACCACCTCGCTCGCACCCAACAGCAAAGCCCCAATTCCCAGGATCCCATTCCCCGCACCCATGTCAACCACAGTGCTTCGTTCAAATCCATCGAGTTGATCCACGGCCAACATCCAGTAGGAGGCCAAGTCTCCTTCGGTGGCGTATTGTTCCAAGGCGACGTTTTCACACGGATGGGGTGTAAGTTTTGACAGTTTGATGGCCAGATGCTTCGGGCGCATTCGCCTCACCAACGTCGTTGTTGGTAGGGGTTGCCTTGTGGCTGTTGCGATTGCATTTGCATCCGCATGGCTTGGATTTGTTGTGCTTCAATTCGCAACCGTTGTAGGAGTTGCTCACCCGGCTGTTGATTGCCACAGAATCGACAAAAGCGAGTGCCGTCGTGGAGTTGTTGGCCGCAGTTGATGCAAAATCCCATGATACTCCCTCAAAAAGTTGCTCTTCGTTGTTTGATTTAGACCTTCTCATTCCATGGCCGTCATCTGCAATAAGATGGGCCAGGTTTCAAGCCCCTCTGCAATGGCGCGTTCGCTAATGTCTTCCCAACGTGGGTCATCCATGAACTCGGAAGGTTGCATGCCAGCATCGATGAGTTCCTGGAAGAAGGCGCGCAGTTCGGCCTCAATTTCCGAGACCTCAACGACTTCTTCCGCCACCTCTGGCAGTTCCACGGCTTTGGTTTCCTCCGGTTCTTGCCCCGCTTCAGGTGCGGCCTGTGGCGCTGGTGCACCAGGGAGAGGGATTCGTTCTTTGTCCTCTTCAGGGGTGGGCGTTGAGGCACTGTTCGGTGGAAGCGGTACATCGGCCTGTTCAGCTGCTGCACTTTCATCTTCAACGGGCGGGGATTCGTCCACCGGAGGCATAGGAGCCGCCTCGGATTTGGTTTCACCTGTTGGTGCCTCACGTGGTTTTTGATTGGGCATTGTGGCGGGTGGAGCCACCGGTTCGGGCTCAGGAGGTGCTGGTTTTTCCAGTCGGCCCACGCCAAGCACCTCTGCTTGTTGACGAGCCATTTCAGCCGCCGCCCGCCTTGGCAGGCTGACGAAGCATTTTCCTGGAAGCGATTCAGCCGGGAATGGAAGGAAGTACTGCTCCAAGGCCGAAAGCGAGGGGTGTCGGAAGCAGAGCGTTTGGACCGCTTCAAACGGACGCTGAGACGGCAAGCCAACCGAGAAAGGCGTCGAGGCCAATTGGATGGAGTTTCGCAACCATCCTTCGTTGTTGATGAGTTGTTGCATCCAAGGTCCCATGTCGGCGGTTGCAATGTTGACAAACATGAAGGAGGCAGACCGCGGGTCAAACCCCTGCTCTTTGAGCAGATGAGCCTCAGCCCGTGGACGATGGAAGACCGAGATAACGGGCTGTCCGTGTTCAATCATATCTCCATGGAGTTCCATCATTTTCCGTTCCTTGCGCGGGCAGAGCATCAGCAATGTCATCCGAGTCGCATGCGGATCCCAAATTTCGCCCCACCGAGCGGATGCTTCGTTCATGAGTTGACCGACGGTCATGTCCGGAATCATGGCGGTTATTCCCATCTCGGCACCCATTGCGAGGAGGTGGTCCCGACCTTTTACCCTACGGGTGAACCGTTTTGCTTCAAAGCAGTTCCATGTTGTAAGCGAGTTCAGCAAGGAAGACCACGCCGCCTGCAGCGCCACGAATCGTATTGTGACTAAAGGCCTCAAACAAGACGGTGTTGGGACGAGGGCATCGCAGGTTTGCCACGACTACCGCCATGCCGGCCGCACGTTCAGTGGCCGGGTTGGGCGATTTGGGGAAGCCGTTTCCATCCGCAAAAAGATGAGCCTTCACATCGATGGTAGGAGCCAACATCAGCGGCTGGTGTGGAGCGCTTGGGAGGTGGTTCATGCGACGCTCTTGGGACCATGCCGACAACACCCGTTCGACCCCAGCTTCATCGGTTGAGCCGGCGAAGGTAGCCTCAACGAAGACATGGTGTCCGTCGCGGCGCATGGTTCGAGCGCAATCCAATTCCGCTTCACCGTTCCACCCAAGGAGATGGCG
>VMHT01002265.1_pt1 | contig 13515 bp, 13 predicted proteins | sample 4693611 | NCBI WGS metagenome assembly VMHT01 (sample SAMN12280063, study PRJNA550983) | marine metagenome | isolation source: seawater sampled from same location over 5 years 0.02-0.2 micron viral filtrate | place: USA: collected off the coast of southern California halfway between the port... ... | reverse complement strand
TTGCTAAAGAAAAACCAAAATCAATTATAAGATCTAAGATCGAAGTTGCAGTTGGCATACAAAGTTTTCAAGCTAGAGAATTAGCTTTTGGATTAGGTATCGAACCAGAGTTAATAAGAAGAGTATCAGAGACTATAGTTGGGTGCGCTAAAGCTTTTAGTGAACTGGATGCAACAATGGTGGAAGTGAATCCTCTGGTAATCTCAAAACAAAAACAAATTTTAGCGTTAGATTGTAAAATGAGCTTTGATAATAATGCAATGTTTAGAAGAGACAAAGTATCTGAATTAAGGGACAAAACTCAAGAAGATGAAAAAGAAGTTTACGCATCTGATAGAGGTTTAAACTATGTTAGCTTGGAAGGAAATATCGGTAACATTATTAACGGTGCAGGTTTAGCTATGGCATCTATGGATATGATCAAGTTGGCTGGAGGAGAGCCTGCTAATTTCTTAGATGTTGGTGGTGGAGCAACACCAGAAAAAATTGTTAAAGCATTTAGATTAATTACAATGGATAAAAAGGTTAAAGTAATTTTAGTAAATATTTTTGCAGGAATTAATAGATGTGATTGGGTTGCTGAGGGAATAGTTCAAGCTTTAGAAAAAATTGAAGTTAAAGTTCCATTAGTAATTAGATTAGCTGGCACAAATGTAGAAAAAGGGAACGAAATTCTTAAAAAAAGTAAGTTAGATTATATAGAAGCAAGTACCTTAGAGGAGGCAGCTAACAAAGCGGTAGCAGCATTAAAATAATGTCAGTAATCATTCATAAAGATACAAAAATAATAATCCAAGGCTTTACAGGAAAAATGGGAACTTTTCATGCTGAAGAAATGATTAAATATGGTTCTAATATTGTCGGAGGGGTCACTCCTGGTAAGGGAGGTCAAAAACATTTAGACAGGCCAGTTTTCAACACAGTTAAAGATGCAGTCAAAAATACTGGTGCTACTGCATCAATTCTATTCGTACCACCTGCTTTTGCAGCCGATTCTGCAATGGAAGCAGCAGATGCAGGCATCAAGACTTGCGTTTCTATCGTTGATGGAATCCCATCTCATGACATGATTAGAATTAAAAGATATATGAGAAGATATTCACGAAAGGAAAAAATGACTCTTGTTGGACCTAACTGTGCAGGAATTATTAGTCCTGGTAAATCAATGCTGGGAATAATGCCTGGTCACATTTACAAAGAAGGTAGAGTTGGCGTTATCAGCAGGTCAGGAACGTTGGGTTATGAAGCAGCACAACAAATGAAAAATTTAAATATAGGAATTTCTACAAGTGTTGGAATAGGTGGTGACCCTATTAACGGCAGTTCTTTCAGGGATATAATTGAAAAGTTTGAGACAGATGATGAAACTGATGCAATTTTGATGATTGGTGAAATTGGAGGACCTCAAGAAGTTGCTGCCGGAGAGTTTGCAAAAGAAAATATGAAAAAACCAGTCATAGGATATATTGCAGGTTTGACCGCTCCCAAAGGAAGGGTTATGGGACACGCAGGCGCAATTGTCTCTGCTTACGGAGAAAGTGCAATTGAAAAAGTTGAAATTTTAAAAGAATGTGGGGTTACTATTTCAAAAAATCCCTCTGTTATGGGAGATACTGTAAAGTCAGTCCTGGAAAAAATTTAAATGAATTATGATAAAAATAATATTTTTGCCAAAATATTGAGAGCAGAGATTCCTTGTAAAAAAATTTATGAGGATGAATTTGTTTTATCATTCTACGATATTAATCCTCAAAAAAAAATACATGCTTTGGTTATCCCCAAAGGAGAATATATTGATCTAGATGATTTTACTACCAATGCCTCATCAGAGGAAATGATTGGTCTATTAAAAGGTATTAATATTGTTGCAAAAAAACTGGGTATTTCAGCTGATACTGGAAAAGGTTATAGGGCTTTATCTAATATCAGTGAGCATGGTGGTCAAGAAGTACCACATTTACATTTTCATTTATTTGGAGGTGAAAAAGTTGGTAAGATGGTTGTGTGAATAAAAAAATTGAGAGAAATTATTTAGAAATAAACTCTTTAAATGATTTAAATGAAATAAAAGTATTTCCTAATGAATACTTTTTAGAATTAGTAGAACCTGAAAATTTTCAAATAAATAAGTTTTTTTATAAAAATGTCGGAAAAAAACATAATTGGGTCGATCGTTTAGTTTGGACAGATAAAAATTGGACAGAGTACACAACTGATAATAAAGTAAAAACTTTCATTATAAAAAAAAACAACGATTTAGCTGGTTATTTTGAACTAATTTTTCATAAAGAACCAAATGAAGTTGAAATAGCTTATCTTGGTTTATTAGAGGAGTATCAAAATAAAAAAATTGGATCTTTTCTATTATCTTCTGCAATTAAAAAGGCTTTTAAAGAAAATCCTAATCGTGTGTGGGTACATACTTGTTCTTTAGATCATAAAAATGCTCTTAAAAACTATATGGCTAGAGGTATGAAAATTTATAAAAAGGAGACAATTTACGTCTAACTTATTTTTGTGTGGGGAGTTTAAATAAATTTTTTTTTATATTTATATTTTTATTAATTGATGAAAGAAAAGTAGTATTGATATTTTGGTACATATCGGTTGTTTGCCAACCAATCAGATTGTAAGATTTTTTATCAAAAAAAAGACTTATTTTGTTATCATCCTCAGTAAAGTTATAATTTATAAATCCGTTATTTATTTTTTCTCCTTCTGAGTTTTTTAGCTTTTTTAACAAAAAATCTTTGTCTAAAATTAAATTCAATGGAGTTTTTTCAATAGGATAAATATAAAAACTACTAGCTGTCTTTATGACTAGGGAATTTCCATTAGATACTAGTATTTTTTTTTTAATTTTATATTCACAATATATTTTTTTTGAATATTCGATAATACATTCCCCGTTCTCAATTTTACCATTAGTATTTTGTTCAAATTTAAAGGATATATTTTCAATATTTGATAGGTTTTCAATTATATTATCTTTAAAAGACGCAAGTGTATTATTGGTAAATAGTATAAAAAAAATAATAACAGAATACTTTTTCATTAAAGGACATCTCTTTTGCCAACATGATTTGCTTTACTTACGATTCCCTCTGCTTCCATCATGTCAATTATTCTTGCAGCTCGATTATAACCTATTTGAAGTTTTCTTTGCAAAAATGAAGTGGAAGCTTTACCTTCAGATTTAATTATTTCAATCGCAGTTTGATATAATTCATCCTTATCTCCCTGATTTTTAGAGTTCTCATGAATTTCTTTTTCATCTACAAAATTTAGAATTTCATCTACATAATCAGGTTCAGCTTGTGATCTTAAAAAATTATTTATTTTTTCTATTTCATTGTCTGAAACAAAGGGAGCATGTATTCTTACAATTCTGTTAGCAGAGGACATATACAACATATCACCTTTACCTAACAATTGTTCTGCACCTTGTTCACCTAATATAGTTCTGCTATCAATTTTAGATGTTACTTGAAAAGATATACGCGTAGGAAAATTTGCTTTAATGGTTCCTGTTATAACATCAACACTTGGTCTTTGGGTTGCCATAATTATGTGAATTCCAGCAGCCCGTGCCATTTGTGAAAGTTTTTGAATATAGTTTTCGATTTCCTTTCCTGCCACCAACATTAAATCAGACATTTCATCTACAACAACAACTATGAATGGCATCGGAAGTTTATGTTTAGCATTGTAGCCGTCTATATTTCTTACTCCTTCTCTGGTCATTAATCTGTATCTGCTTTCCATTTCTTTGACCACCCAACCCAGGACAGAAGCAGCTTTTTTAGCTTCAGTAATAACGGGACATAGTAAATGGGGAATACCTTCATAAGTAGATAGTTCAAGCATTTTAGGATCAATTAAAATAAATTTACATTTGTCAGGAGTATGTCTAAATAAAAGTGATAAAATAATAGTATTTATACAAACAGATTTTCCTGATCCAGTGGTGCCAGCAATTAACAAGTGTGGCATTGACGCTAAATCCCCAATTAAAGGTATTCCTGAAATATTTTTTCCTAATGCGATTGGTAGCTTGATATCTTTTTTCTTGAAATCACTATTATTTAATATTTCACTTAAATAAACATTTTCCCTAGAAGAGTTTGGTAACTCAATACCAATTGTATTATGTCCAGGAATAGTTGAAATTCTTGCAGATTCAGAACTTGTATTACGAGCTATATCATCTGATAGATTTATTATTTTAGAAACTTTAACTCCTGCAGCTGGTTCAAATTCATTTAAAGTTACAACTGGTCCATGACTAATCTTTTTAATATTCCCACTTACACCAAAATCTAAAAGAATTTTTTCCAGAAATTCTGGATTTGAATTTTCATTTTTATTAATATTTCCTCGTTCTTTTTTATCAGGTATTTTTAATAAGTTATTTGTAGGTAGTAAAAATTTTTTTTTACTTAACAATTGATTTTGTTCTGCTTTAATAAATGGCAAGTCTTCCTGTATCAAATTTTTAATTTCTTGTTGGGGAATATATTCTTTTATGATTTCATTTTCCTTTGTATAATTTTTTGCAGTTTTCCTGAATATTAAATTAATAATACTTTTTATTAGCATAATAGAATTTTTAATTTTAAAATTTATACTAAGAAAGAAAAATAAAAAAATTAAGATAATAAAAGAGTAATAAAAGATAGTCTGGTTTATATTAATAATTTTTTCAAATAATGATTGATTAAAATAACTTCCAACAAATCCACCATTTCCATTTATAAAAAGTTCAAATGATTCATTATAAAAAAAATTGAAAAATATTCCTCCAATAATTGAGTAAATGACTACATAAAAAGAATTTTCTATAAGTAAAAGAATTTCCTTTTTTTTAAAAATGTTTATTCCTGTAATTATGTAAGTTATGGGTATTAGAAACGATATAATACCAATCGATTGTAAAAATAGATCAGATATATAACTTCCTTGAAAGCCAAAAACGTTTTGAATTTCTAAATCTTTATTAAAAATAAAATTTGGATCTGATGGTGAGTAAGTAAATAAAGAGATTAATAAAAAAATTCCAATAAATGAGATAATAATACCAAAAATTTCTATCAACCTTTTAATAGTAAAATTTAGTATTGAATTAGCGATTTTTTTTATATTCATATCTGGTGAATCAAATTAACCACTTTGTATCATCTAATTTTTATTGTTAAAATTAAAATTTATTATGAAAGTTTGTATATTAGGAAATGGATTAACCAGCTTCACATTGGCTAAAGCTCTAGTTAACTTGGGGATAAAAGTTGATATTTTTCCGAATGATAAAATTAAAATTGATAGTAAAGGTCGAACACTAGGCTTATCGAGTAGCAATATAAATTTTTTTAACAAGAATATTTTAAATATAGAAAAATTACTCTGGGATATAAAAAGAATAGAAATTTTTACAGAAAATTTGAAAAATGAAAAAATATTAGATTTTTCTAATAATAACCAAAGAGTCTTTTCATTAGTTAGAAATAGTGAATTGTTAAAAAAATTACGATCCGTTTTAGTTAAAGATAAACTTTTCAGATTAAAAAAAAAAGTTAGTAATAATCGTTTATTAGAAAAAGATTACAATTTGATATTCAATTGTGATGTAAATAATTTAATAACGAAAAAATTTTTTTATAGAAAATTTTCAAAAGATTACCAAAGCTTTGCACATACAGGCATTATTAAACATCAAAAAATTAAAAATAATGTAGCTACTCAAATTTTTACAAAAAGGGGTCCATTAGCTTTTCTGCCTATTTCACAAAATCAAACTTCAATTGTTTTTTCAGTTCGAGGGAACAGAAAAGAAAATCTAAAAAAATTAATTAATCAATATAATAAAAAATATCAAATAAAAAGTTTAGAAAATATTAATTGTTTTGAATTAAAATCTTTTAATTTAAGAACTTATTATCATAAAAACATACTAGCATTTGGAGATCTACTTCATAAGATACATCCATTAGCAGGACAGGGTTTTAATATGTCTCTTAGAGATATACGAGAAATAACTTTTTTAATAAAGTCAAGAATTAGTCTTGGATTAGATTTAGATAATTCAATTTTTTATGATTTTGAAAAAAAAGTTAAACACAAGAATTTTATTTTTTCTAATGGAATTGATTTAATTTATGAGTTTTTTAAATTAGAAAGCAATTTTCAAAAAGATTTCTTAAGTAAATCCATTAAATTCCTTTCACATAATAAAAAATTAAATAAACTTATTATGAAATATGCTGATACAGGGAGAGTCATCTAACTCTACTGAATAGTATTGTTATCATATTGATCATAAGTGTAAGTAGTTAGTATTTCAGCAATTTTGTTTCTTCTAATATTAATGTCTTGTGCTTCTAATAAAATTTGCTTTTCTTCAAGAGTGAAAGGGGAAGCCATTGAGAGTGCATTTATAATCTCATCAAGACTTTGCTTTTTCATTGCTTCCCAATTTATAATAAATCCTTTTTTTTCAAAAAGCATTTTAAGATCTTTGAAGATCATTTCTAAATCAGAAAATTTAAGATCTTCTTTTTCATTACTCAAATCGTTTTTGAAATTACTAAAATCAATTTTACATTCGCGATATTTTTTTTTTGTATCAAGTTCTTTTATTATGTTAAATCTTATTAAGCCTTTAAGTTCTATCAAATACCTTGAGTCATCAGTTTCTTTGAAACTTATGATTTTACCCATACATCCTATTTCATATAAATGTGGTATATTATTATAATTTTTTTTTGAAATTTTTGGTTGAACCATACCTATAAGTTTATTCGATTTCATACTATCATTTATCATATCAGTGTATCTTGGTTCAAAAATGTTTAGAGGAACACTTGTTTTTGGAAAAATAATAAAGTTGCTCAATGGGAAAACGGGAATTGTTTCTGGTAAATTTATTTTCATAATAAATATTATATTAGTATATTTATGTTACTTTTTTAATTTAACTATCATCAAAATGCCTATTGATAAAACTGCAAAATGACACTAGTTTCAACACTTATAGAACAAGCGGGCATAGCTCAGTGGTAGAGCGTCTCGTTGCCAACGAGAAGGTCGAGGGTTCGACCCCCTTTGCCCGCTCCAAAAATATGTCAAAAATAATTACTCGTTTTTTTCAAAAATATGTTGGTTCACAGGATATTAGAACTTTTAAAAATAATTTTTTTTATTACATAATTTTTAGATTAATAAGAGGACATTTAAGTTCAAAAATTACTATTAAAATTTATAATTTTTTTGTCTCTGCAAGTAATCGTAAAAATGAAATGTCTTATTCTCTTTTAAGAAAATGTGACTTTGAAGATATTCAAGAAATAAAATTAATAAATTATATTGCCAAAGATTCTTTAATTTATTTATTTGATTGTGGGGCAAATTTTGGATTTTATTCGTTATATGTTGCCTCTAAAAATGAAAATAATAAAATAATGGCATTTGAGGCATCTCCTTCAACATATTTAGATCTGATAAAAAATGTTAAACTTAATAATTTTCATTCAATAAAATTAAACAATTTGGCTGTCTCAAATACTGAAAATTTAAATTTAAATTTTAATGAAAGTGAAAAGGATTGGGAAAGTTCGATTGTTCACTCTGATTTTAAAAATAAATCAAAAATTCTCGTTAAGTCTACAACTTTAGACTCAATAGTAAAAAATAAAATTCTTGATGAATATACAGTTATAATTAAATTAGATGTTGAAGGACACGAAATGAATGTTATTGAGGGAGGATTGTCTTTAATAAGAAAATATTCTCCTATCATAATTTTAGAATTTTCAAAATTTATAAATAAAAATAAGAATTTTAATTATTCATATTTGAGAAATTTTTTAAAAAAATACGACTATAATATCTATAATACAAAATATGAAATTACTGATTTAGAAACAGTCATAAATGAAATTAATCGTTTACCAAATGATATGTATGGAATAGGAAACAATTTTTTGATAAAAAAAGGTTCAAAAGTAGAAAATATTATAAAAAGTGTCTGATCTTTTAAAAAAAAAATGTATACCTTGTGAGGGAGGAGTTATTCCTTTTGATTTATCCGAAATTCACAAATATCAAAAAAAAGTTGACGGATGGGATATTATAAAAAATGACAATGAAATTTATTATTTAGAAAAGAAATTTACTTTTAAAAATTTTTTACAAAGTCAAAAATTTGTAAATGAGGTTGGTAAAATATCAGAGAATGAGGGTCATCATCCAGATATTATTTTTGGGTGGGGCTATGCAAAAATTAATATTACAACACATGCAATTAAAGGTCTTTCAGAAAATGATTTTATTTTAGCTGCCAAGATTGATCAAATTATCAATGCCTAAAATGTCTTGTTTTAGAAAATACTAAAATTTTATTTGTCTCATTTACAAATTTAATTATTTCTTTATCACGAATGGATCCATATGGTTGGATAATTGCTGAAACACCAGATTGAATTAATTTTTCAACACCATCTGTAAAAGGAAAAAAAGCATCAGATGCTGCAACTATATCATCGTTGCTATTTTGAAATTTTTTCATTTTGTCTATAGCTATTTGGCAACTATCTAATCTGCTTGGTTGGCCGGATCCAATACCAATTGTATTTAAATTGCTTACTAAAACTATTGCATTAGATTTTACGTACCGACAAACATTAAATGCAAAAATTAAATTTTCGAGTTGTATTCGATTTGGTTTTCTTTTTGAAACAATCTTAAAATCACTCTTTTTAAATATTTGTTTATCCTCTGATTGGATCAAAAATGAATGGTTAGAAGATATAATTTTTAATTTTTGATCAAGTAAAAAATTTGAAGCATCAATAAGCCTAATATTTTTTTTTGATTTTAAAATTTTCAATGCAGATTTATCAAAACCATTTGCTATAATTACTTCAAGAAAAATTTTATTTAATCTATTTGCTATTACTTTATTAATTTTAAAATTACAGGATACAATTCCACCAAAAGCACTTACAGGATCGCAATTAAAAGCTGATTCAAAACTTTTCAAATTATTTTTGTTTGCTGAAACTCCACATGGATTCGCATGTTTTACAATAACAGTTCCAATATTCTTTGGTAAAGATTTTGAGATTGATAGAGCAGTAAAAATATCATTATAATTATTGAAGCTTAATTGTTTTCCGTGAATTTGATTTATACTTGTTTTATTATTTGTTGAGTAAATTGCTGCATCCTGGTGAGGATTCTCACCATATCTTAATTTTTCAATTAAATTTGAATGAATAATTTTTTTTTGTGGAAAATCAATATTAGAAATTTTATTAAGATAAGTTGAAATAACTGAATCATAATATGCAGTTTCTGTAAAGGTCAATTGAGCCATCTTCTCTCTAAATTTAAGTGATGTAGCTCCATTATTTTTTTTTAATTCATTAATAAGATTTTGGTAATTTTCGCTAGAATTTATAACTGTGACATCATTATAATTTTTGGCTGCAGCTCTAACTAAAGTAGGCCCACCTACATCTATGTTTTCTATTATTTTTTTATGATTATTGGTTTGTTCAAGAGTTTTGTCAAAGGGATAAAAATTTACTATAACTAAATCAATATTTTGATAATCATTTTCTTTCATATCCTTCAAATGATTTTTATCATTTCGTTTATTTAAAATTCCAGCATGTATTTTAGGATGAAGTGTTTTTACTCTTCCTTGAAGAATTTCTTCTGATCCAGTAAATTTGGAAACTTCTAGACATTTAAATTTCAGTCTTTTAATTTCTTTGAAAGTTCCACCTGAACTGATCAGTTTTATATTATATTTTTTTAAATTTTCTAAAAGAAATTTTAAATTTTTTTTATCTGATAAAGAGATTAGAGCTGTTTTTATTTTTTTCATTATATTTTTGCTATATACCAATTAATATTTTCAACTTGATTATATGAAATTCCAGAAATAAAAATATTATGATTATCGATATATGTGTTTTTATTACCGAAATATAACCCATTATCAATATTTATATCAAAATTATCACAGGTAAATTTCCATCCTTCATCATCAAGTTCAATTAAAATTGATTTATTATCTTGAGTTTTCATTAATTTTATATTTGGTTCAATATGGAAACGAATATCAAATTTATAATTTTTATTTTTTTTATTTTTAATAATTTTATCAGTTCCACAAAAAATCATTTTTTCTGGAAAATATTCAATAATTCTTTCGTGAATTGAATTATATTTTTTAAGATAGCCATCGTGAGCCAGTTCTATCTTCCAATATTTTTTTTCGAATATAATATTTTTTTTTATAATTTTTAGACCCTTTTGAATTAATAATGAATTATCGATTTTACAAGATGATTGATCATCAATTATCAAAGTATTTTGGGCTGCACTAGATTTTGAAATTCTATTTAATTTAATATTTTTTTTAAAATAACCACAATTAGATAATAATTTCTTTTGATTTCTTATTATTTCAAAAGAAAGAGCCCCAGATTGATAATCTCTTGTAAATTTTGAATTTGGAGTTGGACCAGCGTCTATTGCTAAACAAGTTTTTTTATCTCTAAAAACTACATACCCTCCATGATCTTTATTTTCATTTTTGAATGTATAACCTAGCATCTTAAGATAATTATCAAATTCATGATTATTAGAATTTGAATTTCCATTGAATAAAAGGTTTGATTTAATATTTTGCCAAGAAAAAGCATAACCTTGCCCAAGATAATAAATAGTTTCTTCTATATGTTCCGGAACAGTTATTTGCGCTTCTTTGAACCATTCTCTAATAAGAATAAAATATTTTAAATAAAATATTAATTGTTTAATATTTCTTGTTTTAGGAAATCCTGTGTTATCAAGAGAATTTTTAGATATCTTTTTTAAAATGTCTAAACCATTAGAAAGATAATTTTTTTCAACTTTGTAACATAGCCCGACAAGAATTATTGCTGCACATCCTATTAATTTATCGTCGAACGAAAGTGGTTTTTTAAGTTCATTAATTAAGTGGTTAGTTTGCTTTTGTATCATTGAATTAAATTTTCTTTGGTAATTTTCATCACCACCCTCAAATGTAAGATTATAAGATGACAACCAAGCGATGATTCTTTTGGCAGTTAAGTCAAAATTCCAACTTTTTGAATCATATTTTTCATTTAATGTAATCCAGTTAGATACGATTGATCTTATTATCCTCTTTGAAGATTTTAAATCGAGACTAAAAAACCAATAAAAGCTATTTAAATTTTCAAATTCTTTTTTGCTTGTATTTTTTTTTGACCAAATATTTTCAAAAAGAAAATTATCAATTTTTATTTTTTTTTTTTGATATTTTATTATTGATGATAATAAATGAGGACTTGGTTTATAAAAAAAATTATTATTATTTATTTTTGAAATTTTTTTATCATACAAACTTGAATTGAGATAAAAGATTTTAAGTTGTCCAAATATTTTTGAGAAAAACCAGTTTTTATTAACCATAATTTTACTGAGATTTTAACAATTCAATATTTTTCTTTATATCCCCATTATTATTTTTAAAAATAGTAGTGCCAGAAACAAGAATATTTGCTCCAGCTTCAATAGCAGCTTTTGAGTTTTCAAAATTTATTCCACCATCTATTTCGATATCAAAGTTTAATTTTCTATCTTTTTGTATTTTTTTTAACTCTTTTATTTTTGGTAGAACTTCTGGCATAAATTTTTGTCCTCCAAAACCTGGATTTACACTCATTACCAGAACTAAATCAATTAGATCTAAATATTCTGTAATTATATCAACTTTAGTTTCTGGATTAAGAGAAACTCCAACTTTTTTATTTAATTGCTTTATTTTTGAAATTGATTTCTTTAAATCATCCGTAGCCTCAGGATGAATAGTTATAATATCAGCACCTGCTTCTGCATAGGCTTCAATATAATTGTGTACTGGGGAAATCATTAGATGAACATCAAAAATAAGAGAAGAGTGTTTTTTTAAAGATTTAATTACTGGAGGACCAATAGTTAAATTTGGAACAAAATGTCCATCCATAACATCTACATGGATCATATCTGCACCACTTTCTTCTAGTTTTTTTATTTCAGAACCTAATTGACTAAAATCTGCTGATAGGATCGATGGTGATATTTGTATTTTTTTCATTGAATACTAAAATAACTAGTATCAATTTTTAAAATTTAATTGAATTAAAAAATTGGTAAATTTGTCTCGAAATTTCACTTTCCAGAGGAAAAGATAACATACCCATCACTGAATAACCTAAAACCCATGGCATTAAGTAAAATCTAACCATAAAAAAGAACCAAGCGACATATAATGGAACCAAGGGCTGAATTATAAACTTAGGAGTAAGGGGTTTAAAAACTTTTAATAATGGATTTGTAAATTTTACAAATACTCTCATAAAAAAGAATTGAGAATCCTCCTTTTGAAAGATGTTCATTGCAACTCTGCCGATTAATGTCCACATTATTACGCCTAGGATATAGTCAATAATATAAACAAAAGGATGAAAATTAGCTGACATGAATAATTTATGTTAGAAAACTTAATTTTAAAAGGGGCGAATTTTATATCGCCCCTTATTAAAGATTATTTATTGTTTACCAAGGATCGATCTACCAGAAGGTACTCGAACCTCGTCAACCATTCTTTGTGTTGCAGCATTAGGCTCTGAAGTAATTAAACTTACAACAACCATAGCTACTAAACTGACAGCTGAACCAAAGATACCAAATGTTAACTGTGTAATACCTAAGAATCCACTTCCGCCATTTCTTACCCAAATCAGGTAACCCATACCAGAAAGTAGACCTAAAGCCATACCAGCTATAGCACCTTCTCTGTTAGCTCTCTTCCACCATACACCAAGTACAAGTGGGAAGAACAATCCAGACATCGCAAAGTCAAAAGCCCAGATTACTGAACCTAAGATACCTTGGATCTCCATTGCTGCGATAGTTGCTCCAGCAAAACCAATTACTACAAGGAGTACCCTTGCAACAACTAATCTTTTTGCAGTTTCTGCTTTTGGATCAATGATTTTGTAGTAAACATCATGTGAGATCGCATTAGCAATTGCTAGAATCAAACCATCAGCTGTTGACATGGCAGCAGCCATACCACCAGCAGCAACAAGACCTGAAATTACATAAGGTAATCCAGCTATCTCTGGTGTTGCTAACACAACGGCTTTACCACCCATGAAAAACTCGTTCAATTCGAGCGTTCCATTTCCGTTAAAGTCGCTTACAAACATTAAGTTTGCTTGGTTCCAGTTTTGATACCAATCTATCGATTGAACTTCTGCAATTGATTTACCGATAATACCAGTTGGTAATGCCGGATCAATCAATGACAATTTAGATAGCGTCGCTAACATTGGAGCAGAAGAATAAAGTAGGAAGATAAAGAATAATGACCAACCTACTGATTTTCTAGCTGCTTTAACACTTGGAGTAGTAAAATATCGCATCATTACGTGCGGTAATGAAGCTGTTCCCATCATC
>VMHT01170802.1_pt1 | contig 13516 bp, 18 predicted proteins | sample 4693611 | NCBI WGS metagenome assembly VMHT01 (sample SAMN12280063, study PRJNA550983) | marine metagenome | isolation source: seawater sampled from same location over 5 years 0.02-0.2 micron viral filtrate | place: USA: collected off the coast of southern California halfway between the port... ... | reverse complement strand
CCTAGGATTTTTAATCTTGTTCTCATAGAACCGGGAAAGTCATTTGTAAGGGTAATACAAAGCATAGGACGTGGAATCAGAAAAGCTCAAGACAAGGACAGCGTACAGATATGGGATATTACCAGCAGTTGCAAGTTTGCAAAAAGACACCTGGGTGCAAGGAAAAAGTTTTACAAAGAGGCAAATTACCCGTATAATATAGAAAAGATAAATTATGAAAATCCTTACACTAGACGATAGAACATACACGCTAGAAAAAATACCAGAATGGGTAGATGAAAAATTGAGGTTTGCTGTTTTGGATAATTCAGATCCTAACAATCCAGATTTCTTCTACATACCTTTGATATTTTTAGAAAGTTTTAATGCTCCAGCGGCGGTGTTGGAGATAGGTCCACATAAGATTAAAATGCCACTAGATTGGAAAATGTTAATAGGTGAAGCAGGACAATCTGAAATGCACGTGTTACCGATAACCAGTCTCAATGACAGAGGATTTGACGCATTTACTTTCAACCCACTGTCTAGCCCAAAGCCAGACTTTCATCCGATAGATGTGGTAGACATATACACAGAAGTTAAGTGGTACTTCCCAAAAATAAAATCAGGACAGATGTTGGCTGTTCCATTAAACAATGGACCTAAGCCTATGTGTGCTTATTTTGTAAAAGACATTTCAAGACAGTGTGAACAGGTTGATTATGGCTCGGTCTGGTAGAAAATCAATCACAATAGAAGCACCTGTAATGATAACCAGCAACAAGATTGCAGTTTGGACCAACGAAAAGTGGATGCATGATTTTTTTGATTTCATGAACAAAAACAAATTCCAACTTTCAGGTTTACATCACTTGCACAATAAAATAAAATTAACATTTGTAACAGCACAAGAATGCACAATGTTTGGATTAAAATATGCCGGTAGAAAAAAATAGGAAATTTTTTGATTTGAGAAACGGCCTAAAAGCCGTTGACTTTAGAAACAAAGACTACTTTGATAGGATAGATGACAAAGAAAAATCATTGTACTCACCTTACATGCTGATGAGATACGTTTCAAGCACTTCGGCAAAGGATCCATTCTACGTGGAACATTATGTGGAAATGGTAAACGAGTGTGTTAACAAACACTGCTTTACATTAGGCAAACACAAAAAACTACTTTGGATACTTACTGCGATGTGTGGATCACTGCAACAGCAGTTTCACCCATGGATCAAACCAATGAAGCGTGTACCAAACAAGAGTCTTAAAAAACTGCAACAAATTTATCCAACATGGAAAGAGTCAGACCTAGAGACACTAGATAAAGTGATCACTGACAGAGAACTAGAGGAACTAATAGAAGCACATGGCCTCGACCAATAAATGTACATACTGTGGCAAGGAGTTTGCAAAGGCACGAACATTACAAGTACACCTGTGTGAACCAAAGAGAAGATATCTACAGAAAGATGAAAAATGGGTGGTGAATGCATTTATGGTGTTCCAAAGATTCTATCAGATACATCAACACAATTCAAAACTAAAAACATACGACGAATTTGTTAAGAGCGCCTACTATAATGCGTTTGTAAAGTTCGGCCGATTTATCATGCATATCAATCCGTTGTATCCCGACAGGTACATAGACTTTGTGCTACGATCAAAAATTAAACTTGATCACTGGGCGAGAGACGATCTATATGAAACATACTTGATAGAGGCACTAAAGTCGGAAACAGTTGAGGCCGCACTGCAAAGAAGCATAGCAACCATGATGGACTGGGCGACAGAACAAAATGCACAATGGTCAGATTACTTTAGACTCGTGAACACCAACAGGGCAGTGCAACACATACAGCAAGGAAAAATAAGTCCTTGGTTATTGTTAGGTTGCAAGGCAGGAAAAAGAATGTTAAAATCATTTAACGACGAGCAATTACAAATGATAGAAAGATTTATAAATCCAAGTTTTTGGCCTAGCAAATTAAAAAGTTATCCTGCAGATCACATGTTGGTACAGGATACGGCAAGGGAGGCAAAAATTGTCTAAAATAAAATTAGAGATTGCAGAGAGCCTAGATTTCGAAGAAGGCGATTGTGCAATAACAATAAAGAAAGATGGCTCAATAGGAAAAGTGATAATGCCAAGCATGAATGCAGAGACGCTCAATACAGAAGGTTACAAAATGCTCCTAGAGGTTGTGGAAATTTTACAGCCGGGTTCAAAACATGAGTTTATCAAGCACAATAAAAAACAAAGAGGAAGTATACACTAATGCCTGACGTAGATATAGATTTTTATGACAGAGACAACACGCTGAAGTTATTCAAACACACGCCTGCTTCAATACTCAAAGAAGGCAAGTTTGAAAAACACAAGACTGGAGTTTACTTCCATGCTGTTCCTGAGCATCCTGTCACAGGTCATGCATCTTTGGATTACAAAAACGCCGAGGACAGAGGATACTTTAAGATAGACTGCTTGAACGTAAACATCTACAAAGAAGTAAAATCAGAACAGGAACTTGTAGAACTGATGATAAAAGAGCCTGACTGGGACATGCTGAAAGATCCAAAAATTGTGGAAACCCTTTTCCACCTTAACGGTCATTACAACATAGTCAATAAACTTCAACCAAAGACCATAGAACAACTTGCGGCTGTACTAGCCATAATACGTCCTGCTAAAAGACAGTTGATGTACAAAGACTGGGAGGACATTATGAAACAAGTTTGGGTAAAACCGACAGATGGATCATATTTCTTCAAGAAGTCACACGCAGTTGCATACGCACAGGCTATCGTAGTCCAGATGAATTTAATACAAAAGCATAAATATAGTTTTGATGCAGAATCAAAAACGTAAGATCAAAAAACGCAAAAAGAAAATCACTTCCAATAAATCAGAACCGTATGGCTATCAGCCAAACAATCCGTTGACTTTATATTATAAAAAATATATTGAAAAACAAAAAGACTAAACGGGTTTTCTTACTAGTTGGATAGTTCTTCTTTTTACCCGTTTCTTTGAAATATCAGACAACCTTACAGTTGGTCCATGAACTATCTCAATATCTTTAGAGTTCAGTGTAACCAAAGTTGTTCTAAAGTATTTGAATTCCCCTTTAAGAAATATGTTTATTGGTAACTTCCTGTTTGATTCGTGCCACCAAGTTTCACCACATTTCAGATATCTCATCTTATCCTGTGGAGAATACAGTCTGCCGTAATCATAGAAACTGATTACATGAGTATCCTGGTTCTGCACAATACCTACATATTCTAGGTCGCCTTTTCTTATTAGGCTTAGAAATGGGAACTTGTCCCTTAGAGTGTTAAAAATTTCATTCATTCTATATCTATAAATACTGTTAAATATGTACTATGCAAACAGTTTCAAGGTATTTACTATCACAATTGGTAATAGCCTACATAAATGGTTATCACGGAAGGAATTCAGAGGTGTACGATAGACGCTTAACACTACACAGAGGGGTATCTAACCCACTTACTTTCACGTTCAAAAATGAGGATCAGAAGGCCCAAGATATAACATCTAAGACCTACGAATTCAACATGATTGATTCTGAGAGCAAAAAAGCGGTGATTACGAAGACATTGACCATACTTGACGATGGCTCTACAACTAGCACTAAAGGTGACGCTAGTTGCACAATCACTGAAGGTGATCTTTTACCACTTGATGCAAAGTTCTACAATTTTGCAGTGCGAGAAGTCAAATCAGACGGTAGTAGAGAAATAACATATTCTGACACTGGCTACGCGGCGGCTGGCACTGTTGAGCTTCTAGATGGAGCATATCCTGAATTCATTGCAAGTACAAGCGTATCAACTTTCACAGCAAATGGCGGACCTTTAGCATACACATCTGGAAACATAGATGCACGTCCGGGTATCAACAGCAACAAGGCACTACACACTATTGCTGTGTACACAAAAAATTTTTCAGGTGCTCTGAGGGTACAAGGCACAATGAGTGCTTCACCAAGCGAAAGTGATTACTTTGATATTACCATGGAAGACGCAAGTGGACCTGCAAACTCCTTCACTGACTCGACAACAGTTACCAATTTCAACTTTACAGGTGTTTACCATAGTGTGAGATTCAGTTGGGGCAACAGCACTGATAACACTGGCGTGATTGACAAAATCCTTTATAGACAGTAAAATATAGTTTATGAACCTGATCCAGAATACTATTCTGACGAGTTTGCCTACGGGTAGGAAAAAAACACCCAGTGGTTGGACTTCGTTCAATGCTCCATGTTGTGTACACAACGGCGAGACAGCTGACAAGAAAAAACGTGGCGGAATAATGACCAGTATGGACGGCACTGTGTCGTATCATTGCTTCAACTGTGGATTCAAAGCAAGTTACATAATTGGACGTAAATTAACCTACAAGATGAGACAGTTCATGGGTTACATAGGCATTCCGGAAGATACAATCAGGAAGTTGGCCATAGAAGCCATGCGTGAACAAGAAAATGATGTAAAGTACGAAAAGAAAAAATTTGTTACATTCAAAAAGAAAGAACTACCAAAGCAAACAAGAACACTGGACAAGTGGTTAGAAGAATACACTGTAGGCACACTACAACAAGATCAACAAAAGAAGATCGACAACCTATTGAATTACTTGGCAAGTAGAGGCATAGGAGCAGATTGGTATGACTTCATGTATTCGTCAGACAAGTATTGGGACGTGGACAAAAGATTGCTGATTCCATTTTATTGGCGTGGAGACATTGTAGGATTCACAGGAAGGATGTTTGAGCAGTCAGACAAAGTAAAATACTTCACAGACGTACAGCCCGGCTACGTGTTCAACATGGACGCACAAGACTGGACAAGAAAATTTGTGATAGTGACAGAAGGCCCATTTGATGCAATTACCATTTCTGGGGTGAGCATCCTTGGATCGGAGATAAATGATACACAGCGAGAGCTGATAGACGGACTAGGCAGACAAGTTATTGTAGTGCCAGACAGAGATGCACCAGGAGAAAAACTGATCAATCAAGCAAAGGAATTTGGATGGAGCGTGGCATTTCCGGAATGGGAAGCCGGCATCAATGATATTGCAGAAGCAGTTCAAAAATATGGCAGACTCTTTACAATACAATCAATTCTCAAAACAACAGAAAAGAACAAATTAAAAATAGATTTGAAAAGGAAAATGTATGGTTAGCTTTCACGTAGAACCCACAAGCAAATGCACACTAGAATGTCCCCTATGTGATAGAACTTGGTTCTACGAGACTTTCAAAAAAAGAAATCTCCATGAGATAGACATAGATCATCTCGTTGATTTCGTGGGGGTCAATGCTGACATAGATATGTGTGGAAACAACGGAGATCCTATATACCATTCTCAATTCCACAAACTGTGTAAAAAATTAAAAGATAATAATTGTAAAATTACTATAACAACAAACGGATCCTCAAAGACTAAGGCATGGTGGAAGAAGCTGAACACCATACTAGACGAAGAAGACACTTTAATTTTTTCTATCGACGGGCTAGAAGACACTAATCATTTATATCGAAAGAATGCAAAATGGAAATCAATCATGGGCGCCATAGAAGTTTTTGCTGAACGTAAATGCAAATTACATTGGAAATACATTGTTTTCAAACACAACCAACACCAGATAAAGGACGCAAAAGAATTATCAACTAGATTGGGTTTTGATAATTTTAGATTAGAACACAGTGATAGATGGTTGGGCAAAAAAGAACTTATGCCAGATAGAGAATTTGTTGATACAGATTACCAAAAGAAACAGCAAATTTTAATTGATCCAAATTATAAAACAGAAATGAAACCAATGTGCCTTGTTAATAACCAACCGAGCAAATCGCTATACATCGATGCAGAGGGAGACTTCTATCCTTGCTGTTGGATTGGTTCATACAGATATAAATTTAAAAGTTTGTTTACTCCCAAACAACACAAATTTAACATCCAACATAACACACTCAATGGTATTTTGAACAACAATGAGGTAAAAGATTTCTTTGAGTCAACAAAACAATTTACATCTGCTCATAATTGTTGTAAAATACAGTGTGGAGTAAAAAATGGCTGAATACACTTTTGACGTACAGAAACTTTATATAGAAATGCTATTGGCAGATGCTGAGTCATTTGCTAGGGCACAGAACATATTCAAACCCGAATCCTTTGATCGTAAACTGCAACCAATAGCCAAGTTTGTCAAAGATTACATGGACGAATACAAAGTGATGCCTGATGTTGAACAGGTTAACGCAAAACATGATATCAAATTAAAATCAGCAAAGGATTTAGATCCAAGTCACTTCAATTGGCTACTAGATGAATTTGAAACATTTTCGAGACACAAGGCACTAGAACATGCCATACTGCAATCAGCAGACTTGCTGGAGAAGGGTGACTATGCTCCAGTTGAGGACATGGTCAAAGACGCAGTCAACGTTGGATTGACAAGAGACCTTGGTACAGATTACTTCGAGGATCCTAAGGCAAGACTTACGGCCCTCAAAGAAAACAACGGACAGATCAGCACTGGCTGGCAGAACATTGACAAGAAACTATTCGGTGGATTTAACCGAGGAGAACTAAACATCTTTGCAGGTGGATCAGGCGCAGGTAAGAGTTTGTTCTTACAGAATCTTGCAGTGAACTGGGCACTGGCTGGTCTGAACGTTTGTTACATATCTTTTGAATTGAGTGAACAGCTTACTGCTATGAGACTTGATGCAATGATGACAAACATTCCAACAAAGAAAGTGTTTCCAGAAATAGATAATGTCGAGATGAAAGTTAAGATGTTGGCTAAGAAGTCAGGTAACTTACAGATCAAATACCTGCCAAGTGGTAGCAACGTTTTAGATGTTAGGACATATTTGAAAGAGCTAGAAATAAAAAACAAGAAAAAGATAGATTGTATACTAATTGACTATTTAGATCTCATGATGCCAAAAAGCAAAAGAATATCCCCTGCAGACTTGTTCATCAAAGACAAGTATGTGTCAGAAGAATTAAGAAACTTGGTTGTGGAGAAACAGTGTGTGTTGGCAACAGCATCACAGTTGAACAGAGCATCTGTAGAAGAAATAGAGTTTGATCATTCTCACATCTCAGGTGGACTATCTAAGATACAAACAGCAGATAACGTTATAGGTATATTCACATCAAGAGCAATGAAAGAACGTGGCAGATATCAAATACAGTTCATGAAGACTAGAAGTTCAAGTGGTGTGGGACAGAAAGTAGACTTAGAATTTGACGTAGACAGTTTGAGGATAAGAGACCTAGCAGACGATCCAGAATACAAACAATTTGACAAACAGAGAAGCACAATATATGACTCTCTTAAACAAACATCAAAAGTATCAGCATCGGATGGCACACCAAAAGATGCAAGACCAGACGTACCGGATCCGCGTAAAGGAGACACAGTAGGAAAAGTAAAAGCCACTGTGGAGGGCGGCAAACTGAGACAACTTCTAAACGAACTGCACTCAGATGAAGAACAATAATGACATCGACTATATATACGAGAAATTAAGTTCTCTATATCCTCACTACTCCAACCGAAAACCAAAAGCAAAAATATATTCTAAAGCATATACCAGCCTTATTGGCGTAATGTTGTCTGCACAGAGCCAAGACAAAAGGACTGCCATCGCTTGTAATCAATTGTTTGCTCTTGCTGATACTCCTGAAGAAATGATAAAACTTTCTCAAGAAGATATAATCGAAGCAATCAAACCTGCAGGTCTTTTCAATGCAAAGAGTAAAAACATACTAGCCACAAGTAAAATGTTATTAGAAAAGTTTAACGGGCAGGTTCCTAAAACACAAAAGGAGTTAATGACTCTGCCTGGCGTGGGTAGGAAAAGTTCTGACATCGTTATGAGATTTGTCTTTGGTGAACCACACATAGCCGTGGACACCCACGTGTTTAGAATGCTTTGGAGATTGGGTTGGGCTGACAGCTTGGACGAAGGCAAGGCTTCTATTACTGTGAACAACACCACACCAAGCAAGTACAAGTACGGAGCCCACATGTGGCTTATCACTCATGCCAAAAAAGTTTGCAAATCGAGATCCCCCGAGTGTGATCCATGTGCCATAAAGGCCGCATGTGACAGACGAGACATAGACATACCTAAAAGCAAACTTCGCCAAAATCTAAACATATAATAATATACGCAGATAAATAAAATTGCTCAAGGCAAACAGGCAAAAGTAAAAGCATAGGCAAATGAAAGACAAACAACTAAACGACATAACAAGGCTGTACGATAGATTTATTAGGCAATGTCCAGGCACAGAAGAATACACGCATAGGCTAGCCGAGGAAACTCGCATCATCCTTCAACTACGTTTCGTAGATTACTTCATACAAATATGTGACATCATCGCAATGACACGAGACATACCACACATGACACGTGGTAGTGCTGGTTCATCGTTGGTCTGTTACCTATTGGGCATAACAGACGTGGACCCAGTGGAGTGGGACATACCCGTGGCAAGATTCCTCAACCCTAACAGGGACGACCTTCCTGATGTGGACATAGATTTCCCTCATCACAAACAGAACGAGGTCATGCAGAGGATATTCAAGAAGTGGCCCGGACGCAGTGCTAGGATATCTAATTACGTGCTCTATAAAGATAAATCAGCAAGGCGTGAAGCGGCCAAACGCTTGGGCGTCAAGGGTAACCTACCCCGCAGGTTCACATACGATTCATTAGGCATCGACGTCAAGGAGGCCAAAAGAATTGAGAATAAATTGAAAGGCAAGAAAAGATGCATATCAAAACACTGCGGAGGAATACTGATGTTTCAAAGACAATTACCAAAAAGCCTGTTCACGGCAGAGAACCAAATATTACTAGACAAGAACGAAGTGGAGGACCTGGAACACCTGAAGGTGGACATTTTAGCCAATCGTGGTTTGTCACAACTCATAGAGATAGACCCAACAATGAAGCTTACAGACTACCCACAGGAAGATGCCGCTACCTCGGACCTTTTGTGTCGGGGAGACGTGTTGGGAGTGACACAAGCCGAGAGTCCTGCTATGAGAAGGCTGTTCAGAGCAATCAAACCAAAGAGTAGCAAAGACTGTGTGTTTGGCACGGCACTGATAAGACCGGTGGCAGTGTCTGGGCGTAAGAAGGCAACCATGTTCCACGACTGGAGCAAGGAACGTATGAGTGACACCATAGTGTACGAAGACGATGCCATAGACAGGATATCAGAGGTGCTGGGCATAGACAAGTACGAGGCAGACATGTATCGTAGAGCGTTTGCTAAAAAGAACGAAGAGAAGATAATGCAATTTATAACAAGACTGGGAGACCACCCTCGAAAGGATGAAATAATCACAATGCTACAATCCTTGTCGGGTTTTGGATTGTGCAGGGCTCATGCCGTCAACTTAGGTAGACTTATATGGGCATTGGCATATCAGAAAGCACACAACCCTGAGAAGTTCTGGAAGTCTTGTTTGAAACACTGCCAAGGATCTTACAAACGTTGGGTGTACAGGACAGAAGCAAAACGTGTTGGCATAGAAGTTGTAACACCAAGCAAGTCAGATAAGTGGGACACACCAGAGTTCCAATACAGGAAGTACGGATGGTGGAGCCAAGAGGACTTCATGCCGGGCATGTATGTGAAAGAACTTTATCTGGACAAAGTGGAGTTTGCTGGAATGATAGCAAACGGCAGGGTGTTCAGAGGTGACAAGGGCAGGTACGTGACTTTCCTCACACTGGGAGTTGGCAATGGCGAGTACATCGACGTGACAATAAAGAAAGCGTTTGCCTACAGTGACTATGACGTGGTGTGGGGGCAGGGAACAATACGGCACTCTAATAACTCAGACTACGTGGAATGCTACGATTCTAAAGGGTTTAAATTAGAAAAATTCATACACGCACATTAAAAACTAAAATATCTGGTAAATACCCGTACAGACTGGTATGTATAAAGGTCCAGTGAATCTCCAAAAAATGTTCACTGTATTGTATAAAGGTATCAAAGTAGCAATTCAGCTATAACAGTCTTAACCCATATAAAGGAGAAAAAATATGGCAACACGAAAAATACTAGGTAAGGTTATCGCCGAAGCTAGAGCTTCTCACACAGGTAGAGACGGAGATTTATTCTTTGATGATTCAAGTAATCAGTTCTTTATTTCAGATGGTTCTACAGCAGGTGGTGTACCACTAGTTTTACACTACATCAGAAACGTAGTTTCTGCAACATCTGACACAACTTTAACAGTTGCACAGTCAGGATCAATATGTACAGGTAACAAAGCAGATGGTATTACAATTACATTACCAGCGGCGGCGGCAGGCCTAACATACGCGGTTCACGTTGGAACAACAATCACGTCAAATGCGTTCACAATTACAGCGGCGAGTTCTGCTGATACGATGCAAGGTCAATTGATTTCAAACGATTTCACTGACCTAGGTTCATTAACAATAATGAACGAAAACGTTACGACAGTGGCGTTCGACCAACCAGCGGCAGACGATCACCAGATTGCGATGGATGGTACTACAAAAGGTGGTAAACTTGGTTCATACGTAAACTGTACGGCGATCACAGCGGCTATTTGGCACGTGGATGGTTTCTTATCATCAGACGGTTCATTAGCTACTTGTTTCACATAGGCCAACTCCGGATAACATACGAGAGTGTGTTAGGATTGACTATGTTCAATATAATAAAAAGCGGTGCTTGTTTTTTCAGGCATCGCTTTTTTCACGAATAAATATTAACAATGACAATACACAAAATCAGTTTTGAAGAAATGAATTTCGTTTCCAAGGGTGGTACGGACGGCATAGAAGGCTTTGACACCAACAAAGAAACCGGTGCGGCATGGATGGATGCAGTGACCTGCTATGGTCCAGGACCAAAAGGCATTGAACATGAAGGTATCACAATGGGTTTTGGCAGAGAAGACAAGGTTCTAGTTTGTCCAAAATGTGGACAGAGCTGGGGTTGGCGTGAGAGACTGTGGCGTGAACTTGAAATGTATGATGCAATTCAAAAGAAAAAAGGTGGCTTCTTTACAAATGTTAAAAGACTCATTGGAATGTAATTACATAGATTCTAATGAAAAGGTGTAGAGAATTTGAGAAGACACTCCCTTTAGTACCAAACACTTGGTACCGATGCCACCAGTATGCAATAAGTGATTCACTGATGCCCAATATAAAAAACGTATGGAGTTTTGGTGTCAGTAAAGAATGCAGGATGGAGCATTGGATAAGGAAACACAATAATCAAACACAAATACATACCTGGGATCCTACCCCGATAAGCCAGAAGACCATAAACAAGGAAAATGGTGCACATCACAAAAAGAAAATAATACACACCAACAAGGCCTATGACCCTTCCAATAAGTCGCTGACCTTTTACACAATCGACCCAACAAAACGTTGTTACAGCCTAGAAAACTTTGCACCTGAAAAACTTGTAGATCAATTTACTGTTGAATGCACGAGCCTTGCATCTATAAAAGAAGATCTAGGGTCAAATGTCGACTTGATAAAATTTGACATAGAAGGCAGATGGTATGAGTTGTGTAACGAAATAATAGATCTTAATCTGCCAGTGCAACAAGTTGTTGGAGAGTTTGAAATGTACATGGGAGACCCGGACACCGAATTTGCAAAACTAGAATGGATTATTCAAAAGTTTGAGTCAAAAGGATTTAAGACTTATTGCAATAGACTGCTTCCGGAAACCAATCCTGGTGTGATATCAGATAACCCGGTAGTTGAACTTGCCTTTATTAAGAACTAGATTATGGCCAAAAGCATAAGACAAGTTAAAACAAAAAAACTTATCCTGGAAAGTTTAACAAGGAAACTACAATCTTACAGAGGATCAATATCGAAGTCAGAATATAATCTGTTAAAAGATTTTATTGCACTCGATCCTATTTTTGCAGGGCGTCAAGAGAAGTTTAATTTTGATGGCACCAGAGAACAATGGATTAAGTTTCATTCAGAATTTAATTTCAAAGAAGCATCTGGACACTGGTTAGAGTTTGGAGTAAGGGAGGGCACAACGATTGAACAGTTCTTGAAGTACAATCAAACTGCACACATACATGGCTTTGATTCATGGCAAGGCTTACCAGAGGCATGGAATGTTGGAAACAAAGTTTATCAACCGGGTGATATGACTGTTCCAATGCCTAAATTTGATGACAGGGTTGAATTATGGAAAGGATGGTTTGAGGACACTATTGATCCTTGGAAAGACACACACCCTGGTCCTATACAATTACTACACGTGGATGGAGACCTTTATTCTTCGGCTACCACTGTGTTGACAAAATTAAACGACAGGATAGTGCCAGGCACAGTAATAATTTTTGATGAGATTGCAAATTGGAGGCTGGCCGGCAAGATGAGTGAATGGTGTAATGGAGAATGGTTAGCTTTAGTAGAATGGCTAAATGAATTCAAAAGAGAAATCAAACCCTTGGCTCGGACTTGTTTAAACCAAGCAAGTGTTGAAGTACTAAAGTAAATTATTCTGCCTAACAAATACGTTTAATTGGTCGGCCCATCTGTGATGTCCTTTTTCATTGGGATGGCCGTCGTTTGCTGACTTCACCCAACCATTCTTTGCAACAAATTCAAAGTGGCTTTGCACATAATCTTTGTTGTTTACGCTGACTCTGTGATCCGCTGAAGATCTATTGTTCAACTGCATCTGCACATTTTCTTTTGCATACTCACTGCTCTCAAAATTAAAGAAGTGCTTTCTGTCTATCTGATCCTTAAGCAATTTTAAATCTGGCCTCGGTTTACCACTTACTTCGTTCTCGGGTAGGTCGTTAGTAAGTGCATGATAAAACACGTAGGGTATGTTGTGATATTTTAAAAAATATTGTAGAGACAAAATGTTTGTATAGAGCTTTACAGCACTGGCCAACTCAATATCAAAATCCTTATCTCGCATAAAAAAATCATGATGAGGCAATTGCCATGTTCCCCATTGGTAATCAAATTTTAGGAGTTCACCTTTTATGCCTCCTTGCTTTTCCTTTGGTGTAGTTGAACTGCTGACATTATCCCATCTGTATCCTGTCGTCCAGCCAACACTAACAAAGGTATCTTTTATCTTATCTGGATTCTTAAAAAACCAATGCATGGTAGTGTTTACTATCCTGTCATTCCCCCTGCCGCCCTTTGCAAGATTTATAGTTGGCTCTTGTATTTCTAAATGTTGTCCTAGTTTTTGATGGCAACTACCATATGTTTTCTTGGTGCTAAAACTACAACCGTTACTTAAATGATATTTCATATACTCTTACTTACGTGTTGCCAACATTCGCCTGACTCGAATTCTTCAAGGCTCCATTGGCAGTGTGCTATTTTGTTAGCCCATTCTGATTTATCTCCTGTGAAAGGATTTTCAATTTCACTAATCTCTTTACTGCTTACATCATACACCATGCTTCCTGTG
>VMHT01131027.1_pt1 | contig 13516 bp, 29 predicted proteins | sample 4693611 | NCBI WGS metagenome assembly VMHT01 (sample SAMN12280063, study PRJNA550983) | marine metagenome | isolation source: seawater sampled from same location over 5 years 0.02-0.2 micron viral filtrate | place: USA: collected off the coast of southern California halfway between the port... ... | reverse complement strand
GAGGGAGGGAAGGGCTGCAAGAACAGAACAATGTAACTTTATTGGTGGTAGTTCTAAAGCCTCTGCAATATCTTTATCTTTTATTTGTTTAGCTTCTTTTACTGTTTTACCTTTTAACATTTCTACAAACATAGTAGAGGATGCTATAGCAGAACCACAACCATAGGTCTTAAACTTTACGTCTTCTATTAAGTCCCCGTTGAGTTTTAATTGTAAACGCATAACATCACCACAGGCAGGTGCTCCTGTCATTCCTGTTGCTACGTTTGGGTCTTGTGGGTCGAATCGACCTACTGAATGTTTTTCAGGTTCAGCTAAAACACTATTGAACCTATCAATGACTTGTTGAGAATAAGCCATTACTTCTTATTAAATATTTTATCCCAGTTTTCTTCAAATTGTTTTTGGTCACGAATACCTTTACCTCTCATGGATAATCTAGCTTTTTGTTTAGCTAAAGGTTTGAATTTAACTGGTTGTTTGTCTGAACCTAACTGTGGCATTTTATTTAAATATAATTGAATTAATATACATGAACAACATCATAAGTGCTAACATACTAACTTGAATAACTGACATAATAGCTACAAGACTTAATTGTTTCTTTGCCAACCAACTTAATTCTTTCTCTTGCCATTCTTCTGGTGTTACCATTTTACTTTATTTATTATTTTCTATTTCTTTTTGTTTTTCTTTTATAATTTTATAATTTCTATACACAACATATGTTAATGTTGCGTTAGCTCCTGTCATCATCTTTTTATCAAGATTATTACCAACTAAACTTCCACCAAGTATTTTAAATAAAACTAATTTATCTAGTGAAGGATTACTTCCTAACAAAGGATTACCTTCAACTATATTTGGTTTCTTTAATGCTCTATAAGTTGTATAAATATCTAAAGCATTTAATCCCCAATACATTACATATTGTTGTTTTGTTGGTGGTTCTTTATATTCTATAAATTGTAAAAACTTTTTAGGTGGTTCTTTTATTTTAATAGGAGTAGTTACATCCATATCAGGTATAGATAAATTTAATGTAGTAGCTAACAATACTGCTACCACTTAACCTTATCAGCCCAATAAGCTGCTGACATTTTTCCTTTAGCTATGTTCTTTCCGTGTCTAGCCTTAAAGCTTTTACGTTTTGCTTTCATTCTATCAGACTCACCTGCTTTAGGTTTACCTGCAGTCTTTGCACCCTTTTGTCCAAACCTTATAGTTTTAATCTTTGAGCCTTCTTTAGCCACAACTATGTGTGACTTCTTAGGATGACTAGGAGTTCTTTTAGGTTTGTTAAAACCACTAACACCTGCTCTTTTTAATCTGCTATCTTTCTCTGACATTATCTTTTCTTTCCTTTGTGTAATCCATGACGAGCATGTTGTTTACCTTTTGCAGTTGCTGCTCGTTTCTTTTTATTAGCTGCTGCTAATTTACTTTTACCTGCTGATGTTGATTTAAGTTTCTTTATCGTAGCTGCAGGTGCATAGACTTCTCCTGTCTCAGAGGATTTTTTACCGCTTGCTGTTCTCCACTTTTGCTTTGTCCAACGCTTTAAAGACTTCTGAGACTTCTTAAGTGCCATTACTTATAGCCTCCACCTTTAGCTTTATATTGTTTGGCAAGCATCTGAGCTTTACGTGCAGACCATTGACCTGCGTTACCACCTTTGCTTCCTGCTTTAATCTTATTAAAAAGATTCTTTCGCATAGTAGGCTTAGTGTAGTTCCCTGCTTTGTTTACTGTTGATTTCTTTTTTGTTGCCATTAGTGTAATATTCTTTTTGTTTCTGATTCTAAATAGTCATAAAACTCAGGTTTAAATCTAACACCTGTAATTTCTCCAACAATAGTTACTCCTTGTTCTTCTGCAATAAGTTCTGCTTCTATATCACTAGAAGCAAATATATTAATACCTGCGTAAACTTTATTTTCTAAAGTATACTCAGTTAGAAATATCTTCATACTCAGCATCTTCTGCTTGGATATTTATTGTTTCTTTTTCAGGTAATATAAAAATACCACCAGAAACATTATGGTCTATTTGCATCCGTTCTGTTTTAGAAACACCAACTCTATCTAATATAGTTTGTGCTGCTTGTAGCTTTACATTCGCTTGAGGAATAGCTGTATCACTATCCATAACTTCAACGAGCTTAAAAGCTGCTTTAGGTGCTTCCCTTGCGAGGACTGTTGAGGCTAACTCGACTATTTCTTGTTTAAGGCTTTGCATAATTTGATAGTGGTTTCCTGCGTAGCCTGCAAGTTCGGCTGAAAGTTTTAAATCTCCTTTAGTTTCTATAAGGTTATTTAAGAAAGATTGTTGTTTTTCTGTTAATTTTCTTTTAGTAACTGGAAGATTCATTTGTTTTATTATAGGGCATGAGTATGAATTTGTCAAGTAGTTTAAATAGTTCTTGACAAAGTCGTTATATGACTGTATACTGAGGCTTGTCCGGTGAGGGTTGTGTATCTATGTATTCCTACCTTACTATAAAGCTCTTTAAAGCTCTTTGATGTCCGGGGCTATTTTCTACTTAACACTTCAAAACTTCTAAAAATGTATAGGATTGTGCATATATAGGGGGAGAGGGGGGTGGTCACCTGCCTGCCCCTTGAAACTCTAAAGAGTTTTGAAGACTTGAGATATCTAGCAAGTCTTTCAGACTTAATCTTATCTCCTAATTATTTGGATAGCTCCTAAAACTCTATAGAGTTTTAAAAGAATATGAAGTTTACAAAATTCTAAGAGAATTTATGTAAGTTTATTATAACTTTAAAGTCTCTAAAGACTTTACAGATTCAATAAGTAAATCAAGGCTCTACAGAGTTTTTAACTCTGATTGGGGGGATAGCTAGGGTTGGATAGTATTTATGGCTCTACGGCTCTCTAAATAGCTCTAAATTTGATTGATACCAAGTATCTGTAAGATACCTGGTAGTTGTTGGTCAATTCTTTTTAGCCCTTTCAGGGCCTAAAGAATTCAGACAAAAAAAAGGGAGCTATAAAGCTCCCCTTCTAGGTTCAAATATCTGACTAGATATTTGGATTGAGGTCTTTGACCTCTTGACAGATTTCCAATGCTTTTGACGTAGTCAAATAACTTAAATCTTCATCGCTGAAAGAACTTACATAAGTTCCTTCAAACCAAATTCCTAACTCAACCCTTTTAGGGTTTCCATTCATTCCGAAAGGAATGGAACTAGGGATTATGGATACTTCATATCCATTGGGAAACTCAGCTTTTAAATGTAATCCATTTAAAAACATATGCTCAGACACTTCAAAATTTATACTCATAAATTTACTCCAATTTTTATATAAAAATTTGAGGAAAAAGGGGACATAAAGTCCCCAAATTCCAAAACTACTACGAAGATTGTAAATCTTTGTAGCTCCTCATAGACTTCAAATCCGAAGCTGGAACAGCTTTCAGCGTAAGAAGTTTAGAAACTTGACCTTGAGTCAAAGGTTTCTTTGCATCGTTTAGCTTCGCTAGGAAATGACCTCTCAAAGTTCCAAACTTAATGTCCTTTGGACATTTGGTAAGCTTTGAAAAATGCATAGCAATTTTCATTACTTGAGGGTAAGAAGCTCTAGCTTCTTCGTTGTAGTTTTTACCACCAGTTGATACTTTAGTATCATTTTTAGCTGTTTTAGCCATTTTTTTCATCCTTGCCCTAAAGGGCAGTTATTAAAATTCCGACACCATTGACGAAATTTGCCATTCCACTTTGCCTACCGAAATCGAATTAGTCAAATTCTTTTTGTGCATGATTGTTCTTCATTAAGAAAACAACACTACGAAAAAGTACAGACCACCAAAAATTCCAGATGTTTTGCTCAAATTCTTTATGTAAATTTATATAGTTCTTATATAAATTATTTATGTGTGTAAGTACTTATGTCATGTAAGTATCTATGTGTCTACACGTTTTAACACCCTTCAAATGCTTACAGGAGCATGAAGTTTATGTAGTCTTTACATAATAACTATGCTATAATCTTTATGTACTAAAGTTTATTTACAAGGCGTGTCTTCACTTGACAACAAATGACCACCATGTTTTGATGGAGTGGCTTTGGCAATTGTGCCACAGTACAACAACAAATAATTATGAAAAATAAAAAAGATAACGTAATAGAACTGAATCCACCACAATCCTTTGAGCAAATGAAAAATGAAACATTTGAAGCAATGTCGAAAGATGTTAGGGGAATGATGATGTTTTTAGACATGATAGTTCTTGCTAGTAAGCCGACAGGAGATAGTTATGACGAAGTTAGAAAAAACTTCCCTACAATAGACTTTGACGAACTAGAAAAAGCAGTAGAACATTTAGACGAAGCTGAGTACATTCTCAGAGGTTTAATAACAAAACATTAAGGAGAATAATTATGGAAAAAGAAGTATTATATACTAACGGACTAGGTGAAAACATTTATGAGGAAAATATAAGAATATGTGAAGACTGCGGTATAGAAACCGACATTTATGTTTGTTATATTTTTGAAGATAATTACTATTGTGAGTGCTGTTGCCCTGACGGATATGGAGAAGAATAATTATGGAAAAATTACATGAAAAGATTTCACCAGAAAGACAAGAAAGACTTTTGAACCCTCAAATGTCTGACCACTTTGAGACTTTCTTTATGGGAAAGTTTGGCAATAGACTGTATCAAATTAAGATTGGTCGAAAGTGGGTTACTATGCGTAGTAATTGTCATAAAGCTAGAATATCTATAGAAAAGTTTAAAACATTAGCATTTGTTCAATGGAGAAGAGACGTAGAGTCTTATACTTTTGTACCAAATGAAAAGCGAAAGCGAGAATGGTATAAAGATTATGGGTTTACAAAGAAACCTCGTGATTATCTTCTGTATGACAAACATTTATCATGGAAATAATTAAGTATAAAGATTATTTATGGTGCGTGTCTTTTGTTGACAAACAATCGACACCATGCCATACTTCCCAACATCAAAGCAACGTCAAAACATTTAGGAGAATATTATGAATGACGACTTAAAAGACTTTTTAACGAATTTAGAAAACAATGAAGATACCTATGAAGGTTTAGATTTGTTTGACGAATAGGTTATGACTTTGACCTTAACTAAAGTTTAATTTAACTATAAATAATAAATATTATGGCTACAACATATACAAATAAAGGTTCAGCTACCACAACAGCTATTGCAGATGCTCCAAATTCAGTACAAACTTTTTGGAGAATGTGTGACGAAGAAAATGTTTCTATCGCTAGAGTTAGAAAACTCAAAGATAGATATGAATATACTTCGGGAGATACTTTCGATACAACTCATGTTGGCAAAGTTTCTTTAAATGTTTTGAAGAAACATCCTCAAAGAAACATTCGATTCAATCGTAAGTTAGGTGTTGGCAAACGTAATCCTCTTATGCAAGTTCTTGAAGTTCCTGAAAACTTTAAGATACAAGATGAGTATTTAGATGCCTTTAAAACTCTACGTTTAAATAGAGATTTTCAAGAGCCTAGCTTATTTCAGAAAATGAATAAAGCTATTTTCGGATAAAGGTTATCTATGCAGTACGTCTTGTGTTGACAAAATGCAAGTCGTACTGTATCATGCTCCAACATTCAACAACAATACTAAACAACTATGTTAAAGATATTCAATACACTAGAGAGTGCTAAAAGATACTTAAAAGATAACAAATACAGATACTTAGAAAATTATTCTCATAGAGAAGATATATTTGAGATTCATAAAAAAGGTTTCAAGTTAGTTTCTGTTACACCTCATAGACAAAACTATGAACATACTAAATATAAAATACAAACAATAAGGTAAAACTATGCCTACATATAAACTGCTATCAAGCTCTAGTCCTAAGATTGATAAGAGCAATAAAATACAAGACAAATACTTTAGTAGAATTATGTATCTTGCTCCCTCAGATTTAGCTGACGGAAAAAAAACTACTTGTCCTTATTCTAAAATTGCTATGTGTGAAGAGCCTTGCCTAAATACTGCGGGATTAGGTGGAGTATATTCTAGTATTCAAAATGCTAGGATAAGAAAAACTTTATTTTACTTTAACGAGTATGATAATTTTATGAAGCAATTAGTTTCAGACATTACTAAGTTTGAAAGAGAATGCGACAAGTTAGGTAAGCAACCTAGTCTTAGATTGAATGGTACATCAGATATTCAATGGGAGTATCAAACAGTAAATGGTAAAACTGTGTTTGATATGTTTCCTGAAATACAGTTCTATGACTATACTAAAATACCTACAAGAAATATTAATGGTATTGATAACTATCATTTGACATGGAGTTATTCAGAAGCAAACAAAAAGTATGCTAAACTCTTTAATATTGTATTGGAGAATAAAGCAGTAGTGTTCAGAAAAGATATACCTAAAACCTTCAAAGGTTTAGAGGTTATTAATGGTGATGAACACGACATGAGATTTTTAGATAAAGACAACGTAGTTGTTGGACTAAAAGCAAAAGGCAAAGCCAAGAAAGATTATTCAGGTTTTGTAATTGATAACGAGAAAATAGAAGTGAGGTTAGTAGCATGATGATATTAAATTATGAAAGTAAAAAACAGTTAAAAGAAAATATTGGTAAGCCATTGAGGTATACTGAGACTTCTTTTTTTGGTGACGAGTACAAAAGCAATGGTAGATTTTCAGGTTGTAATAGACCACATGACCCAAGAGGTACTGGAACTAGAGAGTTCTTTGCAGGGGTTACAATGGTAGATGATTTAATTAGTAAGGTAGAGTAATGACAGAAGATTTTACACCAAAAGAGCATGTAGTTTTAAATAGTCTTGAAAAGTATATCGAAGAAGTTTTTGAATATTCAGAATCATTAGCTGATATTCACAACGATATATTTTTTAATAAACAAACTATAGAAGATAATCACAGGTATGCTATGGAACATATTAATGATGAATGTAATGATGTACGTGCTGATTTAGAAAATGATATTGAGTCATTAAGAAATGATATAGATGATTTAAAACAAATAATAGAGGAGTTACAAAAGTGAATCAAGAAGAATTAATGCAGTACATAAATCAAATTGTAAAAGAAGAGTGGCAACTGCCAAGCAGACCTGACCTTAGAGAAGACTGTGTAAATTATATTTGGGAAAAGTGGACTCACTATGATGATATAGAAGCGGTTTATGATTATGATGAAATTTACACATTAGGTTTAATTATACAGTTTTTATCCAATCATTGTCGTGAAGCAGTATCCTCTCAAGATATTGAGTACATGGCAGTAGCTGAGAAAGAAAGATTATTAACAATGACATAAGGAGAAATATGAAAGCAATATTAATTGATGTAAAAAATGAAGAAGTAAGAGAGGTTGACCACGATGATACCCTTCAACAGATTTATAAATTTGTTGACTGTGCTACGTTTGATGTACTTAGATTAGACGGAGTGAATGGTATCTATGTAGATGATGAAGGATTGTTTGTTGAAGACCAATTATTCTTTACTTATCATGGTGATAATTATAGCCAAACCTTAGGAGGAAATGGTTTAATTTTAGGAGTAGATAGTGAAGGAAATAGTATATCTCCTACTATAACTGTAGAAGAAGTAGAAGAAGCAATTGAGTTTCAACCACGAGGATTTGACGCATGGCAATGAGAACAAGTAAAGGACAAGTACCTCATGAATCTTTAACAGGTTCAAGAGGTAAGAAGACACACATAGGAAGAGGGAATGTAAGTTACTCTTCTATGCCTAAAAGAAAACGACAAACTTACAAAGCTTATAGAGGGCAAGGAAAATGATTGACGTATCAAATGTAACACTAGAAATTATTGAAGCTATACGAAACCAAAACGTAGTACAGTTTAAATATGGGAGTTATGACGGACTCAGAACAATAAAGCCAACAGGTTTTTATGGAGACTTCTATGGATTTGAAGGCACAGAAGCTCATGACAAAGATAGGTACAGGAAGTTTAGTTTTGACAGAGTCACAGAGTGGCAAGGCACACCTTTAAACTATAAAGTCTTTGTAGAACTAGAGGTTGTTGGTTATCCTACAGATAAAGAAGTAGCAGAGAAACTACATGAACTATTAGATAGTCGTGAACCTATCATGTATACACTTAAACCTGTTGTAGAATGACAGAGTATGACGTACATGAAATGTATGCAAAGCAACAGGAAAAAGATACTATAACTGCTTTGCATGCTAACAATGGGGTATTGACAGTACACTTCAAAGATGATACAATAGAAGTTTGGAAATTAAATTGGAGAGGTAAACTCAAAAAAATAAAAGGAAGAAATTATGAAACGTAAAGATTATATTTATATTGGAGCTTATGTATTGTTCTTTGGATTTTTTATTACAACATTAGTAGAAGAGCTGACATATCAAGACGAACAATTTCAAAAAATTAATAAATTAAATAATGATTTATTAAAAATATCACAATATGTTCAAAGCAATATAACAGATTTTGAATATTTAGAAAGGAAGATAGAAGATAATTCGGTGGAGTTAGAAGAAGTTCAACGACAATTAAAGGAGACTCAAAACTCTTCCGAAACATTTTATCAAATGTTTTTTGACACCCAACCACAAAGAGTTGAGAAAGAATTAGTTGAAGAGACGGAGAATCGAACACAGGACTTGCAAAGCACTCCTGCTCCCTCAGAAACTAAAGAGCAAGAGGTAGTAGAATTACCTGTCGAAGTGCCTGTCGTAAAGATAACAACTACTGCTTCTTGCCCTACCCCACATAACAGATTGTTACAATATATAGAAGATGTTTCTTTAAGAAGAGACTATGCATTTAAAGTTTCTTATGATGTTCAAGACAATAAAATAATAAATGTAAACTATAAACCTTTAATTCCTAACAAACTTAAACGAGGTATGCAAAAGTATTTAGATTCTTTTAGCTTGACAGGGGATGTTAAGAATTGTTACATACCTATAAAAATATTAGGAGACTAGAATGGAAACATTTATTTTAACACAAACTCAATTTAACGATTGGGATAATTTTTGTTTGGATAATGGTAAGACTATGTACGTCAATGAAGATTGTTACATAAACGAATACAATGAAAATAGTAAAATGTTTATGGTACATGTCCCTTTATCCGAACAATCAGGTATTATAAACTTTCTTAAAAAATTGCTTGACAATAAATAAAGAAGGGAGTATAATGCATCACATCAACATCAGCCAAAATAGGAGTAAATAATTATGGCATTAGTAGAAGGAAAAGCGTATTGGGCATATGTGACATCACCCAACACTACATTCGAACCAGTCTATACAGTAGACGTAGTGGTAGACGAAGAGACTGCTTCTCAGTTTCAATCGTCAGGTCATAGGGTCAAAGACTTAACAGTTAAAGACCCGAGTGGTAACCCTGTGCCAGTCGGTAAGGCTATCACTATAAAAAGAAAAGTTAATGGACCAAATGGCATGGTACGTAAAGCACCCAAGCTTTACAATGCTAGTAAGGAAATCATTGACGACATGGTAGGTAATGGCTCTACTGTTAAAGTTCAATACAATGAATATGATTGGACGTGGCAAGGCAAAGCAGGTAAAGGATTAGATTTTAAAGCTATGCAAGTGCTAGACCTCGTTCAAGTAACGTCAGCAGACGGGTCAGAAATAGACCCATTCGGTGACGGGGAGGAGTTTTAATGGCAGACATGATAGAACATTCAGACAAACCATTTGTAACTATTGACAATGTTCAAGTATTTGTAGAGGATTTACCTGAGGAAGGACAAGCAGTCTTCGGAAGGCTACAAAGATTGAACCAAAAGAAAGCTAATGCAGTTCTTGATGTAGAAGAATATCAAGCAGGTATTAATTTCTTTTCTAATAGACTTGTTAGTATTTACAACGGAGACGATGAAGTTCTAACAGAACCAACGCAGTCTAATGAAGTAAGCACAGAAGAAAATTAGATTGTTTTAAAACTAAAGCTAGGCATTTCTGTGTAAAGTGTCTAGCTTTTTTTATGGATAAAATATATGAATGATAACAATAAGTTTGTAAAGTTTCACTTGCCTTGTAACACTTGTGGTAGTACAGATGCTTTGTCTTTAAATGAAGACGGGTCTACAAAGTGTTTTAGTTGTGGAGAATTTTTACCTAATAAAAACAACATAGGAGTACGCTCGGTGGAACACAAACCAAAACCTCAATCAACCCCTGCAAATCTATCTCATGGAGGTATGTTTGCTTCTCTTACAGATAGAAATATATCTGCAGATACTGCTAAAAAGTATGGAGTTAAGGTTGTATATGACGGAAATGGAGAACTCTCTCAACATTTATATCCTTACTACAACAACAACGAATTGACTGCACATAAAATTAGATATGTAAAAGATAAACGATTTTCTACAGAAGGTAACTTCGAGGGTACAGGATTGTTTGGACAACATCTTTTCAAAGAAGGTGGTAAGTATCTTACTATTGTAGAAGGTGAGTGTGATGCTATGTCTGCATACGAATTACTTGGTAGTAAGTGGGCAGTCGTATCAATCAAACGTGGTGCTCAGTCAGCAGTAAAAGATATCAAAGAAAGTTTAGAGTATGTAGAAAGTTTTAATAATGTAGTTCTTTGTTTTGACAAAGACCAATCAGGTCAAGAGTCTGCTCAAGAAGTAGCCAAGATTATCAAACCAAACAAATGTAAGATAGTTACTTTACCTGAGGGATACAAAGACCCTAACGATATGTTACGAAGCAAAAGCTACGAAGCATTTACTAGAGCTTGGTGGGATGCACAAGTATATACACCAAGCGGAATTATTAGAGTATCAGAAAAACAAAAAGAATTCTTAACAAGAGATAAAAAAGCTAGTGTTCCATATCCTTGGGAGGGACTAAACAAAAAGCTAATTGGTATGAGACAAGGTGAGCTTATTACTTTAACGGGTGGTACAGGGCTTGGTAAGTCTTCTGTTACTAGAGAGATTGAGCATTGGCTTGTCAATCAAACAGAAGATAATGTAGGTATAATAGCTTTAGAAGAAGATTGGAGACGTACAGTAGACGGCATTATGTCTATTGAAGCTAACGCTAGATTGTACATTGATAGTGTTAGAGATACTTATGATGATGAAACATTGACTACGATGTTCAACAAAATCTTTAGTAATGACAGAGTTTTTCTTCATGCTCACTTCGGTACAAATGATTTAGATGATATCTTTTCTAAGCTTAGATATCTTATTGTCGGTTGTGATTGTAAATGGGTAGTTGTTGACCACCTTCATATGTTGGTTAGTTCAATGACAGAGGGTGACGAACGTAGAGCCATAGATAATATTATGACTAGGCTTCGTAGTTTAGTAGAAGAAACAGGAGCAGGTGTTATCTTAGTATCTCACCTTCGTAGAGTTCAAGGTGACAAAGGACATGAGAACGGAGTCAGCGTAAGTTTATCACACCTCAGAGGTAGCAATGCTATAGCTCAACTAAGTGATTGTGTTATAGCTTTAGAGCGTGACCAACAATCAGAAGATGAATTAGAATCTAGGACAACTAGACTAAGAGTATTAAAATCTAGATACACAGGAGATGTTGGCATGGCTACTGCTTTAGTGTATGATAAAGACACGGGTAGACTATCAGAATATTCAGACTATGAATTACTTAATAGTTCTGCAGATGATGAGAGCATACCCTTTTAATAGGAAAAATTATGGAATTAGTATTTGATATAGAAACAAACGGACTAGATGCTACATTAATACATTGTATTGTGGCAGTAGATGAACACGATTGCGTTCATACGTTTGACAACACACAAATAAATAAAGGCATTGAGTTTTTACAACAAGCAAACAAACTTATTGGTCATAACATTGTAGGGTTTGACATACCTGTAATTAAAAAACTAACAGGTGTTGACCTTTACAACTTAAACTCAGTAATAGATACACTTGTTCTTTCTAGATTGTTCAAACCTAGTAGAGAAGGAGGACATAGTTTAGAGTCTTGGGGATACAGGCTTGGCTTTCATAAAGCTAAGTCTCCTGAGTGGGAAACTTACTCAGACGAAATGCTAAAATATTGTATTACTGATGTAAATTTAAATAAAAAATTATATGAACATTTAAAGAAAGAGTCTTTAGGTTTTTCTAAACAATCTATAACTATAGAGCATGACGTTACTCATATATTAACTAAACAAAAAACAAATGGTTTCTTGTTTAATATGAAAGAAGCTACATTACTTACCAGTAAACTTAGTCGTTTATTAAAAGAAACAGTTGACGAAGTACATAAAACATTTAAACCTAAGTGGGTTGACACTAAACAAATCGTACCTAAAAAGAAAAAAGATGGTAATTTATCTAAACAGGGCTTGACCAATCAAGAATATTCTGATATACTTAGAGGGGTAAGACCATTTAAACCTTTCATGAGACAACATTTACAAGAGTTTAACTTGGGTTCTCGTAAACAAATTGGAGAATACTTACAAGACTTTGGGTGGAAACCTAAAGAACTAACACCTACAGGACAACCAAAAGTAGATGAGGGTACACTAAAAGATATAACTCATATCTACGAAGCTAAACTAATTGCAGACTTTCTTTTGTATCAAAAAAGAATTGCTCAAGTTCAGTCTTGGATTGAAGCAGTAGGTACAGACGAAAGAGTTCATGGCTCAGTTATTTCTACAGGTGCTATTACAGGAAGAATGGCACATAGAAATCCTAACATGGCACAAGTTCCCAGTATTAATAGTCCATATGGTTCTGAATGTAGAAGTTGTTGGATAGTAGACAAAGGAAATAAATTAGTAGGTGTTGATGCAAGTAGTTTAGAACTACGAATGTTAGCACATTATATGAATGATGAAGGATACACAAATGAAATTATCAATGGTGACATACACACAACTAACCAACACCTTGCAAAACTTAAATCAAGAAATCAGGCTAAAACTTTCATCTATGCCTTATGCTACGGAGCAGGAAATGCAAAGCTTGGAAGTATTATTGGAGGAAGTTCTAGAGCAGGTAAACAACTTAGAGAACAGTTTTTTGATAGTAACCCATCATTTAAAGCTCTTACAAATAGAGTTGACAGAGCGGCAAGCAAAGGTTACCTCAAAGGGTTAGACGGAAGAAAGATTATTTTGAGACATCAACATTCAGCATTAAATACTTTATTACAGGGTGGTGGTGCTATAGCAATGAAGAAAGGTTTGATGCTTTTAAACGAAGCATTAGAATCATCTGATAAAACAGATGTAAAAATAGTAGCTAACATTCACGATGAATGGCAAATAGAAGTTCCTGAACAAGATGCAGAATGGGTCGGTAAGATTGCAGTTAAATGTATTGAAGAAGCAGGAGATTTTTTTAACATGAGATGCCCACTTACAGGTGAGTACAAAATAGGAGATAGTTGGAATGAAACCCACTAAAAAAGATAGAAAGAAGTTTGATTTAGATTTACAATATGGTAGTATCCGTG
>VMHT01106960.1_pt1 | contig 13516 bp, 17 predicted proteins | sample 4693611 | NCBI WGS metagenome assembly VMHT01 (sample SAMN12280063, study PRJNA550983) | marine metagenome | isolation source: seawater sampled from same location over 5 years 0.02-0.2 micron viral filtrate | place: USA: collected off the coast of southern California halfway between the port... ... | reverse complement strand
GTTGTAGTAGACTTACTAGTACTAAATTGAGTAGCTGTACTTTTTGAAGTTACAGTTGATGTATTATATGTTGTTGTTGTCGACGTACTAGTATTGAACGTAGTTGTAGTACTTGTATTATAAGTAGTAGTGGTACTTTTATTAGTACTTCTGCTTGTTGAAAATGTTGTAGTATATACTGTAGATGTACTTCTATTTGTTGAGAACGTTGTATTGGTTGACAATGTTGTTGCAAATGTAGTTGTTCTTGTTGTTTCAAAAGATGTATTAGTACTAGTATTATATGTAGTAGTCGTAGCGGTTGATGTATTAAACGCTGTTGTAGTTGACTTACTGGTATTATAAGCAGTAGTTGTTGATCTACTTGTGCTGAAAGTAGTCGATGTACTTATATTAGTCGGAACTGTTGTACCAAAACTTGTTATTGTTGTTGTTGTAGTATTATATACCGTTGTTGTACTAGTTGAGGTATTATATGTTGTTGTTGTATTTTTATTGGTTATAGTCGACGTATTAAAAGTCGTAGTTGTACTAGTTGTTGTATTATAAGCAGTACTTGTCGCTCTACTAGTAGAATATACAGTACTTGTCGCTCTTGTAGTATTATATACAGTAGTTGTTTGTTTTGTAGTATTGTAAGTAGTAGTTGTAGATCTTGTAGTGTTATATTCTGTAGTTGTAGATCTTGTGGTACTAAAAGTCGTAGTGGTTGACCTTGTAGTAGAGAATGTAGTTACAGTAGATGTACTTGTGTTATAAGTTGTAACTGTTGTAGTACTTGTATTAAATATAGTATTTGTAGCTGTACTAGTATTATATGTGGTAGTTGTTGAAGTAGTGGTATTAAATACAGTACTTGTAGAAGTATTATATACCGTTGAGGTATTTCTAGAGGTACTAAATGTAGTAGTTGTTCCTCTTGATGTAGCAAATGTTGTTACAGTACTAGTGCTAGTATTAAATGTAGTTGTGGTAGCTGTGCTAGTATTAAATGTAGTAACAGTAATTGTTGACGTGTTAAATATAGTATTCGTGCTTTTTGATGTAGCAAATGTAGTTACAGTATTAGTACTTGTGTTGTATGCAGTAGTTGTATTAGTACTAGTGTTATATGTAGTGGTGGTATTTGTTGATGTATTAAACGCTGTACTTGTTGTTTTAGATGTTGCAAAAGTAGTAGTTGTAGATGTGCTAGTGTTAAATACAGTACTAGTAGTTTTACTTGTATTAAAGGTTGTAACGGTACTTGTACTAGTATTAAAAGCAGTTGTAGTATGCTTTTGAGTACTTGTTGACTTTGTCGTGTTCTTGCTAGTAGATTTAGTTGTAGCAGTATTCCAAAAATCTATTCTGTTCCAAAGCCATCTCATTTAACTAAAGTTTAAGAGGGTTGAGGATAAGGACCAAAGTTTCCTACATAATTAACTAATATTGCGGTTGTGCTTGCAACAAAATAATTTAAAATACCAATTTTACCTGCTGTTGCATCAAAACTAATTGATCCACCGCCAGGAGTGTAAATACTAGCAGGGAAAGATTCCCAAGCCAAAGAACCAACACTAGATGGATTCGTTATTACAATTGTACCTGTTTTACCAACAACATTAGCGTTAATATTTTCAAATATTAATTTATTTGGTGCATCAACAGCAATTACATTATAATTATTTACAGTTGTATTTAAATCTATGCCATGAGTATGTGCACTACCTGAAACAGGTGCCGCAGATGTAATATCCGCAAATCCAGTTGCACCTAAGTTACCAAAGCTAGCTACGTCTGACATTCTGTAATTCCTAGTAGTTCCATCAATATCTGTACCTAATAACTTGTCATCGGCCGATAAAATATGATCTCTTAAAATATCTTTTATTCTTGGCATATTCTTTATTTTTTATATAAGCTTGTCGCTTTTTCAGTTGTACGTCCACCGAAATAGGCTAGAACGACGGCCATCATCACTTTTTCAAAAGTGTCATTCCATGTAACTCCAATGTTAAACGGTATTGATTCAACGCTGTCCAGTATTCCAGCTAATGAAAATATAACAATACACCACACTAAAACTAGTGGGCGTACATTTTTTGAAAGCCATGAATCTGATATTGAGTCCGCTTGCCACCTTGAAGTAACAGCTTCCATTTCTTTATTTTGTTGATCAAATATAAGTTGTTGTAATTTAATTTTATCTTCACCGCTTACATCGGATTTACCGATAGCAGCTATAGCTTCAGCTGGCGATGTTACTCCTTTAATTATATTTCCAAGTGTAGGATTTACTAATGAAGCAGCACCAAATAAAAGTTTACCCACCGTGCTTTCAGCAAATTTCTTTTTTGGCTTACTCATGATTTAATTTTTTTTATTTTAGATATTTTAAAGTTACTCTTTTTAAAAGTTAATTTTGAGACTTTAAAACCTTTAAATTTTTTAGTTGTTTTTTTCATTTATATTCTAGGTGGTAGTAAACCTTTCCTTTTCTTACCACTACCGTAACCTGTGGTTGGAGGTTTGTTCCCGTTTTTCTTATTCTTCTTAAATATTTTTGTTGGCATAATTATCTATCTTTATCTTTAATCATATCATCTATAGCTTTATTATAAACTTTATCTGTATATGATTTGTTATCATAAAATTTACTTCTTTCGCTTGTAGGTAAATCTTCTTCACCTAACATTATTCTATATATTCTAGATATAAGTTGACTACATTTAAAAGATGTTTTATAAACACTGTATTTAATTGTAGTCCTATTTCTATGTCTCCACGTTTCTATCCATCCGCCACGCCTTAAGCGTTCCCATCTGTCTTTATCCCAGGAATATGTATATACCCCATCAATAAAATCATTACGCGTAAATCTATTTTTACAATCTAAATAGATTAGTAATTCAAGATCAGCGTCTTTTAGGCTATAAGTTTTACAGGCCCATTTACGAACGAGCCTGTAATACTTAAATAACTTAAGTTCACGCAAATCTTGCGCGCTTAGTCTCATCTATTATGTTGCGTACGTAATAGAATCTACAGCTGTAATACCAGAGTCTGCTAAGTAAACAGAATTTTCATCATCAGCTATTACTAATAATTCTTCTCCTGTTGGACTAGCCATAGCTTCTGCTATATACTTAAGTGAAGCTTTTTCGTCTGCTCCACATGATAAAACGATATGATCGTTAGTATCACCTGTAGCAACTGCATCACCAATTCTGTGCGGCTTAAAGTACATGTGTACTTTTCCAGCAGCTGTATCTATACCTTTTAATGCAGATATTGGATAAGCAGCAGCGTCATCAGCGGCGTTTGAAATGTAAATAAATTTTACCATTTTTTTTAATAATTTTTAAGGGGGTTAAACAATAATTTTGAATGCGACTATTCAACTAATACTATGTCGCCGAGCTTTAACACGTAATATAATTTATTTTTCCATTCGATACCGTGACCAGCATGTTTATCGTAGTGAACTATATCATCTTCGTTAAGTACATCCGCTAGTGGCCCAGCAGATATAACTCTTCCTTTTAAATATCTTACGTCTTTGTTTTGCTCTTCTGTAAGTTCCAAGCCACCTACTTTCTTCGGGGCTTCTTTTATCTTTTCAATAACGACGTAAAAATTAATTGCTTTCATTTATTACTCTAATGTTATTGATTACACAATCTGCTGAAAATATTGTTGTAGCAACACTAACTGCATTTTTTAATGCTGTTTTAGTTACAAGCACAGGGTCAATAATACCTTTTTTGATCATATCAACTTTAGTATTATTTACAACATCTATACCTATACCAGCTTTACTATATTCTTTATATTCTAATGCTGCATTATCTAGTATAATTGCATATGGTGCTTTTATAGCTTCTAACAAGATTACTTCACCATCATTCTCTGGTACTATTGCAAACGATGCATCTAATAGTGCGACACCTCCACCAGCAACAATTCCTTCTTGTAATGCTGCTTTAGTTGCATATATAGCGTCTTCAACTCTGTCCTTCTTCTCTTTCATTTCAACTTTAGAGCCAGCACCAACTTTAATTATTGCTACTTGTCCATTTAACATTGCTAATCTTTCTTGTAACTTTTTCTTGAAAAATGGATTCTTTTCTTTTTGTACTTTAGATTCTACAGATTTTATTCTTTTCTTTAAAGTATCTCCTGCACTTGTTATTTGTAAAACAGTACTACTATCATCTGTAACGGATTGAATAACTTCACCTAAAACACTTGGTTCTATTAAATCTAAATCATCTCCTAATTCTTCATTCATAATAGTTGCTCCGGTAAGTATCGCAAGGTCTTCAATTGTATCTTGTTTTGTTGGCCCAAATCCAGGTAGATCCACAACATTTACTTTTATGTTACCTTTAACTTTATTTGCTAGCAACGCAGCCAAAGGTTGTTGTTCTACACCTGCGACGATCAACAGGCTCCTTTTCTCTTTAATAACAAACTCCAATACGCTTTGTATTTTACGAATATTAGGTATTGGCGATGATACTATTAGTACGTACGGTTTATCTAGTACAGCCTTACCTTTATCCTTATCTGTTATAAAATGTGGCGATTTGAGTCCGCAATTTATTCTAGTGCCCTCAACGAATTTCACGTGTGTGTCATGGGTCTCAGACTCTTCCATAAGGACGACACCATCCTTTCCTACTACTGAATAAGCTTGCGAAATTATTTTACCGAGTTCTCTATCGTTGTTACAACTAATAGAACTTACGTTTTCAAGCATATTATCCTTTACTTCCACTGCACTTTCATCAAGGTATTTATTAACCTTGTCAAGACCAGATAAAATTCCATTTTTTATAGGTCTTACACTTTGTGCATATTTTTTTTCATTAGCTAATTGCAATAATGAATGTGCAAGCACGGTAGCCGTTGTGGTACCATCACCTGCTTCTCTAACTGTATTTCTAGCTGCCTCTTTTATTAAAGTTGCACCTATATTTTCAACCGGATCATATAAGACTACGGATTCTGCGACCGTTACACCATCTTTTGTAATCACCGGTTTACCTAGCGCATCTTCGTAGATTACGCATTTACCTGAAGCACCTAAGGTAGATTTAACTGCATTAGTCAGTTTATTTACCCCGTGCATTATTTTTTCTCTAGCATCTATCCCGAAAGACAGATCCTTTACTATCTCACTTGGTTGATTGTATTCCATTAAATTAAATTTATAAAGTGGTTATTATTTGAAAGTCTTGACTACTTTAGGTCCTTTAGCGAACTCTAATCTTTTGTTATAGTGTTCAATACTTCCGTCAATTGCAGCCTCAGCTGATTCGATTGTTTCCCTTCTGGTTACGTCATGCCAATCATCAGTAGGTTTGCCGTGAGCATCTAAGTTCTTGCATTCCGTTTGATAAAAGCCATTTGGTAATTGTACAATTCTCCAGTTCTTTTTGTCTGCAAAGAATTCCCAGGTTTTTCGGGTTTCTTCGGATACTCCTTCTGTACTATTATTCGAGAAAGAATAGGTTTTATAAAAAAATGTCATTGGTTTTGGTTTTTATATATTTATATTATCACGCGGTTATATAATATGTTAATAGGTTATTAACAGTCATTAATCGAACTAACAACTCCACTTCCGCCAGTTATTACCATTAATTTGTTACTAGCAATTTTATATATTCCGTTACCTAAAACAGAGCTACCACTATTGTTAGTATATACAACATCATTATTAACTGGATATGTAGCACTGCCATTATGCCAGTATTGTACACCAGTTATTTCACTACACCCTCCAATAAAACCAGTAGCTGATGAACCGTTAAAGGTTTGATATGCTGAATAGCTATAAAACTCTTGCATACCGTGAGGTGCACTTTTACCAGCTGTTGTAGATAAAGTTGTTAGCGAACTGCTACTACCACCTACTTCTGCTTTTATTTCACTTATAGATATTGATCCACTGGATTGTAAAGCCATTTTATGAACTTAGTGTTATTAATACTTTTGTAGGTGTAATTTTTTCTGATAACAAATTAGCAACCTCAGCTTCATAAGCTGTTTTAGCATCGGGTCCTATTATTGCAAAAACCCAAGCTTTTACTATGTCATTTGTTAAATCGTCTTTTTCTTGGAAACTAGATAGATCATTTACAGGTAAAACTGTTTTTCTAGTTATAGATTCTAATACATTGTCTTCATTAGTTGCTGTTAAAGTCCATATAACTTCATAAGCAACATTACTTTTGGTTATTGGTGAAGCACTAAAATCTGTGTGACTCGTATGTACGTGTAATGTTTTACAGTCCCAATTATAAGTTATTGCCATATTATTTATTTTTTAAAATCATGATCCGGGGCCATATTGTTATTTTTACCCGATAATTCATCTATTTGTTTTTGCTGTTCTTTTATTGCTTGTATAAGTAACGGTACTATTTTTTTATAATTAACAGCTTTGTAACCGTCTTCTCTTGTTTCTACAACTTCAGGTAGTACTTCTTCAATTTCTTGTGCTATAACTCCTACATCATGACCTTCGTATAATTCTTGTTTATCATTCCAATCAAATTCATATCCACCAATTTTTCCTATTTTATCTACAGCATTCTCTATAGGTTTTATATTATCTTTTAATCTTTCATCTGAAGATTCAGCGGCAACTATATCGCCTTTAACATGTAAACTATTTGAAGCTGGTAAAACCCATAAAATTTCAGATTCATAATTTGGTGAGCCAGTAACCATTTTTCTCATACTAAATCCTCTACCAGCATAAGGGGATGTTGATGATGGAGCTGATGGAATATCTAAGAAAAATGTTTTAAAATATTCACTAACATGAAGTCTCCCTGATGTTGTTGTTCTAGAACCTGAATTTTCATTAAATATAATATTCATACCACTAGCATAATCAGCAGAGGCTGTAACACTATTTGCGGTTTGATTTGGTATTATTAATCCAGCACCATTTAATATCATTACCTGTTTAGAATAATTATCTCCTTCCGCTGCAGCTGTAACCGATTTACCTAGTCTATATTTAGCACTTAAATCAAAATTACCTGATGTACCACCACCACCAGTCATTTCTATTACATGGTGATATCTTGATGCTGATTGCATTTCCATACAAACCGAACCAGAATCACCTGATACAGCACCTAGATTTTTTAATAGCAATGCGGTTGCCCTACCGTTTGAATCTAAGGATGTAGCGGTACCACCAATTGTTGCAAAGCTATCAACTTGAATATCACCACCAAATTTAGCATTACCACTACTATCAATTTTGAACTGTTTAGATATTAGTTCACCATTACTTAAATTAAATTTAGTACCAGCATCAGCATATACTTCAGCACCATCGGGAGCATCGTAATTAGCACTTTGAATAGTACCGGTTGTTATATTATCACCATTTATAGTTGTACTGCCACTTGTTGATAAAGAACTAAATGTAGCAACTTGGTTAAATGCAAACGCTCTAACAGGCGCTGCAAAAGTTGGTGTACCTGATCCACCTCCCGCTGTAGTTTCAATTACTGTAAATGCTGAAGTCCAATATTGGTTACTTGCTGTTCCAGCAGCCATTGCAGGAGACTCTTTTTGCCAACCTGTAGGATATGAACCAAATGCTGAAGAACCAAAATTCCAACTTATACCTGAATTACTTGGTGTGCTTGGTGCACTACTTTGACCAGCGGTATGCCATATAATACCCGTTACGGTTTGTTTACCATTCGTTCCATTTGTACCATTAGTCCCATTTGTACCGTTTGTACCATTCGTTCCATTTGATCCATCTGATCCATTTGAACCTTGGTTAGATTTAGCTAATGTTTGTATTTTAGTTATAGTTACAGTATTTTCAATAAGAACAGCAAATGAGATTTGTGCGTTATTTTGGTTCATTGCACTTGCATCTGCAAACACAGAAGGATTGCCTGATACGGTTTGTGCACCTGCTGTCACATTAGTTGCTGTGGCAGTTACTTTAAATTCACCAGCCCCAGGCGTACCTGTAACACTATTTAATTCTGTTACTCCTTTATAAACTATAATATTAGTACCACTTCCTGTATATGTTACTGTACCAGCATTTGTTGTAGGTAATGTGTGTGCTTCATTTGTTAATACTACAGTGTAAGCGTCGGCACCATCATCACCATCTGAACCATTACTTCCATTACTTCCGTTAGTTCCATTACTTCCGTTAGTTCCATTACTACCAGCAGCACCGGCCGCTCCTGGTTTAATACCAAACATACTTATTTGGTCTCTTGCCACAATAGCTGCTGTATTTCCACCATCTCTTACTTCTACTTCAATCTTTTCAGGCATATCTGCATAAGCTGCTTTTGGGGTATATGTATATGTATTCCCAGTTGCCGATGCACCTGTACTAACGTCATTTAAGAAAAATTCATAATAACCAGTACCTGCTAAATTATTAGCGCTAGCAGTAACTGTAACACTAGAAGGCGAGGGTGAACTCCCTGCTGCGTTGTATTCAAAACTAAAATCACCTGCTGTTAAATCAACTGACTTACCATCAATACCGTTTGATCCATCAGCACCAGCTGCACCAGTTAATCCTTGTTTTGATTTATTTATGGTTTGATATTTTTTTATTGTAGTTGTGTTCTCTACATTAATAGTATATTCAATAATAGCTAAATCACTTGTCATTCCACTATGGTTAGCGAATGTTATTTTATCAGCTGATATATTTTGTGCACCTACAGTTATAGTACCTGTTGTTACGCTTGTAGTTACTTTAAATTCATTATTACCAGGAGTTGCATTACTTGCGACACTGTTATATTCAGTAGCACCATCAAATACTACTATATCTGTACCAGATCCAGCATAACTAGATACTGCACCGTCTTTATCAGCAGGAACAGCATGTGCTGCATTTGATAAAACAATTGTTAAACCATTAGACCCTTCTTTTACAGGAGCTATATTTATAGTGTCAAATGCCCCCTCAACTTGGTTACCCTCTGCCACACCCGCTCGCATTTCAATTGGCGCACCAAAACCTGAAAATGTCGAAGGTACTGATATAGTTGCTGTATCTTGGTTTTGTCCTGAACCATCTGTAAATGATCCTTCATCTGTAAAATGTGATCCACCTCCAGTAAATTTAAAGAAGCCATCGGCGAAATTTGTAGAATTTGCGGTTAATGTTATAGATGATGGAGCCGGGTTGTTCCCTTCTGAATCATATTTAACAACTAATGCACTTGAACTTAATTTTATTGTTTTTGCATCCGCACCCGAAGCACCAGTACTACCTGTAATAGGATTAAATGTTAAAGCTCCAACCGCACTAGAGTCCGTTAGATCAATTTGTGTTGAACCTTGGTATATAGCGTAGAATGTTCTAGTACCTTTAGTTAAGGATGGAGATGTTCCGTTTACATCAGAAGCATATACTATAGTTGTAAATGATGTAGATGGTGCACCGGATAAATCACCGAATGCTACAGTACCTATATTTGCACTTTTAATTTTTACAACCCCACCAACAACTTCAAAAGGTGCATCATAGCTACCTGATAGACTAGCTGAGCCTCCATTATATATTTTAAATGAATCTGCTACAAATCTTATTTCTGAAAAAGCATCTGATGTTGTACCGTTAGTTGCAAGTATAGACATACCAGCAAAAGAACCATTTGCATCTACTTTCATAGTATATCTAGACTCTGTATATCCTTCAACCGTAGCTAGAGTGTTCGATGCAGTAGTTATATTAGCAGTATTGCCGTTTACTGTGGATGTTAATGCGGTAACAGACGATGCTGATGCTAAACTTGCGTTTGCTATTGCTGCATTTGCATTTGTAGTGACCGCGGTGGACAATACACCTGTAATTCCAGTTACATCACCATTACCGTCTTGTGAAAATACTGCTTCTAGCTTATCTAAGTCACTTGCGACTGCTCCGGCAGCTGATGTAGCTGTACTACTGATGCTTGTTGACAGTGCATTTGCTACTCCATTGATATCTGTACCCGAAAATGTAAATTGGGACTCTAATTCTGTTATTTTACTAGCACTAGAAGTGATATTTGTTGCATTTGTAGCAATATTTGTGTTTGCAGTAGCTATAGAAGTTACATTTAAACCTGTTCTAGTGTCATCTGTAAGTACCCAAGCAGTACCATTGAATATATATAGCTTATTATTGTCATTTGTGTCGTACCATAGTGAGTTTGCGGGTAATCCACTAAGTGTAGGTGGATCATCTTGCTTAAAAACCTTAGGTCTTAGTGCCAATGAGGCTACGTTGCTTGTTATATTGTTTTCGTTTGTAGAAATTCTAGGGTCGTGTGTTGATGCCCATGCCCCACTGGTTAATACATAGATCCTATTTCCATCATTTGTATCATACCATATTGACCCATTAGCCACTCCTGGGACAGATGGAGCATCATCTTGTCTAAATATAGCTGGTTTGGCAGCAATACTTGTTGTATTTGTGTTTACTGTAGATGTTAGGTTAGTTAATTGTGAAGCTGAAGCATAGTTTTCGCTTGTAGTAGCGTCTAATACTAAGTTTGCAAATGATTCTGAGAATGCTGTTATGTTACCGGCACTATTAACAGTACCAAATGACGATGCTAAGTTAAGTGAGAAATTTGCATTGGAGGATATATTAGTTGTATTTGTAGTAATAGTAGCATTTACTGAAGCTATTGCTACTGAGTTATCTGTAATAGTACTGGAATTCTGAGAAATATTCGTAGTTATCTGAGCTAGGTTATAGTAATCCCCATCTTTAAAACCTCCATTTGCAAAGTATTTTGCTAAATCCCTTAGTTTAAAGTTCTTTGTTGCATACCTAGGCGTTCCACCCGGTAGGTTATTTTTTGTACCTAGATAGTCCGACCCAGCAATCAGGTCATTTTCGTTTATACTGTCATCTAAGCCATATGTTGAGATTCTAGCCATATCTATTCTTTTTTAGTACCTTTACCGTGGTTACCTCTGTTTTTCTTTACAGATACGAATTTACCTGTCTTGTGATCGTAATCTTTACCTTTGATACATTTACCTTTCTTTATAGCTGCTCTACGCTTTCTTTGATTCTCAGCTTTCTTTCTTCTCCTGTCCGCTGTCATTGCATATCTCTTATCTCTTGCTTTCTTAGCAGCCTTTGCTTTTTTACTTAGTTTTTGTGCCATACTTTATTATTACGTGACGAGAGCTACTTATTAAGTATACATTATTAGCTTGTGTCGCATATAGAGGTTATGGGTTATCTTACCGTATTTACCCTAACCACTCAATAATAAAACCCATTCCATTTACCCCACCCCCCCACCTTTTTCCCTGATACAACCGAATGTTTTGCCTTTTCCTTTTGATCTAAATACGGAACGAACTGGATAATATGAGTGTAAGTAATTAATAATAATAAATAAATAATACAATCATGAAAAGAATTTTTAACCACGTAACACTATGGAGAGTATGGGAGTTGTTCCTTAACGCAGTCGTAATCGGAATGACAGCATTAGCATTCACTGGCATCATCGGTATCATCATCCAGATAATCGCTGACCCATCAATCATGGACAATGCTTCCTTCGGTATCTATAACTAATAGTAAATACGAATGACAACGGATAATAATAATGTAAGTAACTAATAATAAATAAATAACTATGTATAATCAATCAGCTTTAATCAGAATCTCTAAAAAACTTTACCCTTCTAAGAATGTCTTTCAATTGACTAAAGAAGAACAAAGAAAGGTTCTTGCAATCTACAGAGAGTTTCACTAGAAGCTATTGTAAGTGGGCGTTGACGATTCTCTCCACTCTAAACAAAGTTGAATCTATCAAATGACATAAAGGTTAATGTGAGTTCGATTCTCACCATGTCAACTAAATTAAAATTAATACTATGAATAATAAATTAAACTCAGCAATTGCTAAACTATCTAAGAAAGAATTAGCAGACATCTTCCCACCAATTACAAGAAACAACTTTGTTGTAAGAGATAACTGGTTAGGTAGAAATCAAATCATCACATTCACTAACAATAAGAATCAAAAGATTACTTATAATCATGATGAAGTGTTAAAAGTAATGTTACCTAAACTTCAATTAATGCCATGTTGGATTAAAAGAAAGTACTGGTCTCAATCAACTGACATGCCAAAGAATGTTAGAGATGTAGTAATTGAAAGAGTAGATTTAACTAAATAGGTCTACTCAAACTACCACACTGTAGAGGTATGGTGTATAGCATACTGTGTATAGCAACACCTAAATTCCTTAATATCTTAGTAAACACAATAAAAACAGTGACATTAGCTACCTACTATTAAACCTTATATACCTAGTGTCATACTTTTTTTTTAATTCACTCAAGTAGACAGTGAGTGTTACATCTGTAAACTATTTCACATTAGTAAACAATTTACCTACTTTTACTTATAAACTAAATACGAAGTGTTATGGATAATATAAGTGTAAATAAATAATAATAATATGAAAGAATTTTACTGGAATATAGAAACTTTAGAATACTACTCCACTCACCAAAACGAAATAACTAACTTTGTTAAATTCGAATGTGATTTGGAAGATGGTGAAACTGAAGAAATGTTAATAAAATATTTAACTAAACAAAGTAAACAATACTATAAAAACTTAATAAATAATAATACATTAAAATACAGAAAAATATGAAATTAGTAAACATTAATAAAAACGGTACATTAAAATTTGAACTTAAACCAATAGTAAAAACAATATACTATAACGGTGAACCAGTTAGAGAAGGTGTAGTAAAACATGTCTATAGTTATAATAGTGGATATGTAAGAATTGAAGGAAATGATAGACTTTACCAAATAAATAAAGTAATAAAAATAAAACCTAATACTAAAGGGAATTACTTTGAAATGTACGAAAGAGTATTATTAAAAAATCCTCAAGAAAGATATAAATACCTAGTAGAATGGGTTGAACGATTCTACCAAAGAAATACAGTAACAATATGATATATAAAGATAACTACGGAAATGATCTTACTTGGGCAATAGGTATGCAAATGGAAGATAAACTAACTAGAGAAGATGTTCTAGGTATAATTGAAACTCATGAAGTTTGCAATGAATATAGAGTAAATGGTAAACTATACGGACACTATACAGTTGACGGAAAACTTACAAACTAAATACGAATTTAAATGGATAATATAAGTATGAAAGTAAATAATATGAAAGAACTACTGAAATATGTAGAAGAAAAGAAGAGAAAACAAGCCCACTCTCATTATGAAGTAGCAAAAGTATTTGGTCCTTGTAGTGGAATGGGTAACAGAAGATACAAAGTACAACAAAAAAGTACTTTTAGAAAAGGAAAATCATATGCTTACACTGGTAGGTGGAATGATTACAGAATAAATACGAACAAAATCGGATAATATAATTGATATGAATAAAGAATATAAATACAGAAAAGTACCTTACACTTACCACGAGTGGACAACATTCGACGGTAGATTAGCAAC
>VMHT01012148.1_pt1 | contig 13520 bp, 7 predicted proteins | sample 4693611 | NCBI WGS metagenome assembly VMHT01 (sample SAMN12280063, study PRJNA550983) | marine metagenome | isolation source: seawater sampled from same location over 5 years 0.02-0.2 micron viral filtrate | place: USA: collected off the coast of southern California halfway between the port... ... | reverse complement strand
GGCCGTCAACACCATCAGTAGAAACCTCAGAGATTATCATAAATTAGCCCAAAGAAACTTAATAGAAAAAAACATTGATTCTTTTAAAGATCTTGGCGATTGGGAAAGTAAAATATATAATGCCAAAAGAGAACTTGAGCATCGCGAGAAAATGAAGGAATATGAGCAAAAAGCAAAGGACTCCTCGGCCATTTTGCACGATGATGAAGATATATTTATTGTTAGACCGTTAAGTAAAGAAAGCTCTTGTTATTACGGCCAGGGTGTTAGATGGTGTATATCAGCAACCAAGTCGAGGAATTACTTTGATCAATACACTGGGGAAGGAGTTGGCTTCTATTTTGTGCTTTTTAAACACCTGCCGGCTGATCACGACAATAAACAGATGGCTTTGACATTTCACAAAGGGGATTATGAGGAGCCCACCGAAGTTTTTGATAGCCCTAACGATGACGTCGGTGTTGAGGGAGTAAGAGAAGCAGTTGAAAGTAATCTTATCGCGAAACAATTAAAGAAGGGCCTGGCAAATACTCTCAAGCGTATGAAGGGCGATAAAAAACAAGAATTCTTCAGGCAAAAGTTTGATGAATTGACAGAAAGTTTTGATGAATACAAGAATGAGTATCTTGAAGATGACTATGAAGTTCCCGAAGAATTACAAGGTGTCCTAAAGTCGATGGATTCTTATGATAGTGATTATGGATTTGTCGATCCCGATGACCGAACAGGAATTTTTGATGACCTTGAAGAAAGCATTAATGAGACATATAACGAAGTAATTGGGCAGGCCGCACAACACTTTGACGTCAACCCTGCTGGCCCTACAGAAGAAGATTACGACGATTTATATAACAATTATAATTTTGAAAATTTTTATGTATCGTATGAGGAGATGGACGAAAATAAATTCTACTGGAATGCTGGGGTCTCCTGGGAGATTGGGGATGAAGATATAGAATTTCTCAACGAAGATGAGGATGAGATTAGAACGATCGTCGCACAAGTAATGGATAATAATCACATTTATACGGACGACTATGATCTTGAAACATATGGCGGAAGTATGACCTTCCGTGCCGATTTTAGTCCTGCTTACGACGAGGGCGAGGGTTTAGAGGGTTTTGAAAGGTTCCTTGATCGCATCTCTGAGTATGACGGCAGTTGGCAGACTGTGATAGACGAGTCAATTGAAGAATTTAGAGAAGCCAATCTTATTGGTGGCGGCTCAATGAGCGCGCTATATGATAGATTTGAAGATATGAATTTAGAACATTTTCAAGTTGATATTGAGCAAGACGAATTATCTATATCACAGAACTTTGAATTTTCTATTCCTATCCCTCAATATATGTATGCGTTAGCTACGAAAGACAAGCCCTCCTGGCAACAGAAGGTTTCTATTAAGAATGTTCCTCAACTAATGAACTATAACAATGCCATTAGGGAAAGAGAGCAAGAGCATCGCGATTTATTTATTGATGATGTTACGAAAGTATTTAATCAGATATTCAAATTATACGCTGCTCAAATGCAGTCCTCCTTGCCTGGTTTTGGCCAAGAGCCTGGATCAATTGAAGAAGTTGGTTTGGTTCTACCTGACACGCGTATCAGTATATACCGCCACGTACAAGAGCCGACACTGGGTTCAAGTGGGATTATCGCTGATTTCTTTTTTGATATTCGCCTGGATATATCTGATGCCGAGGACGAGGATATTCTTTTAACTATCGAAAGGTTCCTTCGCAAAGTTGACAGCGATTCAATGTCAAAGAAACTACAGGCTCGTTATGAGAACATTGTTGTTAACGACGTTGTTAAAAACGTGTTGCCTAAATTTGAACAACCAGAACAACAACAGGTTGCAGAAAATAAAAAACGCAAGTTAAAAATTCTTATTAAAGAATTTCAAGGCCGCGGCGGCATAACTGGTGGTGGGTTCGGAGGTATGTCTCCTGGTCTCGCTGGTATGATGGGCGCCAATCGTGGCACGTCGATGGATTCCCACCCGGCAGATAGTGGTGAATTGCCAGATGATGATTCTCCACACGTAGCAAAAGCTGTGTTAGTTAGAAATAGTCACGTCTTGCTTTTAAAATCTAAAGATGGTCGGTGGGATTTGCCCGGTGGTCATTTGAAAAGGGGTGAAGGTTCTGTGCCGGCACTCTCAAGGGAAGTATTTGAAGAGACGGGGTTGAGTATTGACACCAGCCAATTAAAACAAATTAATGGATCGACTGGGACAACGAGGTTTTATATGGGAACATATCCTCACGATGATATTGTTCTTAGCGATGAGCATGTTGGCCACGAGTTTGTGAGTTTGCAAAGTATTCCAGAACTTGAGGGCCTTGATAATACTTATAAACAAATGATTATGAAGTATGATAATATTAATGAATCAAAAAATAAGAAAAAATTGAAACTACTAATAGGCTAATAATTTAATGAATATTCAAGAAATAAAAAATTCCTTATTTGAAGGTGAGGCGGTGGTGACACCCGAACAGGCAATTTATAAATTAAAGCCTGGAGATAAGATCACAGTAAAAATGAGAAAAGATGTAGGTAGATTTGGAATTACTGCTCTTAAAAAAGGAAAAAAATATAAAGCTGTAGTGTTAAAAAATGGAGAAATAAAAGTTAAACACGAAAGCGTAACTTTTTATGGATCCACCACCGAAGAAACAAAAGAAGAATTTGTTAAAGGATTAAAAGAACAAGGTGATTTATGTTCTCAAGTAATTTTCTGCAATCAATCTACGATTACAAGACCTGGAGTAGGTACTGTTACATTTAAAGAAGCTTTGGCCGGAGAGGTACCTGGAAAAAAAGAACCTAAAAAACCAGAAGAGGCGAAGCCTGAAAAAAACATTGGTATTGATAGGCCGGCAGACAAACCAATGCCCCCGGTTGATCAAAAAAAGAACAATGAACCAACAGGAAAAATGGACAAGAAGGTCTCAGATGTTTCAGTAGGGGAGACGATAACTCCAACGATGTCGGTGTATAAAGAACCCAATGGCAAATTTAGAATAGAGTATACTGGGGATTCACTTGGAAGAAAAGATTTTAAAGCAGATTTTGATTCAGAAATTAAAAGATTATTTGGCTATTCTGGGTGGCAAGAATATAAAGAGAACAACTGGCAAGATTTAACCCGGCGCGTTAAACCAACAGTACATCCAATTCATGTTGCTTATGGATTAGAAGAATTTATCGATAATTTTAATTTAAATGATTATAGTATCGTTGGTGTACCAAAAACAGCTGGCTTCACACAGAAATTAGATGAAATAACAGGAGCGGGGGGCGAATGGGAGGATAAAGTGCTCTCTGCTATATCGGGAGAAGGTCCTGATATGCGAAAAGACAAAATTGATACAGCGGACATTATCGATGATCCAGGGGGATTTGTTCAGAACACAATTTTGTTTCATAAGAATTCTATGGCAATTTATAAAATTCTTAACAGAAGAAGAGGGTATTACGGTGATTTGAGCACACAAGGTATTTTGTTTTCTGCCATGATTAATCCGCCTGAAGGCTTAAGCAACAAAAAAACAATTAAAGATATGCGACAACAATTAATGCCTAAGTTTGAAGCCAAGATCAGGCAATTGGGTGAGTTGATGTTGCCCGTTGAGCGTCCGGATGGAGCATACTGGACCACAAGAAGAGTCCTGAGCCAGTCCACTATGGACCATGACGCTGCTTTAAAGGCAAGGGTGTCTGAAGCGCTGAGTAGTTTTTCGTCATTAAGTGAAAGCACAAAAACAGAATCCATGGACATATCGTATATTCTTATGCCAAAAAATTGGAAAAGCGGACATTCTTTCACGCGGTCTGAGTCTGTCTTTGCAAAAAGAGTTGGCGCAAATATTGATTCAGGGTTGTCCCTCAATCCTGGTGGAGAAATATCGATCAACAAAAAGCCTGTTAAAACGAAGTTTAAAAATGAAAAAGATAATGTAAAGCCAACCGGAAACTCAGGGTGGTGGCAAGCACTACCTTCTAAACAAAAAAAAGCAAGAGTTAATCCGAGAGAGGTATATGAGTACCTAACATCAAAAGGTGTTTCTGATACGCATGCAAAAGGGATGTTAGTAAATATATATGTTGAGTCAAGATTCAAACCTGGAATTATTCAGGCCAGAACCAAGGCGGTGGGCTTCTTTCAGTATCTTGGCTCAAGAAAAAAGAATTTATTTAATTTTTATGATAAAAAAGGTAAAGATTCCAGTACTTTTAAGAGCGATTGGAAAACACAGGTCGACTTTGCATTAACGGAACGAACTACAAAAAAATATCTATCAAAAGATTTCGAATCAGTTGAGCAAGCGGCTAATTGGTTCACAAAATTTTGGGAGAGACCAGTTAACCCAAAGGGTAATAAAGCAGATGAATATGCCAATAAATATTATCAAAAAGCAATGAAAGCCAATCTTCTTGGTAATATTGGTGTGGAAGCTATTGCTATAAACCGACGCTCAACGGGTACAAAAAAAGTATTAGTTTTCGGACACAGTCAGGCTGGAAAATTTGGATATGGGGGTGCTTTTGCGAAAGCGTTTAAAGCAAGTGGTGTTGAGGCCGAGAGAATGGCTCATGTCGGCGCTAAAGACAATGAGCTTTTAGATCTTTTAAAAAGCGTCCCAAGTATTAAAGAATATTCTCATGTTGTTTTAATGGTAGCCGGCAATACTTTAAAACACTTGCCTGGTGCACAGAAATCAATGATTGAGTATTTATTATCTAATGGTATTAATGCAAACAATATATATGTTTCAGTACCGCCAATTAATACGGCCCGCGTGAAGGCCGGTAAAATTTCTTCTGAAGAAGAAGAATTAAGAAAGCAAAGAAATTCAGGTACTGAGAGCGTTGCGAGAAGTTTAGGCGTCAATTTCATACAAACAATAGTTAGTGGTGATAAATCTGACTGGGGTAAGCCTCTGAACTATCACTTGTCTCATAGATCCCCGAAGGGCCAGCGAGCTGCGCAATATGTGGCAGGGTTAATTTTATCACCGGGACGAAGTGGTGGAGTACAAATAGGATCTACAAAAGATGCTATAGTATTGCCAACAAAGAGCAGCGATCCAACACACGGCTATATTTTAGGAGATTTAGAGGCAGGTGGAAGAATCTATGCTAAATATAATGAAAATAAGATTATAGCAAACGGCGCTTCGATGAACAAACCTATGTTAGCGTTAGTGCAGTTAATCAAATATAAAAATGACCCAGTTAAAAAACTAACCAATAAAGAACTAAGAGGGCTTTTAGCTTATACCGGACATGAATCTAACAATGTTAATCGATTGATTACCGGACGTGATCCTAAAACAAAAAAACTAAGGGCCAGGAAAGATACAATTGGAACTATAAGTGAGAAAGAAGCAGGTCAAGTATTAAGTAAATTAGGGTTGGATCCAAATACAAAAATAAGATTTGGAAGTATAAGAGCTAATGCACAATCACCCAGACAGTTTTTTGAGTTTATGAGATTATTACATGATAGGGATAAAATTCGCTCTTTAGGGGTTGAAAAAGAAGTTGATCTTGTTGTTAATTATATGAAAAGAGCGATGCCTGGGGTTAATTACGGCGGGGATAGGGAGTCTAAAAAATGGAAACCAATGGTTGAAAAGCTTAGATCCATGGGCTTGCCAGTAACCAGTATATACGGTAAAGGTGGTAGGGTGAAGTCTGGCATACATTATGCTATGGTAATCAACAACAAATATATTTTAGTTATCTATGTTAACCGTAAGAAGGCCCCCGGTAAGAAATCCAGGCCATGGCTTGTTGATAAATTTGCAGAAATCTTAAAAGTAGTTATGCCCACAGGACAAATTAAAGAAAATAAAGATTTAAAAAATTTATTAGATCTTATCGAGGAGGTTCAAGATAATGAATTGGATAAAAATAAGATACAACAAAAGAACAGCGAAGAAATACGGATGGCATCCATCTTGGCTTGGTCCAGGTCTTAAAGAGTTTAACTCAGATCTTATTAAAGCCATCGAAGCTTTCCAAAAAGAATATGACCTGGACGTCGACGGTAAAGTCGGCCCAATGACATTTCGAAGATTGGTCGCGTCCAGAGAATTGGAGCTGCCTGAAAACTTTATTCTTGCTGATGGCGTTAGGCTTCCAATTGATTGTGATGTCAAGATTGATATGCTTCCAAAGAATTGTTACAAGACTTATAAGCCTATGCGAAAGCCAACAATGATCGTCACTCACTGGGATGCTACAACATCTGCCGCAACCTGTAAGCGGATACTCCAAAGACGTGGCATTTCCACTCATTTTTGTATTGATAATGATGGAGTTATATACCAATACGTCGATACCAACAACGTGGGGTGGCACGCGGGCAAGCGTGCTGTAAATAAGGCGTCAATTGGCATTGATTTCAGCAACGCGTTTTATATGAAGTATGACAAGTGGTATGTCAAAAAAGGTTTTGGATCCAGACCGGTTTGTGAAAACAGCAAAGTTCACGGTGTCAGGCTAAAACCTCATCTTGGATATTATCCAATTCAAATTCAATCTTATAAAAAGCTGGTCAAAGTTTTGACGGATCATTACAAGATTGAGCTTGACACTCCTAAATATGATGGAGTGGTTTCTGAAGCGGCGAAAGGAAAATTTAAAGGCATCGTTTCGCACTATCATCTGACCAGAGGAAAGATTGATTGTGCTGGTCTAAATATCAGAGCGATTATTGATTCACTCGACTGACGACCTCAAGCTTTTTTGGGTCTACGTAGAGCCCTAAAGCGAACCTTGAAGAAATTTTTTCATTCAACCAAATTATTTCATAGCTGTTGCGTGACCACTTTCTCTTAAGAATCCCGAGGGGTTTCTCCTTGCTGTTTTTTAGGCCCTTCAAAGTGACGATGTCGCCCGGTTCAATTAATGTCATATTATCTCCTTTGGGACTATTTATTTTCGTACAAGCAATAAAAGAGGAGGCAAGAGTAAAATGTTATTTTGTGAAAAGAAAATATTTAATAAATTCTTATTTTTCTCAATAATATTCTTATGTTTCAGCTTTTTCTTTAATGGCGTCATTGTTTCGGCAAATCAAGTTGATGTCGCAGAACAGCCCAAGAATATTACTAAAACCACCTCTGATTGTATGACGCAACAAAGACAGATTATAAGCTCTTTGGAGAAGATAGAATACAATCTGTCAGCGAGGAAATTGGAGAAGAAATAATGTCCAATTCAATTAACATAGGGAACCTGAAAGAATGGTTCACCTTTATTGTTGCTGTTGTCGCATGCGTTGCCGGTGTGATCTTTTGGGTTCAATCCTCTAACGATCCTAAATTCTTAAAAATTGAATCCGAGATTAACGTTCTTAAGGAGGATATTAAAGGGATCCGCTCAAACAATAATGAGATATTAAGAATTATAGGAAGGTTAGAAGGTAAGCTTGAGAACTAAAGGTTTCCATACCAGCCTTTGACCTCTTTAGCAGTATGATCAGCGGCCATCATCGTTACGGGGGCCCCGAAGGCACTAAGGCCTACCCTGAAACAAGACACTACAGCCGATGCGCAAAGACAAATTATGAACCATAGGATCGAAAACAATGTAATTTTTTTTCCTTTCACTGTATACCTCTCTTATAATTAATATAAAAACATTTCAATCTATGTAAATATTTAAAACTATTTATGATAAGGATCGACCTAAATGAAAATCGATGGAATTCTAACAATCAATGATACTCTTGAGCCTCAAGTATGGCAAGTTAACCAGTTAAACGATGTAATTAAACAAAATTTAGTCGCAATTGCGGTTGATTTTTTCGATGAATTAGGTTTTGGCGAAGAGTTTGAAGGCCAGATTGAGGATATAACTTTTACAGGATCTCTTGCGAATTTTAATTGGACCAAACATTCAGATATTGACCTGCATTTAATCGTGGATTTTTCGAAAATTGATGAAAATTATGATCTTGTTAGAGAATATTTCAGCGCAAAGACGTCAAACTGGAATAAAATGCATGAAATTAAGATTTTTGGATATGAAGTTGAAATTTATGTCCAGGATTTAAAAGAAGAACATGTATCAAGTGGTGTGTACTCTATCATGGAGGATAAATGGTTAATGGAACCGGTTAAAAAAGAGCCCAAAATCGACGCATCGATGGTTATGAGGAAAGCAGATTCATTCTCTGATATGATCGAGAGGGTCGAAGATCTGTATGATGATAAAAACTATCAAGATGCTCATACATTTTCAATAAAATTAGCTAAAAAAATCAAAAAATTTAGACAATCTGGTTTGGAAGACCGCGGAGAGTACTCATTTGAGAACCTTGCCTTTAAATATTTAAGAAACAATGGTATAATTAAGAACTTATTCGATGTTCGTAATAGATCATATGACAAAATGATGTCTTTAGACGGTGATTATACAAAAAAATTCAAAATTTTCATCGACCAAGATACCTTAGAAGAGAAAAAAGGCTTTCATAGACTTGATGAGATAGAAGAGTTTCAAAAAAAGGTAAAAAGACGATATTCTCGCATGAAAAAACGATTAATTGGCTATGGAAAACAAAAACCAGGCTCATCTTACCCAAGTAAGCCTAATTATAAACGTTCCAGGAGCGCTCCACCCGGATTTGGAGGTGCATAATGAGTAAAATTTATAAAATTAGCGGAAACCCTCAAGGTTTTGAACATTTGGACGTATTTCATAAACTCGCACAACAGTTTTTACCTTATGCACAAGAAAAATTGCAGTTTGATAAGCCTGTCGACGTTCAATTGATGTCAGATCCCCAAAATGCGAAGGATCCATTGGGAAAAACGGCATATTACGACCCAAATAACATGAAAATTACACTTTTTGTGGATAATAGGCACGTAAAAGATATTATGAGGTCTCTTGCCCACGAATTAGTCCATCATAAGCAGAATTGTAGGGGTGATTTTGACGGCGGGGTTGATACAAGCCCTGGATATGCTCAAGAAGACGGTAAAATGAGGAAATTAGAAGGCGAAGCCTATTTAGAAGGAAGCGGATATCTCTTTAGAGATTGGGAAGACACTTTAAAAAAGGAGAACAAACAGATGAAAGAAGGGAAGTCGATTTTCGCACCAAACCACTACTGTGTGCATCATGGTGGTGTGTATATGGAGGGTGAAATTAAGTTAGGTAGGGTTATTAATCACAATTGGAGCGAAAGTCTGCAAAAAGTAACAAAATATGATATGGAATTTGAGGATGGTACAATTCTTGAAAATATCAAAGCAGAAGATATTCTTGTTACTGAAGCATCTGTTGCCGAAGAGCACATGGGTCATGCTGCAAAAAGAGACGAAGAGCTGGAAGAAAAGAAAAAAGGCAAATATGATGACGGCGATGGTGAAGATGAAAAGTGTGATCACGTACCTTGTAATGAAGAGGTCGTCGATGAGGGTAAAGATAAACCTTGTCCAAAATGTAAGAAAGTGAAATGTGAGACGCATTGTGGCGGCGTAAAAGAGGCCGGCCCAACACCTCACCCAGTGAAGAAAGATGAAAAAGAAAAAACCAACGAAAATTGGTTCAAGGGTGATAAAGATCAAGTATTATTCGAAACATTAATGAAAAAATGGGCTAAATAGCGAGGTAAATTATGGGCGGCGCTGCAGGACATATGGCACATCCGTTTGATTGCCGCGAGGTAAGAAGCGGCCAAGATTTAATCAATTTTTATGTAAAAGCGGTTAATGCAATACCACTTTATGATGAAGAAACAAAAGGAAGCTCTGTTTCTATCAAATTGGATGGTGTTAATGCGTCTTTTCGTCTTCAAAAAGCAGATAATCCAGCTGGATTTATGTTTGTATTGGATAGAGGCGGAAAGACGCGTGGCCCAGTTACGGGATTAGACTTTGACGGTATTACCTCGGATAATGTATTAAAAAGAGTAAAAGGTAAGGAAGGTCATGGATTAATTCAAGTTGTCAATCATATGACAAAAATTTTAAACCATGACTTGATGAGATTACGACCTTATGTAGAAGCGCTGGGGCTTTTTGAGCGAATGGGGCCTGATGGGGTCTTTTTTGACGCTGAATATTATGCAAATGAAGATAAGGAGAGGGGTTATAAGCCAATAAAAAATAACGTTAATTATAGTGAAAATTATATTGCAATCCATCGACTTTCAGAGTTTTATACGGAAACCAAGGAAACGAAAACGGGAAAAATTAACAGTAGGCGACTTTCAAGAGGTTTCTATTGGGAAACAGTTGCAGAAATCAATGAACTCCTTAAACAAAAAGATCAATTACTTTCCCAACGTCAAGACACCGCTGAAATTGATCAACTTATTACGCAGAAAAACAATGAACTTAAAGTAAAGAAGCAAGAACATCAAGAAGTACTTGATGAGCTTGCAAAAGCTGTACAGGAACAGGCCGTAGAACTCGATATGGGGTTCAATGTTTATACAAAAATTGGCTTGCGATTTGAACAAGGGCTTACGAGAGAGGCCGTTTTATCAAGAATTGAAAAAGCTCTCGATATGAAAGTTCCTTATAATTATTTAAAAATTAGTGATAAAGAGAGTATTGGACCAACAGCCATTAACGAAGTAACAGGAGAGGTTGAGAGTAGAACTTTAAAACAACTTCTTTTATCAGTAGATCAAAACCCTGCTCACGTCGCTTATTATCCGGACACCCCTGGTTTCACTAAGGATGGTGAGTCTGTAAAAGGAAGAATACAAACTAAGCCTGGATATAAAAAAGACCCGAAACAAAGCGCTTTCGCGCTTCAGATATATGAAGATGTTATGGTGACCGGTCCCGAAACTGGAATTGGGCCATTTGATATAGGCAATAGTCCAGAAGATGCTAAAGCAATCAATAGCGCTGCCATTCTTTGGCATGCCGTGCGATATATCGGTGACACAATAAAGAAATCTATTGCCGCTGATGTGGATATGGGTGTTGAGGGTGGTGATCAGGCACACGAAGGCCTTGTTATACAGTCAACTGAAATATGTGATGGTATTGCTTTCAAATTTACTGGAGAGTTTATTGTCGACAACCGGGCTGGTGGATTTGGTGTTACTCCAAAAGGGGAAGATATACCTTCTAATTCTGCAGAGGCAATGTTCGAAACCAAAATACAATATGGTGAGCTAATCAAAGAGTTTCAAGAATTACCAGATAATAAAGATTATGTTATACTAATTCCAGGCGGCTTTAAGCCACCCACCGGTGGGCACTATCATATGATCAAGCATTATGAAAAAATTCCTCAAATTAGGAAGGTTTTTGTGGTTACCGGCCCAAAGCCAAGGGAAGGTGTGACCATAGAGCAAAGTAAGCAGATTTTTGACATATATGGAGGCTTTTCTGACAAAGTAGAGTTTATTACGGCGCCTGACAAGACCCCATTGACAACTTGCTATGAGTTGGTGAAAAGTGATGGCTTTACCAATCAGTTTCCAAATGCAAGTTTCTCTATTGGCGCCAGTGATAAGGGCGGAGATAAAAAAAGAATTGAGCAATTTGTTAATTACTTCGCTGCGAGGTCACACCTGACTGACGCGACAGTCGCTGAATATCCAGCGGCACCTGCTTTAGAGGTTGCCGGGGGTGCTGCCTCAGCCAGCAGAATGAGAAAGGCTTATAAAGATCAGGATTGGGAAACTTTCAAACTAATGCTGCCTGATGATAATCATTATGATGATGTTGTCCAGGTGCTTTTGCAGGGAGGTGACCTGCAGGAAAATTTTTTAAACCTCCCCTCCCTATTTTCTTTGGTTGACGAAGTTTTAGCAGAGGGTAAAAAAAGCACCTCTGATAAAGTGAGTGACAAGATAAGTTACTTAAGAAAAAAAGAAAAAATGCCACAAGACCAAGCGGTTGCTGTTGCGTTAAATATGCGGGATAGGGGAGAATTATCGGAAGAGGCCGGCGCTTGGTCAGGCACTCCATCTAATGACAAAGAGGACTCTGAACTTCGTGCAAGGCTTAAACCTCTTGCGCGTAAAATATTAGGTGATAATGCTGATTTATTTGCCGGCGCCGATGCGAGGGTGGGCCAATTGGATTTAGATACAGAAGTGCTTGAGCCTCTAAGTGTCACTTTGGCTGATCAATTGTTTAACATTGTTAAGAATAAGACTGAGTCACCAAAAGAGCAGGCAGCTGCGATAAATGAAGACGAAGACACATTAGAAGAAATTTCAGCTATGGGAGCCGGCGACGTTGCCGGAGCTTCAGGACAGAGTCCGTGGATAAATTTTAAGGAGCAGGATAATGAAAGATAAGAAAAAGCAGGAAATAATTAACGAGTTTAAGTTAAGAAGGCTTATTAGAAAAGCCATTCAGATTAAAGAAGTAAAAAGAAAACAAGCCGAGTACGATCGTCTTTTAGAAGAGAAGAAGTTAAAAACCGTTATTCGACATCTTATTCAAGAAGGCGATATTGACGCTGATGGTGAGCCGGCTCCTTATGCTTCCACGGCTGTTAATGCCCTCGCTGATGCTTTTAACCAGGTTTTACCTGTTATTAAGTCCGGGTTGCGTAAATTATCTCGCCCGGAAGAGAGAGCCTCTTATAGAGCGCATGTGTTAGCAAAATTCCAATCAACATTTAGTAATTTTGAAGGCCTTGATGCTAATGCTTTGGTTGGCGAAAGTGATATTAATGAACAGGAGGAGGGCGACACAAAACTTAAGATTACTCTTGATGATGATGATCGCATTATGCCTTCTGATGGGAAAGAGAATGACAGGTTCACGCCAAAAGAAAAGAAGCCTGAAGACCAGATGGAAGACGATTTTAATGAGTTTCAAATTGCTGATGAGAACCCAACTGGCGCAAGGATGGCGTTTGAGACGATCGGTGATTCCAATATCGAACAGGTTTTGGCCGATAAGAGAAGACTGTTGTTTGATCCAGAAGACAAGGAAGAATATAAAGATTACGCCCTCTACAATATTGACCTCTGGCTTCTTACCTATGAGAAAGAATTGGCTGATTCAATGGGGCAAGAACCTGCATTTACTAAAACTGAAATGCCCAAGCCAAGCGGTGCGCAAGTTGATCCTTCTATTGAGGCATCTGGCGACACAGAGGAAGAGCTTGAAATACCAAATATGCCAGAAGCGGAAGATGAAGAGGGTTTTGAGATACCAGACCTTCCTGCTGAAGAGGAAGAGGCTGGTGATGCTGAGGGTCTGATGGAAGAAGACTTAGAAACAATCTTTATGGAGTAAGTTATGTGGGAGAATAAAAGGTCAAGGTTCAAAAAACCAGATCAGGATTATTATAGTATCTCAAACAAACTTCGCTCCGAGGGCAAGTCAAGTGAAAAATTTGAATTAATGCTCTCGTCTTTAACAATGGAAGATATTATCGGTCTTCGCTTGGAACTTGCGGCGAGGGCTGTTAATTATAAGTTATACGGCGCAAACTTATGGCATGCCATCCCTGATATGGTTAAGGATGGCGTGCTGAAGTATGTGTTTTCTGCAGCAAGATCC
>VMHT01001901.1_pt1 | contig 13521 bp, 10 predicted proteins | sample 4693611 | NCBI WGS metagenome assembly VMHT01 (sample SAMN12280063, study PRJNA550983) | marine metagenome | isolation source: seawater sampled from same location over 5 years 0.02-0.2 micron viral filtrate | place: USA: collected off the coast of southern California halfway between the port... ... | reverse complement strand
AGTTTGTGCCTGAGCCATATCTGTCATATAAAATAGCTGTGCCGAAGTTAGGCTCAGGTGTAGTGCCTGTGCGTCCTGCGTTTTGTGGGAGATTAACAGAACCACCTGCCCATGAGTTGAATGACTGGTTACATGATTTAACTTTGTTATATCCGTCAGTTCTAAGACCTTCTAAGTAGTTTCTAAATATATCTGCATTTATACCAGTTATCATAAAACTAGGTTCTACTCCAGCTTGGACTTTAGCAACAGAATTGTTCTGCTGTGAAACTGTTTGTAAACGATATTGTAGTGGATATAAAGCACCATTTTTAGAATATCTTAACTGCTGTATTTCGGCAATAGGTCCTAAACGACTTGAATTAAATCGCTGGTCGCCTAAATCTGTAGCAGTTATGGAGTTGAGTAGCACCGAAGAAACACGACCTAAACCTGGTGTCTGTGCTAAAACACTATTACTAGAGTTTATTGTCTGAAACATACTTGACCATGAATTAAAACTAAATGTGTTTTGCTGTTGCTGGTATTGCTGGGCAGCACCGCCACCCATTTCATATACTGGGCAAGTCAGCACTAAATCTGAAAATTCATAGTACGCTTGATTAACATTTGCAGAAGCACCGAAAATAGTACCTACATTAGAGCGGAGTAACACTTCTATAACCATACCTCCTTGAGCCGAACTAGATAAATCTATATCTTGTCCAGAGTTTAGCATACCACAGTAGAGAGGCATACTAAAATACTGACCTCTACCAGTATTTGCTGGTAAAGCACCTTGTACACCGTATGCGTCATAAGTGTTAAGACCTGGGCGAGTGAGGGCTGAGGTTTGGTGCTGTAGTCCATGATTAGAGGCAATTGTCTCTATTTCATTACTAGACATAGTACCAGTTATAACACTAGGGCAAAGTCTGTGATACTGGTTGATTCGCTCTAAAGTAGAATTGAGGCGTTTTGAGTAAACTGTTATACTTTCTATACACTGGTTAATACCGCATGGACCGTCTAAAAAGTTTGTGTCTGCTGGAGTGAGTTCGTTGTTGGCGGCAGCGTTTAGGACTTGTCTTGCTGTAAATCTACCACTTAATCTTAAAGCAGAGCCGTCTAAAAATAAGGGCATTTCACTACTAGATATATCGAATTTAATTAATGGTAGTCCAGCCCTAAAACTGTATACACCACCGCTAGTAGCATTAACTGGGTGCAATTGTAAAAATCTTTTTCTAATACTATCGAGATTATTTGACCTAACTTGAGCATTCATTTTATATTATAGTTAAATATAATTTTTTTGCTCTAATTTAATAAAATACTGATACTCCGTCCATACCTATAGATATAGTTCTAATATGGATTAAAAAGTTCTTTAATAGTTTTACCATAGCACTATTTGCGTTATAGTCTAGATATAGCATACATGATTTGCCTACTAAATTCTGACTTGTACCGACACCAGCACCTAAACTGCGTCCTAAAAGCCATGAGCCTGGTTCTTGAGCAACAAAATTACCAGCAAGACCAGCGGCAACACTAGTTGTAGTCTGCGAAGGGTTGTTAGTTAAGAAATGGGTGTTAGTAACGTTAATATTAGAACTTCTTAATGCTTTTTCTACTTCGTATCTGTGAAAGCCATTAACATAGGAGCCTATTCTGTATGGTGATAATGTTGCGTCATTTGTTATACTCTGTACTATAGGCTGTGCTTCTAAACCTAACTGCACTCGTCTATCTGGGGCTAATTTATTATCTATCTGAAACTGGTACTGTGTAGCGTTTAGATACTGTCCTTGTAAAGCATTTGAGGTAGTTACATTATCTGTAAGTGTTTGCGAGGTAGGTACGGAGATTATGGCTTTAACTCTACTTAAATCTGCTGCTAGAATGTTTGTAGAAGTTGTCTGGGCACCTGGTATAGCATTATCTACATTAACATAGGATATAATATCTTGGTTGTATTGTCCTTTACTTATAGCATTAGTTATTTGCTGAACAACTACTGGAGGTGGGATTACTTTAGAAACTACAAGGCGTGGGTTAAAAATAGTATAACCATACTGACCTTGTGTAGGACCAGCACCAGCCGCTTGACCGAGTTCTCCGCCAGTATTAGAAGTTATATCTATTGTTATTTGTGTAGAACCAGCGGCATTACCGTCGGTGATTTGTTCTACAAAAGTTAAACAGATTTTACCAGCAGTTGCACCAGCGTTCTCGTCCATGACTTTTACGGACTGGATTGTTCTGTTCATACCTACACCAGCAACATAGTCGCCGTTAAGAGCAACACGTCCTAAACCTTGTACACGGACAATTTGACCTGGTCTATACCAGCAATTGTATAATGGATTTAACTGTTCTTCGCCGTTTGCTAAAGCAACGGCACTTGAGGGGACTAGAGTAGCAGCAACACCGTTGCCCATAGTATTAAACTGACTTCTTTGTGTTATAAATAACTGATTTCGTCCCACACCAGCACCGATTGCTCCTACTTGGTCGTCGCAATTAACTTGATTAGCACCTTCACCTCTATTGCATATTCTTAAGGCTCTAGTAGCGTTTTCTAGAATAATCTCTACTTCGGTCGGCAGCATCATGGCTGGATATGAGCGAGGATTAGAGAAAATACCGCCTAAAAGAGGCACACACACCTTGCGGCGAACTGGTTTATAAAAGTTATTAGTTGCTACAGTTATACCATTAACTGCTGTAGAGGCTGCTACTGGGTTAATTGCTTGGTTTTTTGTGTAAAACATATTGTCTTGAGGCATATAGGTTTTAGCACAGCCTTCTAGTAAACTTCTTTTATTCATATTACCTTCTGATTTAGTTGCGTTGTAGTGTACTTTAGCAAAAGTATTATAATTTCTTAATTCTTCTAAAACTCTACCGCCGTCTTGGCTTCTTAATGTAAGTTGGGATATGAGAGAACTTGCACCTATATCTCTGTCTAAACTTAACATGGGTCCAGCGGCACTTTGGGCTGCTGTATTCTGTGGATTTTCTAATAAAATCTCCATTTCTAAATATGAGTTTGCTAGGTCTACAAAACCAGCATTTCTAGTTATATCGAAGCGAACTATACTACCTTCGTTAAACTGTGTTCCATTACGGCAAGGGATTTTAAAACTATCTTGTCCTATCTTAACTGCGTCGGATTTAGGCTTGAACATGATTTATAATATAAAGAAATAAAATAAAATTAAAACTTTAATCTATATTTTAAATTATTTATTATGATAATCGTCACTATCTATAACTGGGGCTGAACTAAAAGCAAGTTGTGGTGCTATTGGTCCTTGTGGCTGTTGTGGAGGCTTATCACTCGCAGATTTTTCTGCTTCAGCAATCCCAGCAATTGCACCACCTATTGCTAATCCAGCACCTAAAATTTCTCCTATACCTGGTATAGCGTCTGCTACTTCTTCTTCTGGTGCTAAACTAGTTTCTGTTTTGCCTATATCTCCAGCAATTTTACTGCCCATATTTTCTTCTTCTTGCTCTCCTTCGTCAAAACTAGGTGGCGGTCTTTCTGGCTGCTCTGCTTGTGGCTCTGCTTGTCGTCCTTCTAAATCTCTAGCCTGTTGTGCTGTCGGTTGTGTTATTCTAGCAGTAGGTTCTGGTGGCTCTTGTCTTTCTAATTCAGCAAGTCTAGCCTCTCCTCTTTCTAGTTGAGGTGCTGGTGGTTCTGGTGCAGCTCGAGTAGGTCTTACTAATGCTGGTTGTGTACTTACACCGAGTGGTGTCGGCTGATTAATTCTTACACTTGGTATGTCTTCTAAATCTAAACCTTCTGGCTCTTCTCTTGGAGTAAATTTTTCTTTAGCACCTATAGGCAATTTATCGTCAACATTTCTGTATTTTTCTTGTAAACTTTCTATACTTCTTGTTTCTCTTTCTACTGGCGTTGCTCTGCTTGTAGGTCTAAATCTATTATCTTCTGCTACTTGTACTGGTGCCTCTCGAGCCGCTTGGGCTGCTTTTAATTCGTCTAAATTAGGTAGTCCTTGTCGTTGTGTTTCTGTTAGTGGCTGCGTTGCTTGTGAGCCATAGGCACCTCGGCTTCTTACACCTTCGTCTATGTCTTGTGATATAGGTGGTCTTTGTGTTTGTTCTGGTTGTGGCTGATTTGCTCTTTGTCTTGCTATTGCTTGTTGTGTATCTCTAAAAGTCTGATTCGCTCTTGCATTAGCACCTCTGCTTGTTAAATCAGTATCTCCGAAGTCTTCTCTATCTGGTACTTGTCCTACTGGTCTTTGTCCAGCATTAGGATTGTCAAACTGGCGTTGCTCTAATGGTGTTCTAAACTGGCTTTCTCTTTCTGCTCCGAACGCTACTGGATTACCGCTCTCGTCTTCTACTCTACCAGTACCAGTGTTATATGTTAAATTTCTTGCTTCTCCAGTTGTTCTACCGCCTCCTAGTTGTCTTACTCTTTCTTCTGCTAGTCTTGCTTGACTACTTATTGCTTCTTCATAACTGGGTGCTGCTGGTGGTTCTGCTCTACCTTGTGGTAGATTTTCGTCTTGTCCTGTTGGCTGTTCTGGTCTTCTGCTTGTAGGCATACCTCTTGCTCGTTGCGATAATGCTCTACCAGTTCTGTACAAAGTTGGTATACCTTCTCTTAAGCCTTGTGCTACTTCTTGACCGACAATCCCCTCCATTAACTGGTGTCCTTGTCTGTAGGCTGCCGCTTGTCCTTGTGCGATTAGTTTATCTGTATCGAAGTTCTGTATTTGTTCTGCACCTCTTTCGGCAAAACCGCTATAGGCTTGTGCTTGTTGTTGTAGTCTGTTAAAGTATGACATTTTATAATATATATTAACATTATAAATGAATAAAATATTAGAAAAGATAAATAAAATCATGCTACTTGTCCTTAGATTATAAGCGTAGCAATCTAAATGATAGGTATTAAATCATTATGTCTTGTAGTTTTTGCTACATTTGGTCGTACGCTCTTAGTTATGTTCACACCCATTTTAACAATACCAGCAACATTTTTAATTTCAAATCTGTTGTTAGTATTAGGGTCATGGACACTTATTTCAATAATAAAATTATTTATTTTATAAGCATTAGGATTATTTAATGGTCTATAATATGGGTTAAAAGTTTCATATCTTATCTGTGCTATACCACTCTCGCTTGTTATATCTGTATCAAAAGGTACTAAACAAAGCAGTCTGTCTTCGCCTTGCTGTGAGAATGCTGTATTTGCTAGATTTGCACTACCAGTATATGCTGCTATGTTCTGATTAGTTAAGTATACATTAAGATATTTTGGTATATCAGACAAAGAATTTGCTACTATAGTTTTCCATTGCGTAGAACCTACGTCATAAAAGTAAATTTCTCTTAACTGATTTGCACCTAAATAGTAGTCTGTATTGTTAAAATAACTTACTTCTTTAGGTGAGCCACCTTGCGACCAGTACAGACTTTTATTTAACTGGGTGCCGTCAGTAGATATTTTAAAATTCATAGTATTATCTACGTTTTCTTGCCCAGTAGTGTTAAACATAAATCCTAACCGTCCCCAGAATTCTTTGCTCGAAGGGTCGTCGTAAAAGGTAGTTGTAGAGGGACTTAGTTTAAATGTGCCTATATTACCACCTCTGTAAGAAAACTCTTGTGAGCCTTCTTGCACACTATCAGCGTCTCTTTCTAAATATTGTGGTGTCTGAAAAATATTACCAGCAATATTATCGCTGAAAAATATAGGCGAAAGTATAATATCAGCATTTTCTAAAAATCTTGTAGCAGTATAAACTACTCTTGCTTGTGCGATTGTGTCGCCGTCTGTGCCTTGTAGAACCTCAAAAATATACTGATTTGTATTGTTCTTATTATTACCTCGTCGCTGTAGAATGTAAAATCTATCTCCGTCATTATTGTATTTTTGTAGAGCGACATTAGGCTTAAAATTACTTAATGTTACATTAGCAGCCGCCGCACCGTCGTAGTATACAAACTCTTTTTGTCCGTCTATTATTTTAAAAACATGTCTTAAAACACCTCCATTATCCACAAAAGTTTCAAACTGAACACCTATATCTATTACTGTCGTAGCGTCTGCTAGTGTTGTAAAATTTCTTACATTATATTCGTCGTCTGCTGTAGAACCTTGTCCCTCAAAAGAAAAACCGAACGCCATAGAAGTACCAGCATTAGCGGCTGGTATGTTAGGTCTTACACTAACAAAGCCACCATTAGGGTCTATAATCATACCATTACCTACAGCCATATTAACCCTTGCTGGTCCAGCAGTTAAAGTAGAAGTTAATAAATTACCAGCAAATCCGAAGCCATTTAATTCTGTAGCAGCAAAGTTTGGTGCTGGTGTAACAGTACCACTAGAGATTTTGCTACTATTATAACTTACATTTAGTCCGAATCGTTTAACACTTGTAGCCTTAAAACTACTGTTAATATAATTAACACCATTACCAGTTATAGTTTGTCCGTCTGGTATACCACTAAAATGGGTTTCATATTCTGTTATATCTCTGCAACTATAGAACTGAAAACGGTTCTCAATAGCCCTTGCTAAACACCATGTAAGTGGCGGTTTAGATTGCTGATTGCCTCCACCAGTATCAAAAATAACACTATTGTTTGTCCAGAACTGGTAGGTGTCTGTCCCAGTTATGCCGAAAAAATTATTTTCAGTCATGGCTGGTTCTAGTGTACCTACAGCATTTGGGTCTGGGTATTGTGTCCATGCTGTATAAAATTCTCGCCATGTGATATTATGAACTATGCCGTCAATTTCTACTCTTATCATTTCTAAAGTAGGGTCTGGTACTAATGGGATATTAACTGTATTTTGTGCTATAACTGGTATGTCCATACCTAGTTTTGTTAGTGCAACATTTGCTCTTTCTGGTATTATTATTCCGTCAGCAAAATAGTTCTGAAAATTTGCTTTATCGCTTGTTAGAATAGCGTTAATAGACATTATATAATTATTGTATATTTTAATTTAATAAGTTTTTATCATTTTCTATCTGTATACTTACTAGTGTATCTTGTTTAATAACTGTATTATCTACCTTAGTACCGTCTGTATTGCTGATTTGGACGTCCATTTTATTTAAGTAAATAGGCCCTGGATTATTTAATGAAAGCCATACCTTACTCGGTGGCGTAAATTCTACAATCTCATTATTGCCTATCTCTTCTGTTTCGCTTATCATAGGCAACTGGTAGATTGTTTTATCATTAGACTTGTTTGTACCATTTAGACATGTATGAGTAAGATTTGTTATTTCTATATTCATGGCTTGTGGGTCCACTAAAGCTTCGTCTATTTCTGTTTCTATTGTACTTGTAGGATTTTCAAAAGTATTGTTTAAAAAGTTAGGGTTTTGCACTATAGTAGCATTTGCGTCTGGTGGTGGTGCTACAAAATCTAATAATGCTTCTGCGTCTGTTAGGCTTACAAGTCCTTCGCCACTACCAGCATAATCGGCTGTTGCTAAATTAGTAAATCTTCTAGTTTCATTTATTATCTGATTTGCTGGTATATATAAACTATTAATAATAGGTGAGTTTGCGTCTATAGGTCCAGCAGCACCGATTTTTTCTATAATTATATTAACATTTGCCTCGGGTTCTGATATACCAGTAGTATTAAAATTAGGAGCAGTACCCATAGCAGCAGTAGGCAAGACAAAAGCATTTGTAGCATTAGGATAAAAATCTATATTTGCTATATCATTAGGCAGTCCAGCACTCCAGAATGTATCATTAGCATTTAAATAGGTAGGGTGCTGATTAAAATAAGCCGACATAGCCGCTTGTTGTGCGTCCCATATTGTAGCGTCAGTACCAGCCCTTGTAGACAACTGATATATTCTAAAATTACATAAGTAAGTTAGAGGCGAGTAGTCATTATAATCAGTCATAGCATTATTGTCTGTTAAAGGATTTCTACCACCCCATGCATTAATATCGGCTATATGAGCATTAGCATTCAAGGGCATAACTGGTCCTTGTTGCTGAAATTGTGTAGTAGCCATTGTTAGACCAGCACCAGTTATTAGTGTTTCTTCTACAATAACACTAAAACTATTTGTAGTAGGTCCGAAGTATCTTATAATAAAATTATATGTATATCCAGCAGCATTAGTACTACTTCTAAAGTTAATTCTATTACCAGCACCGTCAACTAGAATATTAACATAAGTCGCACCAGCACTATCAGTAAGTCTGAAATCCCACCCAGCAGGTAGTGCTGTATTTGCTTGGTTGAGTTGTATTTCAAATAGTCTGCCAGTATCATTACCACATAATGTTCTGATATTAGCGTCAAGATTGGCTGGGACCATAGCCTCTGCTGCTAGGTCAAAAGTAGCACTAAAACAAAGCATAGTAGGGCAATTATTAACTACACCGCCATTATTATTAATTCTATATGCACTAGGTATTTCTATCTGACTACCATTTGCTCTTTGGACACCGTCTCTGTTATTAAAACCTTGTACGCCAGTAGAAAACCTATACTGGTTATAAATACCTCCGTCGGTCACAAAAGCACTTGTAAATTGACTAGTTGCTGGTCTACCTAAACTTTGGTTGTAAACCCACCCAGCACCATTTGCTACATAGTTATTTGCTCCGAAGTTATTATTAATAAATCCATTCATGCCTTTCACTCCTAGACATGCATTACCAGCAATAAAATTTGTCGGTGTCACTCTAAAATCTGTTTCGAACTGTCCAGCCCATTCTCCGAGATTGTTTCGGTCTTGTTTATAATATAGATTTTTAAGGTGTTCATTATCATAGGGATAGGACATATTGCGTAAAGAAGTATCGTCTATCGTCTGACTTACAGAACTATTAGTCAAAAAATAATTAGCATTACCTGGTCTTTGTGCTAGAGTACCTAAATTACCGTTGTAGAGAAAAACTAATCCATTACTTCTATAATGTACTAGATTAGAATAAAAGCAATGCTCGAAGTCAATAGGTAGGTTAGTATTTGCTCTAAAGTAGTATTCAAAATAGTCTGCTGGGTTGTATGCTATTTCTCCACTTACTTCGAAGTTTTGAGTGTCTCTATCAAAAGCGGCGGCTATGAAATTGCCTCTGTTGGCTTGATTCGGTTCAAAGTTAATTGCTGCTAGATAGTCTTTGCCGTCTGGATTGTCGCCTTGTTGTGTGCCTTGTATAGGTCCAGTTAGTACTTGCGAAGGCACAGCATTATTGCTTGTAGTTTTACCAGCAGATATAGCAAAGTTTGTATTAGGCTGGTTGATAAACCATTGCATAGGACCATAACCATTATTGCTTAAATTTGGTACAGCATGAGGGTCTATAAGCATACAGAATGAATTACCATTAGTTTGGTTAGTGTTAGTTGTTCTATAATCAGTATCCCATATAGGGGCTATTGCCCATTCAGTAGCGTCTGAAAATAGTGCTGCTGTAGACACACCTGGACCACCATTACCAGCAGGATAGGGTGCTACTTGAGCGTTTCTGAATACTTCGCCATACTTTGTTATTCGAGCATTATCATTACCATATAGTTCTGCTTCTAAAGTAAAATCTACTTGTGCTGGTAAAGCTTGGTGATAAAATACTAAATCCATAGAGAGGTCGCCGTCTACTGCCTCTCTAGTTTCTGACCTAAATGCTTTTGTATAAGCAAAACCTACTTGGGCAAATCTGGCGTTAATATCGGCTACAAATGCAGTTATACTTAAAACTTGATTCGCTGTACCACCTGGATTGAGCCTTAATCTAGCCACGTCATAGCAAGTATATCTGACAAATAAATCTGTGTCTGGTGGTATAGATACTTGTTTCTGATTTTTCTCTCTTATTATACTACCTTTAACTAGGCAGATATAACTGTTAGGCTTAATCTCTAAAATCTCATTAAAATTATTCGTAAACTTTGCTGGGTCGGTCTCATTTTCGGAGGATAAATTTATTAACATTTTATAATATAAATATATAATATAATAATGAATAAATCTATATTTAACCCACACAGAGATATTAGAATAGACAGAGTTAAGGCTCACCACCTAGCCCTAAAAGAGAAGAAGCAAGACCTACAGCACAATACAGAGATAGACCATTTAGCACCTTATGTAGGCGTACCGTGGGAGATAAAGCATGTTAAAGGACTACAAAAGGGCAAACCTAAAAAGAATATGGACAAAGAAAAAATATTTGACGTTCACGACGACGGCAAACTGATAAAGGTTAAGAAAGAAACTAGAAAAGATAAGTTAAGCCGTGCATTTATAGTTATGGACGATAAAAAATATCACGAAGTGAATGGTAAAATTAGAGAATTAAAAAATTAGATAATACTATATGAAATTTGTTATACCGTCATTAGCAAGACATAGTATAATTAATGAAAAAACTTTAAAATTATTAAATAACTATAACATTACTAAAAACAGTATCTATGTATTTGTGGTTGAAGAAGAATATGAAAAATATAGAAAAGAAATAGACAAAGATATAAATATAATAGTGGGCGAGAAAGGTATAGCGGAGCAAAGGGCATTTATTAGTAGATATTTTAATGAAGGAGAAAAACTAGTATCTTTAGACGACGATATAAGTAAAATATATGAATTAAAAAATAATAAACTAATAGAACTAGATAATTTATATAAACTATGTGATAAGGCATTTACCTTGCTGAATGGTGAGGGAATGGTAGGGGTATATCCGACAGATAATCCATACTATATGTCGCACTCTGTCGCAACTGACTTAAAATTTTGTATTGGTCAAATGAGAATGTTCTACAATACTCAATCAATCGAAAATAGCAGAAACTACAAGTTGCTTGAAGACTATGAAACCTCATTAAAATATTGGTTAGAAAAAAAAATACGAAGATTTAATAATATATGTCTGAAAGCAGATTTTAATAAACTTTCTGGAGGTCTAAAAACTATATGCAAAAGAGATTATCATACAAAAGCATTAGAAGTAGATAAATTTTATGAGCAATACAAACCATATTGCTTTGTAAGTGATAGACTTACGCAGACTGGTAGAAAAATAGATATAAGATTTAAAAGCAAATTATCCAGAAAATAATGTGGATAAAAATGTGGATTATTTTGTAGACTACTTATTAACAAATTTATATTATAAAAATAAAATTGATAGTTGAAAAACAAATTAATCTGAATAACATAACAAACAACAATGGGTCTTGACTGGATTATTAAAGAAGTGCAACACGTAGAAACAATCAGAGGCAAGTATGTACTTGAACAACTAGAACGCTGCGAGTTGCTTGACGAAGATATGCGAGACAATTTTTATTCGGACAATATTGACCACGACGATATAAGCGTGTTAATTGCTGGTATAGAAACACTTATTGACGAAATGAGGGCCCAGACACCTTTAGCACATAATATGCTGAAAGACGACGACTTGGATTGGGACGCTTTCTTTGAAGCAGAGATAGAATACTTTACAGAAGTAAATATGCAGTTATTTCAGATTGTTAATGAAGACCATTGTGCGGACGAAAGGGTTCTGAGTGCGTGTTATTAGATTATTGTAAAACTTTCATAATATTATAATTGTATTTTATTAAATTTTTTTTTATTTTTTTTTATAAAAGTATGATTATGATTTTATGTATTTTTTTTCATAATAAAATAAAAAAATGTTTAATATAATAAATCATAAAGTAGTATTCTTCTTTTTCTTAACAAACTTAATCTTTTTTTTGTGTTTACCAGTATTAAAGTACTTGTCTACGTAGTCGTGCATAAACAGTAGTTCTTTTAATGTTTTGGGCGTTTTATCATACATTCTGCGGTAGTCCTCTTTATTGAAAGTGCCTTTTGCTCTCTCTTCGGCTTCGTACTTTAGCATTTTGTTAATAATGTCCATTTTGATTGTTGATTTACTTTTTTTTGTAGGGCAAAAAAAAATCAATTTTTATTTATGAATTCAAAAATCCACATTTCAATCCACATTTCAATCCACATTTCAATCGACATTTCAATCCACAAGATAAAATTGATTTTTTTTTGCCCTACAAAAAAAAGTAAATCATTATGAGTGTAAAGTACGTAGAATACATTAACAGAATTGCTGACGACACAAAAGGAGTTGAAGACCTCTTGTGGAGAATGCACTTACCATATCAAGGTGTTAGTAACTTGTGTAAGCAAGTGCAGAATGCTTATAACTGCGTCATTTATTCTATGCCGTTTAACGGTTTTGATATTAAAGAATTTTCGGTAGAAGAATTAGAGGATTTTCAATCTTTGATATATAGTGGATTTTTAGTATATGATACTGTAGAAAATAATTATAATGTTAAATATAAATTTTCAGACCCAGAGACCTCTGGTAGTTGGTATGCAGACGATTTTAAAGTTGCTGCTTGTGTCCACGAGGAGTTTGCTGAACTTACTTTATCTTGTGCAGCGTATGGTGGAGCTTTAGACCTCAATGGAGATTGCCGTTGCTGTGCTAGTTATTGTGAGTGTGGACGCAATCAAGGCGAGATATGTACTGATTATGAAGACGAAACTGATTATGAAACTGCTGACGAGGGAGAAGAGTAACACTTTTATTGTTCATTAAAATCAATTTTTTTTTTAAAATCCACATTTCTACAACTTGTCTGAAAAGCCCACAAAACGTCTACATTTTTAAAAAACAAAATTGATTTTGGGACACTCTTAATAAAATGTGTAAGAACTCTATGAAAACAACAACAGAAAACAAAGAACAGAATGTACCTCCATATTGTAGTCAAAGACATAAGTAAGTATAACAAAGAGTTTGACGAAAACATAAAAAACATACAAAAAAAAATACCTTCTGTGCTTAAAATGTGGGACGACGCTTCTTTTGAAGAATTCATTAAAGAAAAAGATAGTGTTAGTTATGCTTGTTTCAAAAAACTCAACAAAAATATCGGTGCAATGGTTTCTGACTATATCAGATATAATGTGCTTTATTACTTCGGCGGTGTCTACTTGGACATTAAAAGTTGTGTAAAGCAAGACTGGTCTACATTCTTGTCTTTCAAAGAGCCACAAAGTCTGCATGTATTCGAGTGGGACTGCAAAGACTTCTACGAGTATGTCAACTGGTTTATCATTTGCAACGAAAAGAATGTAGCCATGAAAGAGGTTATTGACACCATTAACAAAAAGATTGTAAACTGGGACACAGACACAAAATACGTCTTGTCGCAGTATAGGACAACGAAACAAAAAGTATTGCATTTTTGCGGACCTCGATTGTTTACTGAAGTGTGTAAGCAATACTTACGTGGTAAGGTTGTAGTTGTACACAGCAACGCAGAAAGAAAAAAAAATTTACAATATAATATTTACAAAAACAATAACTATAGAAAATTGTATCAGCAACCACATTACACCTCTGTTAAGGGTTCGCTGTGTATTTAACATAAGATTTTACAATAAATTTGCACCAGCACTTACTCGCCTTCGGCTCGTTGCCGACCTTCTTTAAGTACAGACTGGATTTTAAATATTT
>VMHT01113333.1_pt1 | contig 13523 bp, 14 predicted proteins | sample 4693611 | NCBI WGS metagenome assembly VMHT01 (sample SAMN12280063, study PRJNA550983) | marine metagenome | isolation source: seawater sampled from same location over 5 years 0.02-0.2 micron viral filtrate | place: USA: collected off the coast of southern California halfway between the port... ... | reverse complement strand
ATTTTACGAAAAAGAATTGAATTTAAATCCCTTATCTTGGGGAAAGAGGAAAAAGAAATGACTTCTGATATTATAACACTAATTCAAGAATTAGGATTCCCTGTTGCAATTAGTCTTGGGTTAGCTTTTGCTTTATATAGTGTAGTCAGATTTATTCTAAAGGAAAAAGTAGAAGACACTTTAAAAAGATTTGATGAGAAACACGAAAATTTACAACACAGATTGGATATAATTATGCAAGAACTTGGAAAAGTAAAAAAGTGGAACGCAGAAATTAAATCTGATTTAAAAATTTATATTGATTTAATCATGAGAAATACAAGGTAGAATGAAGAATGGATTTTATGGCAGTTTATGGCGAAGCTGGAATGATTGGCGTTGTAGGCGTAATGTTTGTTTATTTAGTTGTATCAATGTCAAAGAAATCAGATGCTCAACAAAAGACTCTGGAAGATTTGAAAGTTGAAAATCGTGGACAATCAGAGACTTTAGAGAATATGGAAGGAATGATTATTAAATTAATTAATAGATGGAATGAATCTGATGCTGTTAGAGATAGAAGGCATGAGGCTTTAATGGAGAATATATCAGACTTAGAAAAGCAGTTATCTCGCATGGATGGTATAATGTCCAGAATGAATGGTAATGGCAAGTGAATAATACGTTAAATGAAAGCATTGAAAATGTTATCCCTTTGTTGTTAAATTCTTATGTAAAAAGGTATTAATATGAAGTTATCAGAAATATATAATAAAGGCCAAAACCAAAGACCTCCCTTGAAAGAGAAAGATGTTCCTAAAAAGGCAAGCAAGCCCAGTGTAAATATTGTAGTCAAGTTTCCAGAGGTTTCTGCTTTAATTAAACATTTAGATATGTTGTATTCCCATATGATAGTAAACAATATGAATAATTCATCTAATAATTCTATGTGGGAAAAAGTTGGTTGGTTTAACCCCGGTCAAGGAGCGGTAAAACAATCACAGAGTGTTAACTGATGGATACCTTAAAGATAGCCGCAATAAGTTTTAGCAATTATGTAATAGGATTAACTGAGGTGCATGAATTGATGCAAATTCTAGTTGCTTTACTTTCAATAATTTTATTATTAATGAACATAAAAAAAGGAAAATAAAATGGACATTAAATCAATGTTGATAAAACTTGCTGAAGAGCAAGCTGAGAAAATGCAAGAAGAGGCAATGAGTCATTTAAGTTCTGATGATTTTTCTGACATGCTTGCAACAAAAATGAATGAAAAAATAAATATTCCATTTGTTAAAGAAGACAAAGAGCAAAAGTTCTTTGAGGAAATGATGGATATAGTAACTGACTTACTAGCTGGAATTTTTAAAGGTAAGTAATATGCCAGCAATAAAGAAACAACCTAAGAAGGTTTCAAAGTCTGATAATACGTCAGAAAACCTTAACAAAGCTGTGACATTTCTTCTTGATGAATTAGATGCTCTAAGAGTTAAAGTTGATAAAATGGCAGGTAGAATGGGATTGTAATGGCTGATGTCATTGGATTATCCGATGTATCTACACCAGATACAGGTAAAGGAAGTCAATTAAAAACAGGTGGAAGGAGAAAACATAATATGCCGTCTAAATCTAAAAGATTAATAGCCTGTATGAAAAAGGCAAAAGGAAATGCTAGTAAAGTAAAATCTTGTAAAATACAATTCGCAGCTCAAACTAATACAGCGAAACAACATGGTTGGAAACCAAAGGGATAGGTATGCCAAGTAAAGAAAAATGTAAAAGTTGGAAAAAACTAGGGTATAAAAGTGAAAAAGATTGTACTTCTTATGGAAAAAAGAAAAAGAAAGCTATCACTAGTAAAGCAAAACCAGATTCAATTGACTATGATTATGAACCAATCCCACCTTATGGGCCAAGATAGGAAATGCCTAAAAATAATATAGATTTATTTGGGCATGATGAAAGAGATTCTAATGCAATAGCAGGAAGATACCACTTATTGAAAGATAAAGACGCTTATCATATATGACCAGATAAAGGTACACCACACCCAGTTTGGGAACGTCATAATAAAAAGAAAAGGGGTAATCATGCAAAATCCAGAAGAGCAAAATGAATTAAAATACCAAAAATCACAATCGGCTTTAGGTGGTAGAATTACATCTGTTGAAGGTGGATTAAGAATTGATGTATTTGACCACGATGAAAATTCTGAATATGACTTCACAGAAGATGATTGTTCTGTTTGTGAATTACCAGAACATTCTCAAAATCTTATTATAGAAGATATGGAATACGAAGAAGGAAATGCCTAAACAAATATTAGAGATTAACCCCTTCCACGGTGGTCTTAATAACAATGCAGACCCAAGAGATATAAAAGTAGAAGAACTATCTCAAGCCCAAGATATTATGGTAGATGAGATAGGTAAAGTACGAACAATGGGTAGTCATGTTGCCCATGACGCTGGCACTAATTCAGTAGATATTAATCCAGGCTATGGTTTATTTCATTTTAGCCAAGATAGATTAAAAGGTGAAACTGCTGGGACAGCAGCGGCTGAAACAGGTGATGACTATTTAGTTATGGCTGATACTGATTCAGCTGCTGATTTAGATATTTATAGTAGAGTTGAAGATAGCTGGGGAACTTCTAAAATAGACTTAGGCTCAGCCTCTGGTATGAAACCATGTTTTTATGCTGTAGACGGAGCATTAAGAGTAAGCGATGGTGAGTTTACCAATGCTAATGATAATAAGTGGTACGGATACATTAAGAGAACACATTTTAATGGATTAACCCCCGATAGTACTGCTGATGCTTATGATGGGTGGTATAGTAAAAATCAAGAAATTGCTGCTCCGACAAAGGGATTGTTTGGTCAGTTTATATTCAGCGAAACAAATAATAGTGGCAACACAACTACAAATCTCCAGGCTAGCAATGGTGATGCTTTTAGCGGGATGGATACTGCATTAGATGTTGGTGATTATATTATGGTAAATACTGATGAGAGTGAAGCTTGCGTTGTGACAGCTCGAGTGGATGATAGAAATTTGACTCACGTTGCTGGAACAGCTTCAACTAATACTGATGACTATATTATTTTCCCACCTGCTGGGAAAGGATTTAATGTGGACGTTGGTAGCAGGTCAGGTCAAGGTGGTTCTTGGGCAGCTAATGATTATGAGATTGCGACTACTTTTATTTATCATGGGAATCAAGAATCTCTACTTTATGAAAATGTTGGTAATGGAGATTTATTTGCTGTTTCTGCTAATGATGTAATAGATTGGACTATACATTGCACTTCTCCTTTTGACCCAATGATTTCTGGAGGTCGTGTTTATATTAGACAATATGATACAGAAGACCCGTGGTCTTTATTGGCGGATATAAGTTTAAGAGATGGAGTGAGGTCAGGTCTTGGAGATACATACATAGCGTGGGAGTTAATTTCCGCCACTGGGACTACTGGGGCTGCGAATAATGTTTATTTACAGGGTGGGTTTGAAGGAGTCTACGATGGTGGAACCCAAAAAGGAACCACTAGACATCAAAATGCTGAAACGTATGAATCATTAAATGGAATATCCCAAACTGAAAATACTTTGACTGCTAAATTTAAGACAGCGGTTGTTGCAAATAGAATGGTGTATGTAGGTAATGTTCGGATGAAAGACGATGATAATGAAACTGTTACAATGGGTGATGCCATAATTAAGAGTCCTGTTAATAAATTTGATACATTCTCATTGAGTCGGATAATCGAAGCTACAGTTAGGGATGGAGATGAGATAATAAAGCTTGAAGAATATGCAGATAGAATATTGCAGTTTAAGAAAAATAAGATGCAATTAATTAATATATCACAAGAAATAGAATTCTTAGAAGACACATTTATGCATAAAGGAGTTTCTGTCCCGTCAGCTACTTGCAAAACAGATTATGGAGTTGCTTGGGTGAATGAGAATGGTTGTTATTTATATGACGGACAAAGAGTAAATGATTTACTTGAGAAAGGTGGTGTTCAGATTATTAAAGAAAGTGATTGGAGTTCTTTTATTGGAGACACTCCCATGATTGGGTATATACCTAAGAAACGACAAATAATCGTGGCTACATCAGCTGGGACTGGAGCTAATAATGGCAATATTTATTTATATGATATAGTTACTAAAAGTTGGGTACAAGGTGATTCAAAATTAACTGACAACAAACATCAAACAAACTTTATAACAGATTGGAATGGAGACTTAGTCCATGCTCATTCAAGTGGAACTGTGGTGAAATGGGATGATACATCAGCCTCTACTTCTAATTTATTATTTGCTACAAAAGATATGACATTTGGTCAACCGGGGCAAAGAAAGAAACTTCATAAAGTTTATATCACATACAAGGGAGATGCTAGTTCTTTAGTGGTTAAGTATGCTATTGATGGTGAAACAGATTCAACTGATTTCCGACAATTTAATAGCACTGATACTCCACTAGCTGATAAAAGTTCATCTGAAAACTTAGAACAATGGCACTTAGCAGAATTAACACCAACTACATCATCCCAAGCTAATAATCTCTATAGTTCAAAATTTCATTTAAGTGGGTCTGTTGGTTCTAGTTTTGAGATTAATGATATTAATGTAGTATTTAGGATGAAAAATATAAAATGACAAGACAAGAAAGAATTGCTTTACATAAAAAGCAAGAAAGATTACAAGTTAGAAATGGTTCTCCAAGTAAAAATGATTTAAAAGAAGGAGTCCCAGAATTGAGAAATACTCCAGAAGGCGTTGTTGAATATGTCAAACATAACAATGTCTTATATAAAAAACTACTAGATAAAGCATAACATTGTTGGTAAATTAGTAATATGTCAAAGAATCTTTATTCAGCTTATATGTCCGCTGGTAAATCCTCAGGAGAATACAAAGCAAGTTTAACTGAAACATCTGACTGGGCAGATAAGTTTGACTTTATTGGTAAACAGACTGCTTGGGAACAAGAGAAGGCATCTAGACGGGTAGGAGTAATAGCAGACAGTCTTTCATTAGTTAGTACTATTGGAGGTGGCTTTCAAGATAAAGAAAAGATGCAATCTAGAGCTAAGTCCCTTGAGGGTAAATATGGTAAATTGCAACCTGATACAAGAAGTGGATTAGAGCAAATGTTTGGTATGATATCGGGCAAAGAGCAAACATATACTTTTGGAGAAGGAGATTCAGCTGTCACTTTTGGTCAACAAGAAGTAATGGACAAGTATTTGAAAACGGATATGCTTGGTGAATATCAAGAAAGATTTTATGGAGATAAAGGAACATCTCCTATATCGTTTGATATTCCAAAAAAATTAGATATTAATCCACCCAAGCTTGGTGGTGATAAAAGTTTTGCTAATCTATTTTCTCAGATACCTCAGCAATCTACCATATCTAATAATAACGAAAAACAGTTTAGACCGGGAAGAGACAGTCTCTTTACAGATGAAGGTTTTGAATACTAAATTATGGCATCACTAGCAAATAAACATTTATCAGAAGCTGCTTTAGGGCGATATGGAGATACTGAAATGCATAAGACTTCTCCATCTGGGCCGGGTAAAGGCAGAGAATGGCATGTGAATAAAAAAGAAAAAGCTTTAATGAATATGTATGGGCTAGAAGGTGAAAAGCTTGTAGATGCAGTAGGTTCTGGTACAATAAACCCTTATACAGGTAAAGAAGAAAAATGGATAATGGCCGCAGCTCAGATTGGCTCACTCGCTCTATCTGGTTACCAATCTTGGAAATCTGGTAGCACTCAGGAGAAAGCTGCAAAAGCTAAAGTTTCCGCAGCTGAATCTGGTATAGCTTCTGCTGAAGAAGCTCAACAAAAATTAGAAGAATCTATTGGAGCTAGAAAAGAAGTATTTCAATTAGAATTTGAAAAAGCTACCCAAGATTTAAATCGACAGGCCGGGCAGGCTTTTGATAAGTCAAGAGAACAGTACTCTTCATTAGCGGCTAAAACTGGGATGGCAACTTCTGGGACTGTTGCAAGGTCAGAAGAAAAATCAAGACAAAGACTTGGAGCCGAGACAAAAAGTAAAAATGAAGATTTAATTGCTAATCTTGGTAGAAATATGGGTTCTGTTATGGAAGAATATGAATCAGAAAAAGCAAGACTTAAGTCTGAGAGAGAGAAGTTTGAAAGAGAATTGAGCCTTGCTCAAGACCAATCAGAATCTTGGTATTTAGGAAAGAAAATGGTTGAATTTGATAAAAAGTCTGGTATTGATTTGTACGGCAGGCTTGGGAGTATGTAAATGGCAACAAACCCAATACAAGCATTAGATAAGATGTTACAATATCAACAGCAGCGTGATAGAGACGATTTCCAAGAATCATTACAGCTTATGCAATTTGCGCAATCATCAAAAATGGCTGAAGCTCAGTTATCTCAACAAAAAAGAGCTGCTGATATACAATTATTTGGACAATCTCTTGATTTGCTCAGAAAAGAGAACCAACAAATGAAGTTGAGCAGTGCATCAAAGTTTCTACAGGATTCTGGTTTATCTGCGATATACAGCAAATACAAAGATGAAGACAATGGGTTAAGAAAAGCTGTAGAAGAATTAGCTGGTAAAGAAGGATGGTTTAAGGATACTAAAACAGGAGTGGATGAAAGAATAGCAGAAGATTTAATATTAGCCACTTGGTCTTCTTATGAAGCTCAAGACCCCGATTCTATTATAGATATAGCTTCTAGATTGCATAATTTAGACGATAAGGAAGCCGTACAAAGTTCTTATAATAAAAAATTACTTAGCTCTTTTAAGGCTATGAATATTTTTAGCAGTCAATATGACTTAGATGAGCAGCTATCTAATTTCAAAACAATGAAAGATACCATTGATAATGAAATGATGGTTAGAGAAGAAATTTTACAGTTCACAAGAGGTGATTTTGAAATACAAAAAAAGTTTAAATTTGTTGATAAAGTTTTAAACAAAATTGAAATAGAAGGCCTTACTCCTAGAGGACTGAAGCCAGAAGCGGGCGATGATATGACTGGTATTCTCCCTCCAGACAAAGTTGTAGCTTATCATCAAAATAAAGAAGCAGATATTGAAAAAGAGATATTAGAATTAAATGAAGCATTGTCAATCAATAAAGATGTAAAAGCCAATATTAATTTTATGCTTAAACATGGGATGAAAGTTTCAGAAGAACAAATAGCATCAGCAGGTACACCAGAAGCACAACAAGAAATTGAGAGTCAATTATCTGAATTAAATGAAAATTTAAGAGTAGCTAAATTGAAAACACAAAAAATTAAAAGTGATATACAATCTGGTATTGAAGAAAAGTATCCCGGTTCTTATGATTATGGATTTTAATAATCAATGGCTGATTCATTAACAGATAAATATATTGCAGATTTAGAAAGAAAAATTCGAGAAAGAAATCAATCTAAATCTCCTTCCTTAAACCAACCCTTACAACAAGGCGTAAGCCTTTACGAGCAACTCTCTTCTGAGTTTGTACAAGAACCCGATACAGTTAATAATAAAAAATCTGGAGCATTACATGGCTTAGGCGCATTAGCGTGGAACGCTTTAGACAGCGCCTTAATTGGAGTCCCCGGTTTGGCATATGAAAAAGCAACTGGAGAAGACAGACCTTATAGATTAGCTATAGAAGGAGAGAGTGATGTTGAAGGATTAGCAACTTTTGGAGCTGCGGTTGGGCAAGCAGCTGGATTTTTAGTACCTATGGGATGGATAGGTAAAGGTGCGAGAGCAGTTGTTTCAGCTACAAATAAAGCTGGGACTGCAAGAATGATAGGGCATGCTTCTGCGAAAGGAGCTAAGACGGCTGAAGGTTTTGGTTTAAGTAAAGAAGTCGCTCAAAAAGCAATTTCAAAAGGGCTGAATGACTCTAAGCTAAAAGGCCCAATAGGCCCATTGTCAAAATATGAATTAAGTTTTGAAAAAATGGATGAAGTTGAAGGTACATTAAGGTCTTCTATTTTTGATTCAATGGCAAGAGAATTTGGAGCTGAATCACCTAAGGCAGTTAGGGAATTACATAAAATAGCTGACGTAGCTACAAATTCTTTAAAAGATAATGGTGTACATATAAACAATGTAAGTAAAGTTGTTGAGAAAGCATTGAACTCTACGTTTAGTGTTTCAAATCAAAGCAAACTTACATCTTATGTTGCGAGAGCGGCTGAGCAAGCAGTCACTTTTGGAACTTATAATTTATTGTATGACGGTTTCCAATCAATAGCTGGTGAAAAAGACTTTGACCCTGTAGGGGATGTTACTTCAGCTTTAATATTCTCATCAATACTTCCTGCTATAGATTTAGTTGGGGGAGGCGGAAAAGTCCATGTGATGAGGCAAGCTAAGAATTTATTTAAAACTACTAGAGATGTAAAGAAAAGAGTTAGAACGGGATATTATGATGACCTTAGCGAGAAAGAAGTTAATGGTTTACTAAGAATTTTATCTAGAGATAATTATCTTGAAGATACTTTAAAAGCAAAAGCCACTTCTTATGTCTCCAATACAGATACTATGATACCGAAAAAGAAAGCTTTAAAATATTTGAAAGAGATATATGCTAAAGCTGACATTGATAGTATGTGGGGAGCTTTTAGAAAAGAAGCAAAGGATGATTTTACAGCTTCGCTTGGGAGGATGTTTGTTGGAGGTTTAATATTTGATTTAAATGTTATGCTTGATTATAATTTAATTAGGGCTTTGCCGGGTGATGAAATACTATCTCACATGATTGTTGGGGCCGCAATGTCTAAAATTCATAGACCACTACACAATGAACCATTTCGGAATTTAACTAATTTTGATAAAAGAGTTAGGGCTTTAGAATACTTTGGATTAGATGCTAAATCCATGGAACATTATGGAATGTCTTTTGGAACAGATGTAGATTTGGGAGCTACTTATTCTGGTTTATTAGAGAATGAAAACGTAAAACAAATAGAAAATATCTTTGAAACAGATGAGCATCGACAACAACAAACTGGAAAAAATAAGAGAGGCGAACAAGTCGATGTTGGAAAACCTGTCGCTGATAAGGACAATATAAAAAGAAAACATCAACTTGCTTTATATGGGCATGAATTATATAGAATGGTTGCTCTTAGTAGAAATATTTCTGACCCAAGAGCTGATGATAGTCACATAAGATTAGAAAATTTAACTGAAAATCAAATAGCAAACATAGCTTCAAAGATTTCTGAAATTGATGTTTTTATAAACAAAAAGAGTCAAGATGATGGAAAAACAGAAAAGCTTTCAATTTACAACTTTGATGATTTTCAAGAATATACATCTGGAGTTGCTTTAGAAAATATAGCCATAGAGCATCTTAAAGCTATAAAAGATATAGCTGATTTTGAGGGGATGAATTTAAAATATGAACCTGTAGATGCATTTAGTATAGATAGTCCTTTTAGATTAGGTTCCTTAGATGATGTGATGGCTTCTTTTGAAAATAAAAGAGCTGAACCAGAACATTTACCATTACGTCGGCTTCATAATATTATTGCACAATTAAAAGATGTTCAGTTAATAGATACATACAAAGAAACATCTGGCCAAACTAAAAAATTAGAAAATATAGAAAATATAGAAAATGTAGAAAAATATATAGATGAAAGATTGCAAATTTTAAGTGACAAAATAATTTTAACAAATTATGGCGAAAACTATCATGCTATGGGAAAAAAATATGATTTTATGGATAATCCATGGTTAAAGGAAGTTAAAAATTATAAAAATGTCAAAAAAAGAAATTCATTATTTCATATAGCTGAAGGGAATCTTCATAGATTAAACGAATCTCAAAGAGACCTTTTTAATATATTACAAGAACAATTTGGAAATAAAGTTCCTAAAATATCTGAAGGCGAAGCAATTAGAGTTGAGCTTCCTACAGATATTAAAGATTCTGATAAAAAGAAAATATTAGACCCAAATAATGATGAAGGATTAAATAGTGTTCAAATTCAATTAAATTATTTAGCAAGAATTTGGGGAACTGGAGGTCAAAAGTCTACTGGAGATTTGCGAGTAGCGAAAGATGGAGTTGTTCCGTGGGAAGATGCTCTAGCAATTATTAAGAAATTTAATAATCAAGGATATGTCATTACAAAAGAAATGGCAGATTACCAACAAAGATGGCATTATGCTAGAATACTTAGGTCTCCGCATATTACTCCAAGACATATTGCTATTATAGAAAGTATGAAAGAATCTGGTTTTGCAACTTTAAAACCAAGAGATGGTGTAAATAGTGTTCTTGAAATTCCAAATAGAGAAGGAATTAAAAGGGGTTTGGTTGATGATAATTATAAATCAGATACAAAAGAATATAGAGATTTTCTAAATAAATATGACAAATCTATGGAAGCTTTGCGAAGAGTGACTGGAGATTTTGTACAAGTAGAAACTAAAATACAATTAGACCAATTTAAAGATATAGCAAGTTCTATTAATGAAATGTATAGGTTAACATTTGCATTTGATGAACAGTTTATTAATGAATATAAAGAAGTAGTAGAAAGCAACCAATTTAATATAAAACAACTTTCAGATTTACAATCTATTGTAGACAAATTATATGTTGATGTTGATAAAAAAGAAAGAAATCCCATAGATAATAAAGAATTACATGATGATTTAATTTTAAAAATTAATAAAGTATTAAAAGACCCCCCATCTGGAATGGATAAAAATTTTGTGGATAATATTGAAAATTTAAGAAGGAATATTGGGGATGAATTTCAAGGTGAAAAAACACTACGGGGAGTAACTACTGTTGGTAAAACTCTTCAAAATATTATAAATGATTACTTGCCTCAATATATGGCTCAAAATAGAGCTATAGATAACATTTTGTTTAATAGTGAGTCTTTCTCAACGGATAGGATGCAATTTGTACCAAGAAACGACAGGATGATTAAAAGGCTTATTGATTATTTAAATAAAAATTTCGATGTTGTAATGCCCGAATCACCCAGTTTCAAACAAATTATTGATGAATATAACAGGCATGGTAAAACATCAGAAGTCACTAAGAAGCTTATTAATCATTTAGAAGTCTGGGAAAGAGGATATAATGAAACGGAGTATTTTAAATCCCAAGCTGAAGAGCAGGCAAGGTTTGGAGACCCTTCAACTTTATTTTCAAAAAAGCAACAAGATGTTTCTCCATCTAATATATCAGCTAGGTATGAAAGATATAATCCCAATCTAAGACATGATAATTTTAGAGAATTAACTGAATCTCATTATGAAAATCACAGGTTATCTTTATTTGCAGAAACGCCAGCTGATAGAAAAATGTATAGAAAGGCCGCTGAGGAATCTAGAGACAATATAAGAGATGAAGTAGAATCAGCTATATATGACAAGCATGGAGTTGAAATAGGAGTTGATGAAAAAGATATTCCCCCTAAATTAAAAGATGAATTAGAATCTTTTAGAAAAAATACATATTTACCTTTAATTCTTCAGCAGATGGGCCGTGAAATGGTTCCAACATTTAAACTATATCAAGACAGTGATGGAGCTGGGCTTGAGATGTCAAAAACATTTGTGGGCAATGGACTACTTGCTGATTTTAGAAAAAGAATGAGACAGATTGATAATGAAGGCGTTATGGGTAAAGACGGATTTGATATTGTAATGCTTGAAAATACTGGAGTATGGAAAGGGAATAAAGTAAATGTAAATCAAATAAAAAATATACAAGAATTAATTAATGAAGCTGTTATTACAACTGAATCGCATAATGCAGTAAAGCAAGGTCTTCAAGGGAAGGCAGACGAAGCTCAATCAGCTTTTGAGCATAATAAGTATGTAGATAATTCAACATTTCAAGACCCTGTTAAGGTATCAGTTAGTCATAACGTTTCTTTAATAGTATCAAAAGGTCAACTTCAAGATGGAAGATTAAATAGGCAATTCAAAAATTGGTATGACAATAAAATAAAACTTTTGAAAAAGAATAAGCCTGAAGGATATGAAAGAACAATAAAACATTTTGAAATTATATACGGAGATTTTCTAAAAAACATTGTAGATAAAGATGGAAAAGATGTTGAGTTTAATACTCCTAGACCAGATATTAAACAAATGGTCAGAGCTATGTATTGGGATAGTTTATCTTCTGATGGTTTTAATAACGTAATAAACGCAGCTAATAATAGTCAGGCTATGAATAGTCTTGGTTCAACCTTTTTTAAATACGTTGTTTTGGGAGAGGCTACTGGCGCTAAGACACAAGCTCAGGAAGAATTTTTAAGAATAGCATTAGAAGATGATAAGAAAATAAATATTTTAACTGATAGGCAAAAAGAAGCTATTAGCAATTATAAAGATAAAGATGGGTTTAATTTAGCTGGAATAGGTGATGAGATGGATGGAAGTCCTCTCAATGCTAATTATATTGTGGAGAAGGCATTACAAGAAATGATAGATGGTGGTCAGGTAGCAAAAGATATGATTCCAAAAATTAAAGATGTTTTAAAAAGTTTAAATAGCTCATCTGTTAATGCTCAATCTTATTTAGGTCATGACGCTGCTAGCATACTATACTTACATAAAGGAAGAGATTCTGAAGATGCTAAGTTCGGTACAGCTGGAGTAAAACCAACTGGATGGTTTAATGATGGAGTTGAAAGCGTATTACTTAAAACTAATTTTGTGTATGATAAGAAGATTGCAGATGTCATGCAAAAAGCGGGAATAGATATATTAACAAACGAATCAGCTCTAAAAGAGTTTTCAAAAGACCATATAGAAATAACTAAAGAAGAAGTTGAGGGAGCTTGGTTTAAAAAGAGAGACCCTCTCGGTATGGTAGAACTTGCTTTGGGGCCTGGAAAAGTTGGAGAAAACAACATAGCTAAAATGAAACTTGAAAATTTATTTTTAGGTAAAGTTGAAGACCAAAAAACTCTAACAAATATTACATATGCATTAACAGACTTTATGAATGATGGTGGTTATCAATCGTACATGAGTAATTTTGTAGGTTATGAACAAAAATTGAAAAATCATTTAGGTAAATTGGGAGATGTTGTAATTGGGACTGGTGATAGGTATGCAAGTACAAATTGGTTATTAAACCAATTAAGAGAGTCTGATGCAATATTTGAACATTCTTCCGATGGATTAACTGAAATGATAATAAGGGCGGGAGCTGACCCTAATTCTATTTTAGTTAATCGAGATATACAGAGAATAGCGGCAAGGGGGGCTATAAATGCCTTAAGAAAGCCTAAAACAGATGGAGCTTCTTACTCAGTTTTAATTCCATATATAGAAGGCTCTATGCCTGTTTATAGCAATATTGATGACCCATCGAATAGAAAACAAATCATAGCTGGTGGTAAAAAACTTTCAGATTCGGATGGTAACGTTGTAGTACGTGATGTTACTGAAGTTCAATATATTGTAAATATAACTAAAGATGGTCAAAATAGGGATGTCCAAATAGGAAGGGATAAGGCAGAATGGACT
>VMHT01025714.1_pt1 | contig 13523 bp, 18 predicted proteins | sample 4693611 | NCBI WGS metagenome assembly VMHT01 (sample SAMN12280063, study PRJNA550983) | marine metagenome | isolation source: seawater sampled from same location over 5 years 0.02-0.2 micron viral filtrate | place: USA: collected off the coast of southern California halfway between the port... ... | reverse complement strand
TAGATTGCAAATTAGCATTGTGTCACTTAGCAAGTGATATGAAGTATGCAGGAGCCGTATACGAGGCCCGTACGTACGGTTCTGTGAGAGGGATGAGGCGCAAGCCTCACCCTACTCGATATGGGCGATATATTGTTCGGTTTTGTTACCCACTCTGTTTACGCAGTGAATAAACTAACGACTATTCGCTTTTAAGCAAGGCTTCTATATCTGCAATAAACGCTGCATCTGTGGGCTTAGTTGAACTAGGGTAGTGGGTAATTTGTTTCCCTGAACTATCAATAAGGTACTTGTTGAAATTCCAAGATGGGGCTTTGCCTGTCGCGTTTTTAAGCATACGGTACATAGGGTCGGCATCGTCACCTTTAACAGAAATCGGCTCAAACATCGGGAACTTAACGCCATAGGTTAGTTCACACAATTCAGCAGTTTTACCTTCATCGCTATCTTCTTGATTAAAATCGTGAGAAGGAAAACCCAACACGGCAAAATCTTTGTCTTTGTAGTTGCGGTAAAGTGCTTCTAAACCTTCAAACTGGGGCGTGTAACCACAATAACTCGCAGTGTTAACGACCAACAAGGTTTTTCCTGCGTACTCGTCACACAAGTTTACGGTTTCTTGAGAATTGAGTTTACGCTTCATAAATTTAAGTACGCTAGGGCACTCGTTCGCGTAGCTCAAAGATGTGAATAAACTAAGTGAAAGTAGGGCAGCCGCATAACCTTTAGTCTTCATAGTGTTTTACCTCTCATATCAATGTTTGTTATTTTAGTCGTTGTTATTTGTCCAAACCATTAACGGGATTGGTTTACGTTTGGTTCACTACCACTAACGATGAACGTTAGAGCAATCAAGGTTACTCTGCGTATAATGTTAACGCTTTTTACATAACAACGACTTAAAATAATGAAAAAATATTCTTCTTTAGTCATCGCAGCCAGCGTGGCTTTCGCGCTAGGCGGATGCGCCAGCACAACTAACGATATAGCAGCTAAGGCGGCTTTCCCTTCACTTCCAGCCGCTACGGTACAGCAAACAGTCACCCCTGATGTTGCATCGCAAAGTGACGCGGAAACCGGTGAAATCACGCTTAAACAGATAATGTCAGATCCGCAGTGGATTGGTGCATTGCCGACATCAATGGGCTGGTCGGTAGATGGCGGTAAAATAGTTTTTGAAAGAGAAAAGCAAAACAGCGCATTAAAAGATGTTTATATTGCAGAGCTTTCAAATCCAGCACGTGCGGTTAAAGCGCCTTTATCAGATTTACATAAGTACCGTTTTGACGAACGAGTAGTGCGAGATGATGGGGTTATTGCGTACTCGTTTGAAGATAGTGTGTATGTTCAGTTCACTAACGGTGAAACGGTGCATCTGGCACGAGGAGGGAACGCACTCTCTACGCTTTCGTTTATGACCGATGGTCGGTTGATGGCCCTGAGTGGCAACAAGTTCATAGCTATCGACCTGTCTAATGGCACACGTGAAGAGTTACTAAGTTGGGCGTTTAAAGATGCGCCTGAAGCCGTTGAACCAGCGAAGGACTATATCGCCAAGCAGCAGCAATCGCTGGTGGAATATATAAAACTACAGCGTAAAAATAGACAAGATAAAGATAAGGCCCACAAAGCGCTTGCCAACGAAAACAAGAGCGTAGCACCAACGCCTTTTTACTTTGACAAGTCTCATAGGCTAGCTGGGATCAGCGTATCTCCTGCGGGAAATTATGCGGTGGTTGCAACAACTGAAAGCAAGCCTAGCCGCGATGATACCGACATCATGCCGCACTACATTCAGGAAGACAGTCGTATTGCTGCTAAGCCAGTACGCCAGCGGGTTGCCGATGCTGAGCCGGTGAATCACGTATTATGGCTTCTCAATTTAAAAACAGGTGAGAAAAACGAACTTAAATACTTCAACTTGCCGGGCTATAACGATGATGTTCTGGCTAATGTAAAAGCGGAAAATGCCGAAGCAAAGGGCGAATCGTATGAAGTGAATCGCTTACCACGGGACATTACGCTGCTACAGAGTTGGTACTGGACCAAGCCTTCAATTCGCTGGCACAAAAACGGAAACGCTGTCGCGGTAATGCTTGAAGCGTGGGACAACAAAGACCGCTGGATAGCCACCATCGATTTGGCGAATAAAACGCTAGAAAACCAACATAGGCTACATGACGATGCATGGATCAACTATCGTTTTAATGCATTTGGTTGGATGAATAATAGCGAGACATTGTACTACCAGTCTGAACATACAGGCTTCTCGCATTTATACATACAAAAGCCTGACGAAGCGCCAATTGCGCTAACAAGTGGGCGCTTTATTGTGGATGACTTAACACTTTCTCATGACGACAACTACATTTACTTCAAAGCGAATATGGAGCACCCAGGGCTTTACGAAGTCTATCGCGCTGACTTAACCGACAACACTATCGATACCATGACCGATTTAAATGGTATGACGGATTACTCGCTTAGTCCTGATGGTAAAAACTTGCTATTGAGTCACAGTAAAGTAAATAAGCCACAAGAGCTTTATATCAAGCCGGCTAATGAAACTTCTGCGGCAAAACAAATTACACAAAGCACTAGCGCCGATTTTAACGCGCTACCATGGGCAGTGCCTAACATCGTCGCTATTGAGTCATCGCATACCGAGGCACCTATTTACGCTCGTGTTTATTTACCAGAAAACTACGACACGTCAGCACCTAATAAAGCGGTGGTGTTTAACCACGGTGCGGGCTATTTGCAGAACGCCCACATGGGGTGGTCGGGTTACTTCAGGGAATACATGTTTCATAGCATGCTTGTTCAACAAGGCTATGTGGTACTTGATATGGATTATCGCGCCAGTGCTGGGTACGGGCGAGATTGGCGCACGGCTATTTATCGCCAAATGGGGACGCCAGAAGTGCAAGATTTGCGTGACGGTGTTAACTGGCTTGTAGAGAATGCAAATGTAGATCGTGAGCGTATTGGCACATACGGCGGTTCATACGGCGGCTTCTTGACCTTTATGTCTATGTTTACCGCACCAGATCTGTTTGCAGCAGGTGCAGCTCTTAGGCCGGTAACCGACTGGGCGCATTACAATACGCCTTATACAGCAAATATTCTAAATACGCCTGACATCGACCCCATCGCCTATGAGCGCAGCTCACCCATCTACTTCGCAGAGGGGTTAGAAAAACCGCTGCTTATCAATGCGCCTATGGTGGATGATAATGTATTCTTTTTGGATACCGTGCGACTTGTGCAGCGTCTTATAGAGCTTGAAAAAGAAGATTTTGAAACTGCTATTTACCCAGTTGAACCCCACGGCTTTGTACAGCCAAGTTCATGGTTAGACGAATATCGCCGTATCTATAAACTTTTCGAAGAAAACTTATAAACAGCGCTTAACGAGCGATTTCCCCCGTGTTTAAATGCACGGGGTTTGTTATCGCACAGTCAATATAAAAAGGCCCAAATTCAAAAGAGTTCGGGCCTTTTTCTGGTGTGATATTTTTCTTTGTCTGCTTATAGCATGTTATTGAAGTCAGCAGCGCGTATGAATAGCGCTACCATGCAAAACAACCTATATACGCTTTGCCGTAATAAACATCAGCAAAAAGATGGTGATACCCGTAAGGGCTCCGAATAAATGCGCATCGACAGCAACTTTAGCATCAATAAGGTTAGCGACTTGTTCGCTACTACCGTCTATTTGTTCGTATCCCACTTTAATCGCTAATCCAATAAGTAGTAACCAACCCGACTTCATCTTTTCCTTAATATCAACACAGGCGCCCCATGCAAAAATGCCGTGAAGTGCGCCAGAAAGCCCCGCATACCAAATAAGGTCTGGTGAAAAAAAGTAAAGCCCAACACTGGTGCCTAAGCAGCACCACACAAAGACTTTCAAGAACAAACCAACGCGATAATGTTCGCCGTGTAACGCCCACAAAAGTGCTAGACCCGCTATATTTAAAAGCAGGTGGTAGCCATTAGTGTGAACGATGTTGCCACTCACTATTCGCCACGTTTCTAAACCCTGAATGGCGAAGCGGTCGTAAGCTAAATAATTACCCGATAAGGGTTCAAAGAAAAACGCGATAAGAGAACATAGCGCAATAAGTAAGGGGCCAGCACTATACTTAAGCGAAAACGGCAGTGAATTCATCAGTGTTAGTTATTTTTGAATTTCGAATTTGCTGGCTATGATACAGAAATTGCCCACAGGGTGAAAACTGAAGTACGCCTAAAAATAACGAAGACGACAGTAAAGGAGTAATTATGTCTCACATCATTACCGAAATAAAACAGCAGTGCCTCACCATAACCCTCAATCGACCAGAAAAGAAAAATGCACTAACCCGCGATATGTACCAAGACATGGCGAACGCCATTTTAGGAATAAAAAACGACGGTATTACTAAAGTTGTTGTTATTAAGGGGGCGGGGGATTGTTTTACCGCCGGCAACGACATCAGCGACTTTGCACAGCAGCAGGATCACGCTCAAGTACCAGAAACCGCTGCTTTTATGCGTGCGCTCACAGCATGTAATTTACCTGTTATTGCGCAAGTTCATGGGTTAGCCGTGGGAATAGGTACAACCCTTTTACTTCATTGTGACTTTGTATACGCCACCCCAGATACCCGATTTGTTCTACCGTTCATCAACTTAGGGCTTGTTCCTGAGTATGCATCAAGTTATCTTTTGCCTAAGGTTGCAGGTCATATCAAAGCGGCAGAGTGGCTTATGCTGGGCGAACCCTTTACCACTGCCGATGCCTATCAATTTGGTATTCTGACTAAGATTGTCGACGCGCAGGAAATAGATCAAGCGGTTCAAACCACGGTAGAAAAACTCGTTGCCAAGCCTTCATTTTCGCTTAAACAAACAAAAGCGCTGTTAAAAGGTGACGGGGAGCGAACAAACCAACAAATGAACGAAGAGTTTGATATATTTTTAGAAGCGTTGGGTACTACCGCAGCCCAAGAAGCGTTTGATGCGTTTCTTAAAAAACGCCCCATTAACCCCGAAAAGTTTAAATAAGAGGAAGTATTATTTTGAGACGCAGTGCTTTGTTCAGAGCTTCAGTAGTAACCCTGGCATTATCTAGTTGTTTTATTTTTGGTGCGAACGCTAAACAAGCTCGCGAAGTGGGTGAGCCAGAAGCGGCAACGGGATACGTCGAGAAACAGGCGTTTGAAGCCAAAGACTATATGGTTGTGGCGGCAAATCCCTATGCGTCTTGGGCGGGAAAGAATATTTTAGATAAGGGGGGAAGCGCCATTGACGCGGCCGTGGCCGTTCAATCTATGCTTTCTTTAGTTGAGCCGCAATCATCGGGTATTGGCGGTGGTGCGTTTATCCTTTATTGGGATAACAAGAACAAAGTACTTCATACCTTTGACGGGCGTGAAACGGCACCAAAAGCAGTAAATTCTCATTGGTTTATCCAAGGGAACAAACCAATGCGTTGGATAGACGCTGTAGTAGGCGGCAAGTCAGTAGGCGTGCCTGGTGCAGTTAAAGCGCTAGAAATGGCACAAAAAGAGTTCGGCAAGCTGCCTTGGAATACGCTGTTTGACGATACAATCAAAACAGCAGAAGACGGCTTTAAGGTTTCGCCTCGCTTAGCCAAACTGGTTGCGCTAGATTATCACCCAGGGCTAAAGACCTTTCCAGCGAGTTCGACCTATTTCTTTCCAGCAGGCCTTCCTTTAAAAGAAGGCACAGTAAAGAAAAATAAGAAACTCGCTAAAACCCTTAAAGGCATTGCTGAAAAGGGCAGCGACTATTTATTGAAAGGTGAAGTCGCTGAAAAAATAGTAAAAGCGGTGAATAGCGCTGAAATCAACCCAGGTCAGATGACGTTAGAAGATTTAGCAAGCTACGAGCCGGTAAAACGTGAACCTGTTTGTGGCCTATATCACGAAAAACGTATCTGCGGGATGGCACCGCCGAGCTCGGGCGGCGTGAACGTGTATCAAATTTTGAAAATGTTAGAAGGCTTTGACCTTAGCCAGTATGCGCCCGATTCAGTCGAATTTGCGAATTTGTACACGCAGGCAAGCGCACTTTCGTATGCCGACCGTGAAAAGTTTATAGCGGATAGCGATTTCACCAATTTGCCATTTGCTGCCATGATCAATACGGCTTACCTTGAGCGCCGTGCAGAAAGCATTAGTGTTGATAAAGAATGGCGTCGCAAGCGCGCCGGTAATCCATACGCTGACGCAAACGTAGCGCTTGGCACCTCAATGGAGTTGCCTAACACCTCGCACGTTTCAATCGTAGATAAAGAAGGCAATGCAGTATCCATGACCACAAGCATTGAATTCATGTTTGGCTCTGGGATTATGGTAGAAGGCTTTTTGCTAAACAATCAGCTCACCGACTTCTCGTTCTCTCCAACGAAAAATAGATTCCCTGTCCCTAACCGCGTAGAGCCTGGTAAGAGACCTAGAAGTGCTATGAGCCCCACAATGGTGTTCGACAAAGAAGGTAACTTAGAAGTGGTTGTAGGCTCACCGGGTGGCTCGAGAATTGTAAGCTATGTCGCGCAAACGCTAATTGGTGTTTTGGACTTCGGTTTAGACATTCAGCAAGCGATAAACCTGCCTAAAATCACCAATAGAAACGATTATACGGCGTTAGAGAAGGGCACACCTATAGCTGAGCTTGAAGCGCCATTAAAGGCACTTGGTCATAACGTAAAAGTGGTGGATTTAAACAGCGGTCTTCACGGAATTCAGTTTAAATCAGGCAAACTAATTGGCGGTGCTGACCCTCGTAGGGAAGGTATTGCAGTAGGGCGCTAATTTGGCGTTTGCCTAGTTAAAACTAGATTCAGCAATGCGCTATTGCGTGAGAGAAAGCGGAAGGTTAAATATCTTCCGCTTTTTTTGTTTGAGGCGAGCGGTAACACTCGAGAGAAGAATTCTCTTTTATCGATTAGTTCGTGTAAGGCAATCAACCATCAAATATTAATATAACCTTCAAGGTAAGACACCGCTTGGCCAGAAATAAGCACGCGGTCGCCTGTCACCTCACACTTCACTATACCGCCTCGTTTAGATGCTTGATAAGCCATAAGCTTTGACCGTCCAAACACTTTTGCCCAATACGGCGCCAACCCCGTGTGGATTGAACCGGTAACCGGGTCTTCATCACCGCCGTTCGCGGGCCAAAAATAACGCGAAACAAAATCAAATTGCGTACCAGGCGCTGTCACTACCACATCATAGGGTGCGAGTGTTTTTAGTTGTTCGCTGTCTTGAATTACGCTTAAAACGTCATCTTCGTCAGAATAAACCGCAAAATAAGCTTGGTTATTTTTTAAAACGCTTTTGGGCTTGATAGAAAGCCCTTGCAGTAACGCTTCAGGCACATCGTTGACTGGGTGGGGCATTCTATTTGGGAAATCCATTTGAATGAATCCTTCGTCTTTCTTAACGATTTTCATCATTCCTACTGACTCTGCGAAAAGTGAAATATGTGATAGCTGATAATTTTCGCTAAAAATCACATAGGCAGAAGCCAACGTTGCGTGCCCACAAAAGTCGATTTCTGTCATGGGTGAAAACCAGCGGATAGTAAATACGCCGTTATCGTCTTCAACCAAGAATGCGGTTTCAGACAGGTTATTCTCGGCAGCAATTTCCTGCATTTTTTCATTACTGAGCCATTTGCCAGTGATAACAACAGCGGCAGGGTTACCTTTGAATCTTACACTGGTAAATGCATCAACAACGTTAATTTTAATTTTCATACAAACGCGCTTTTTCTATTATTTTTAAAGCTTTGAATTGGCATTAAGTAAAATGGGCTGCTATTCGTATCGCCCGTGTTTCCAGTCAGTGCAAGGTCATAAAAGTTTTCGTTGCAGCGCCTGCAATTGTAAGTACTTGGCCAAAACCTGCGTGTCCATTGTCATGCTAGTTTTTCTTACCGTCAACGATTATTGGCTTATAAACAAAGCACCTTTAAGGCGTAACTCTACATCGCAATCTAAAACTCGTTTCCCAGACTCTTGCGTGTAATACAGCTTTCCTGTTGTGGAAGCTGACAGTAAAAAGAGCATAGCGTATATTAATGAAAGCTTATGAAATAAAAATTTTCCTTGTTAGACGCCGCTGTCGCGACGATGCTTTTTGATTGACTCTGAAATAGCATTTGTCTTTTCTTGCGAACGACTCTTACACTTCTTCCTATCTTCAATATGCCCCGTCGAGCAGTTACTGTTCTCACCTTTTATCACTGCCGAAGTGGTGTTGTAGATTGCATCGACACCGTCATTAGGCGTATTGATTGTGCCACAGCCAACAATGGAAAGTGAAAAAAGAGATAATATGAGGTACTTCACTTAGTCAAATCCTTTTAGGTATATAGACTTTTAAATAAGGGGCGCAGGCACGTGGGCTAAAAGTCTAACGAAGTGAGCCAGCCTACATGTTTGCGTTCCAGGCCGCGTAGCGTGCGAGCTTAATTTTTGTTATGTGCCAGCGTACTTTCTACTGCTGCCATAACTTTACTGTGCCCAATAAATAAAACATACCATAAATACAGCATATAATTGAGCTTACTAACCAAAAGGTTATTGAATTCTGATGTACCACAGGGTCTGAAGTCAGAAAGGGGCCAATTAAGCCTGCGATACCACGCAAAAAATAGATGGCTGTGATTAGAGCTAAACAGGTTTTTAGTAGAGGTAATTTGATGATTATGCCTGCACCAGAAAACGCATATAAGCCCCAGCCCGTAAGAATTGAGGCAATTACTAAAGTTGCAATTGTGGGGTACGGGTCACCCTGAGCTGCGAGTTGAGCCATGCGTTGACCAGCACCAAAAAAGAGATACCAATCAGGACCGCCGATAATACAACTTATATGAAGTAGTGCAGCCAAGATGCTTAAACTGCCAGCGATTATTAGTTGATTATTCTTGTGCATTCAAATTCCTTTTGGCACATACATGCAGCTATAATGGCGCAAGCCGCTGCATGTATGTGTCCCACTTGAGCGCGTTGTTAGCCGTTTTTACCAAACCTACTGTTTCGTTAGCATTAACCGACGCAAATCTCGCTCCGCACGCATAACAAAAAGAATACGAACCTTTTCATCATCATACTTGTAGAAAACACGACACGGAGTTACAACGACTTCACAACAATTGAGGTGTTCCAGTTCTGGTGGGACGCGTCCAGACTCTGGAAAATCAACCAAACGTTCAACTTTTGTAAAAACCGTTTGCACCAGTTGTTTAGCAGCCACGACATTTTCAAGCGCGATGTATTCAGCAATGCCATTCATATCGGATAGAACCGGCTCCGTCCAAATTATTTCAACCATTTTGACATTCTGTCCTTAGCATCTTGATGGCTTACCACTTTGCCATCCGCTAGAGCTCGCTCGCCACGAGCAATGCCTTCTAGGATCGCTAAACGATTTTGCATAAATTCATAATCTTCTACATCAATAAGGTAAGCTGACGGCTTTCCGTGCTCAGTTATTAATACTGGCTCTTTCGTATCATGAAGATCGGCAAGGATCTTAGTAGCCTGCCGTTTTAGTGACGTCACAAGTTCTACTTTCATTTGAGCTGCTCCAAAGTAACATTAAAGTGATACTATTCTATCACTCTGAGCATGGCAAGTTTTCAAACGGCTAGACACAATGACTCCCTGAGAAATGCTAGCCTCCGCATTTTCGTGGGTTAGCTAACAGCAAAACTGCTCACCAGAGCCATAATTAGTTTGTTCAATACTAAATCAATTTGGAGGCTAGCATGAACAAACATAGCATGATTTTTATCGGGTTGGATACGCATAAAGAGTTTCATGAGGTTGTTTATTGTGAAGAACAGCGTGGAGCGACGCCTGTTCATTATGGGCGTATTCCCTCATCTAAGGTTAGTGTCAAAAAGCTACTTCGTCAGTTTGAATCTAAATATCCTGGTGCAACACTTCACGTTGTTTACTAAGCAGGGCCATGTGGCTACTGGATATATCGTCTCATTACCAGTCTTGGGCATTGTTGCTATGTCGTGGCTCCGTCTCTTATTCCCAAAAAGCCAAGGGAGCGAATTAAAACTGACCGCCGAGATGCGCTTAAGCTCGTTAGGTCATTAAAGTCTGAAGATCTCACGCCCATATATGTTCCCGAGCCTGAGGACGAAGCCTTTCGCGACTTATACCGTACTCGTGAAGCGGCAATGAAGGATTTAAAAGAAGCAAAGTATCAACTCAAAGCCTTATTACTTCTCAACAACATACGTAATGAAGGCACTGCCAACTGTTCGAAGAAGCACCTTCGCTGGCTCACCGAACTGATTTTGCCTCATCCAGCCCAGTAAATTGTCTTGCAGGAACAACTGCAAACCATTGAGGAGCGTATCCGGCGACTGGAAAGGATGAGCGGTCACCGGGCTACGGCGGAGTGAGTAAGGTAGGCGCTGTTCATTGAGAAATGAATAATCCACGAATACCAGCATTAGAAGCGACGAGATTACTGCCTCATCCGGTGCGTTAGCTCATTTATTTTAAGTGAGAAATAAAGCTAATTATGGACTGAAATAGTGTCAGGGATGCACTCGCTCAGGGTTGACAAAGGGAGTCATACCAACACCCCCATAAGGGGCAGTAACCCGTGGGTTAAAATCCGCGCGAAGCGACAGAGCCCACGTGTTACTGTCCCAGCGAACGCAGCGAGTGTTAATGCTTTTGTTATACGCAATTTGCTACATCTGTAGCGTATTGCTACAATGTAGCGGCTAACTATTGGGAGACATATTATGGCAACCGCGAGCGTAAGACTAGACCAAGATCTAGTTGAGAAAGCTACCATTATGGGCAAAGCACTAAATCGAACTATGCCAAAACAGATTGAGCATTGGGCAAAGATAGGTGAAATGATGGAAGATAATCCCGATTTGCCATACGAATTTGTGAAACAGGCAATTATTTCTAAAGCTGAAAAAGAGGCTGGAAAATTGGAGCCTTACGATTTTGGCTAAGATTACCAATGTTTTACAGACAGCTAATTTTAAGAGAGCAGTAAAGAAGTTACATCAGAATCAGAAAAAAGACTTGGATAAAGCCGTTAAGGAACTAATGGCCGATCCTCTTCTAGGTGAGCAAAAAAAAGGCGACCTAGCCTTTCTTCGCGTGTACAAATTCAAGATGGTCAAGCAGTTAACCTTACTAGGTTACAGCTACGAGGATGGCACTGTAATACTTGAATTGATAGCTCTTGGTTCTCATGAAAACTTTTACCGTGATGTTAAAAAGTTATTATGACCAATTGCGTATAACATTACGCTAAGCGGCACAGTTGCGTGGGGCATTATGGCGAAGCCGCCCCGCGTGTATGCGTCCCAGCGAACGAAGTGAGTGTGTTGATTGGTTTTTTAGCCCAGCGCACGCAAAACTGCCTTTGGCTCTTTGGCGACCACATTTAACAGCGCTAATGCTGGACCATGAGGAGTTCGGTCGCCTCTCTCCCAATGCCTAAGAGTTGACACACTAATACAAAATTTGGAAGCAAACTCCATTTGTGTTAATCCCAAGCCGTGCCTAATCTTGGCTACATCAACGTGAGGTGGGCGATGTACTTTAGCAGCCACCTTTTTGCCGTCATTAAGATCGATTGCCTCTTGAAGCCCTTGGGCAATACTTTCATATGCATTATTCATAAGCTTTCTCCAATGCTTTCTTTGCTAGAATTTCAACGAGTTTAGCCAATTCATTCCTATCAGCCTTGGACAAATTCGCGCGCTCACTTTTCCCAAACATGGTAAGAAGATATAAAGGAATACGCTCATCGTGATAGTAATAGATAACTCTTACACCACCGCTTTTACCTTTATTGCCTCTACTCCAGTGTAACTTACGAATACCGCCAGTACCTTCCATGATATCTCCCGCTTTTGGGTGCTCAGAAAGATAATCAATTAAGGCTTTACGCTCAGATTCGTAAAGTAATGAATCTGCTCGTTTAATGTATTCAGGTAATTCAGTTATTGTGGTAAGCATAACGCTGATTGTAATCCATTGGATTACTTTGGTCAAAGAGAGAAATAAGGGCTAACACCCGCATAACGGGAAAAAATACGTAGGCTACAATACTAAGCGAAGCGCAAGGAGCCTACGTGTTTTTGTCCCAAGGAGCGCCAGCGACAGAGTCAATGCGTTTGTTAGTTGCCGTAAATTCAATAGGTGTGCTAACATTTGTGTGTACATTTCATAAGGAGTTTACTATGGATACCCGTATTCAGTTTAGAGTAGATGAAGAAACTAAACGGCTAGCTCAGATAATGGCCGAAAGCCAAGGACGCACTTTAAGTGACGCTTGTAGAGAGCTTACGGAAGAACTCGCTGAACAGCAACGAAAAATAATTAATCATGATCAGTGGCTTACTGAAGAGGTTAATGCTGCGTTCAGTAAATTAGAGAGTGGGCAAAGCAAGTTTGTCAGTCATGAAGAAGCGAACTTGGACATGGAAGCTCGAAAAATGAAAATTAGGAATAAAGCCAAAAAATGATCTTATGGGAAAAAAGTTCGTTGGACGATCGTGAGGCTATTTTCGAGTTTTTATACGAATTTAACCCATTAGCAGCAGAAAAAACTGATGCAATAATTGAGAAGAAAGTTGAAAACTTGAACCAGCAACCTTTTATGGGAGTGGAGAGAGAGGATATACCGGGAAGACTGTTAATAATTTCAGAGGTTTCAATGATTGTTTCATATTTCATAAAAGACGACATTATTCACATTCTTCGAGTTTTACACCAAAAGCAAAAATTTCCTGTAGGCAACTAACGCTAAGCTTTGGGGCGCTAGCACGTGGGCTAAAATCCGAACGAAGTTAGTGAGCCCACGTGTTAGCGTCCCAGCGACCTAAGGGAGTGCCAACAGCGTTTTGTTATGTTTTGTTGCTGATAAGAGCGAAAGCCCTATTAATACTAACAGCTTCAAAGTTTGAAGGGTTACTCTTTAGAGTATTTGCCATGAACTCAGCAGCCATACCGAATGGCTTTTCTGGAACCTGTTTTTCTAGTTGAACTCCTTGTTCTTGCTGTGCAATTAAAAATTCCAATGCGGCCTGGTTGCATTTTTCAACCCAAGATGCATCCTTTGCAACAGCATCATTTAGCGGTTTGCACGATATTGTGAGCTCCGATTCAGAGCTTGAAGCGCTGAAAGCAATTGATTGAGATGCATTGTTATTCGCGAAGCTTGCGTTGCTAAAAGCAAACAGCAGAGTTGCCAAAATTAATTGTTTAAAAATCCTATGAATCATAAATTTCTCCTTAAAACATAACACCCGCATAACGGGCAAAAACACGTGGGCTACAATTTCTAGCGAAGCGCCAGGAGCCCACGTGTTTTTGTCCCCAACGAGATAATTGGACTCCCCAACCTAATAGGTTGGTCTAACATTTACGTTGTCACACACAAAGGTTAGATAGGAGTCCATCTATGTATAATATGCTCACTGGTGTAGATTTAGCAAAAAAAGAG
>VMHT01167479.1_pt1 | contig 13524 bp, 16 predicted proteins | sample 4693611 | NCBI WGS metagenome assembly VMHT01 (sample SAMN12280063, study PRJNA550983) | marine metagenome | isolation source: seawater sampled from same location over 5 years 0.02-0.2 micron viral filtrate | place: USA: collected off the coast of southern California halfway between the port... ... | reverse complement strand
CATCAAAATCAGAAAAGAGAAGAAGGGGTTCCTTATATCATTCATCCTGTTGCTGTAGCTAAAATTTTAACCGAATTGAAATTAGATAGTGCAACTATAACTACTGGTTTATTACATGACACAATTGAGGACACTAAAGAAACATATGAAAGTGTAAAAAAAGAATTTGGTGAGGAAGTTGCAAATTTAGTTGATGGTGTTACAAAAATTTCAGCACTAGAAGATAAAGCTTCAAATTCTTCTAAAGAAGAAAATTTTAGAAAATTAATTTTAGCTACATCTAAAGATATTAGAGTTTTATTAGTAAAACTCGCAGATAGATTACACAATATGAGAACAATACATTTTGTTAAAGATAAAGATAAGGTTATTCGAAAAGCTAAAGAAACAATGGAGATATATGCTCCCTTAGCAGATAGAATGGGAATGAATAGAATTAGAGATGAGTTAGAAGATTTATCTTTTTCAGTTTTAAATAAACCTGCAAGAGATCTAATTTTAGAACGATTAAAATTTATTAAAAACAATAGAGACGATACTTTTAAATCAATTTCTTTAGATTTAATAGAGCTTTTAAAAAAAAATGGAATAAAAGCAACCATAACCGGAAGAGAGAAAACTCCATTTTCAATTTGGAGAAAAGTACAAAATAAAAAAATATCCTTAGAGCAACTTACAGATATAATTGGTTTCAGAATAATTGTAAAAAATATAGAAGATTGTTATAAAACTCTAGGAGTTTTTCATAATGAGTTTCGTGCAATACCAGGAAAATTTAAAGACTATATATCAACACCAAAAATTAATAAATATAAGTCGATACATACTTCAGTAATTGGACCAAAAAAAAATAGAATAGAAATACAAATCAGAACCTTTGAAATGCAAGAATTTGCCGAACGAGGCATTGCATCACATTGGAAGTATAAATCTTCTGAGAAATTTTCAGAACTATCATGGAAAGAGTACGACTGGTTGAGAGATTTGGTTGAAATTATAGAAACAGGAAATAGTCCTGAACACTATTATGAATTTACTAAACTTCAAATGTTTCAAGAAAATGTTTTTTGTTTTACACCTAAAGGTGCTGTCATTAAGTTGCCTATGAAAGCTACACCCATAGATTTTGCATACGCTGTACACACAAAAATAGGTGATAGTGCTATAGGATGCTCAATAAACGGAAGAAATACCACATTACAAACAATACTTAAAAATGGTGATCTAGTAGAAATTGAGACTTCAAAAAATGCATCTCCATCTTTACATTGGTTAAGTTCATCTAAAACTGGAAAAGCTAGAGCTGCCATAAGAAGATATTGGCAGGATAAATCTTTAGAGAATACTAAAATTGTTGAAAAAAATTATTCTACTTCTATTGAAGTTGATTTGCCACATAGACCAGGTGCATTAGGTGATATTTCTGCTTTGATAGGTTTAAATAAAGCTAATATAATAAACGTTGAGTTACTTGATAGAAAAGAAGATTACTTGAAATTTTCATTTGATTTACAGATTAAGGATTTGAAAAATTTTACTAACTTGATAAGTCAAATAAAGCAAAGTAATTTAAATTTTAAAATAATTAGACATAAAGAGAAAAAAAATGCTTTCATTAAAAGAATCTTTAAAAATTTTAAAAGAGACTAACGCTTTAGTAGAGGGTCATTTTATTTTGTCTTCTGGGTTACATAGTTCTAAGTATGTCCAATGCGCACAATTAATGAGTAAGCCAGAAAAAGCAATTAAAATATGTGAGTCTTTATCCGAAAAAATTAAAACTAACTTAGCTGATTTTGATTTAATTTTATCTCCTGCCATGGGCGGAATAATTGTGCGATATGAAATTGGTAAATTACTGAACAAAGAAACTATTTTCTCAGAAAGGGTAAATGGTCAATTTCAACTTAGAAGGAATTTTGAAATAAAAAAAGATTCTAAAGTTTTAATTATAGAAGATGTAATTACAACTGGTAGATCAAGTATTGAATGTTCTAAATTGGTAACAGATAATGGAGCTGAAATTATTGGTTATGCATGTATTATTGATAGAACCAATGGTAAATCCAATATCAAGCAAAAAATTATATCACAAATAGAACTATACATTCCAACTTTTGAAGAGAATAAATTACCGAAAAGTTTATCATCAATGAAACCAGTTAAACCTGGAAGTAGAAATCTTTAATGAGTAAGATTAGACTTGGTGTTAACATTGACCACGTAGCAACTGTTAGAAATGCTAGAGGAGAAATCTACCCAAGTCCTTTAAGAGCAGCATTAATAGCTCAAAAGAATGGAGCTGATTCTGTTACAATTCATTTAAGAGAGGACAGAAGGCATATAAAAGAATTAGATCTTAAACAAATTAAAAAAAAATTAAAAATACCTTTAAATCTCGAGATTGCTGCAACGCAAGAAATGTTAAATATAGCTTTAAAAAATAAACCACCTTTTGTTTGCATTGTTCCAGAAAAAAGAAAAGAAATTACAACAGAAGGAGGTCTAAATTTAAATTATAAAAAAAGTTATATTAAAAAAATTATTAATCTATTAAAAAAAAAAAAAATTAGAGTTAGTTTGTTTATTGAACCAAATTTAAAAGATATAATCCAGTCAAAAGAATTTAATGCAGACTGTGTTGAAATTCATACTGGCAAGTTATGTAATTTAATAAATGATAAAAAAAACTACAAAAATGAATTAGATAAAATAAAAAAGGCTGTATTAATTGGGAATAAATTAGGTTTAGAGGTGCATGCCGGACATGGATTAACTTATAAATCAGCTAAAATTTTATCAAAATTAAAAGGTATTCAAGAATTTAATATTGGACACTTTTTAATTGGAGAGTCAATTTTTATTGGTTTATCAAATTCAATTAAAATATTTAAAAAAATTTTAAAATCATGAAAATACATGGAATTGGAACTGATATAGTGAGTGTTGATAGAATAAAAAAATCGTTAAAGAATAATAATTTTATTTCGAGAATATTTAGTAAACAGGAAATAAGTAAATGTAAAAAATTATCAAAATTAAATAATTGTTATGCAAAAAGATTTGCCGCAAAAGAAGCGTTTTCTAAAGCATTAGGAACGGGCATTTCTAAAGGAATTAAATTCAATGAAATTATTATCCTTAATGAAAAAAATGGAAAACCATTTATAAAAATTGTAGGTGATACTAAAAAGATTATTGAAAAAATATTTAAAAAAAAAAAATCTACTATTTCTTTGTCACTTTCTGATGAAAAAAAATACGCTGTAGCATTTGTAACAATTTCATTATGAAAAAAAAAAATTTTTCCACAATTATAATTGAAAATTTTAAAACATTATTTGGCGCATTAATTATAGCTGTTCTTATTAGATCTTTGTTATTTCAACCCTTCTATATCCCTTCATCATCAATGGAGCCAACTCTATTAGTTGGTGATCGTATTTTTGCATCAAAATACGTATACGGTTACAGCAGACACTCATTTCCTTTTAGTCCTAATCTATTTAATGGTCGACTATTATCAAAAAATCCTAAAAGAGGTGATTTAGTAATTTTTAAAACACCAGCAGATAACAGAACCGACTATATAAAGCGTCTTATAGGCCTTCCTAATGATACAATTCAATTTATTAATGGTGAGCTTTACATAAATGGAAAATTAATTACTAAAAAAAAAGTTGAGCAAAACCAATCAATCAGGTGTGGAAAATTTATTTTAGAAACAAATACTTTCATAGAAACTTTACCTAATGGTGTAAAACATTTAGTAGCATATAAAAAAATTGGCTCTACTCAAAACACGCAAATATATAAAGTGCCAGAAAATCACTATTTTTTCTTAGGAGATAACAGAGACTGCTCAAAAGATAGCAGGTATCTTGATGACGTGGGATATGTAAAAAATGTAAATTTAGTTGGGAAAGCAAAAATAATTTTTTTTTCAAACGATACTTATAAAGGGAGTCTTCTAGAGTTTTGGAATTTAAATAATTCATTTAGACTAAAAAGATTATTTAAAATATTATAATGATAGATAAAATAAAAGAACTTGAAAAGATTATTAAATATACTTTTAAAGACCCATTATTATTAAAAGTTTCGTTAACTCATAAAAGCTATGATAGTAAAAAAAATAACGAAAAATTAGAATTTTTAGGAGATAGAGTGCTTGGTTTAGTTATATCTCAAAAGCTTTTAGTAAAATTTCCTGAAGAGAAAGAAGGAATAATAGACAAAAAATTTGCTAATCTAGTTAATAAAAAAACATGCTTACTGATAGGTAAAAAACTTAACCTTAAAAAATATTTGTATCTTGGATTGGCACATAAAAATTTAGAAAGATCTGCCGATAAAATTGTTGGAGATTGTTTAGAAGCTATAATTGGAGCAATTTATTTAGATGGTGGTCTTAAATCTTCTGAAAAATTTATATTTAACTTCTGGAATTTTTATATAGATAAGTCAGTTATCACTCTTGTTGATTCGAAAACTCAATTACAAGAATTTAGCTTAAAAAAATTTAAAGAACTTCCTAAATATTTTTTTCATAAAAAAAAAGGGCCTCAGCACAATCCTATTTTTAGAACTGAAGTCCAAATTCCAAATTCAAAAAAAATGTCAGGTTCTGGTTCTTCTAAGAAAAATGCTCAACAAAATGCTGCATACAAACTATTAAAATTTTTAAAAATATGAACTGGGATGATGAATGTTATCTTTTATCAAAAAGAAAATTTAGAGAAAACGCTAACATCATAAACGTTTTTACTTCAAAAAAAGGAAAAGTTGGAGGAGTTGTTTATGGAGGAAATTCCAGAAAAATTAGAAATTATTTGCAAATCTCTAACAAGATATTTGTTTCACACATTTCAAAAAGTGAAAATAAAATTGGTTACTTTAAAACAGAATTGATTAAACCTGTATCTCCTTTATATTTTAATGACAAAGAACGAACATCGGCTTTAATTTCATTATGTTCATTATTAAATATTTTACTTCCCGAGTCACAACCAAATAAAAAAATATATGAAATATTTGATAATTTAATTAATTCACTTAATCTTGATAATTGGATTATTTTATATATTTTCTTTGAAATAAACCTAATTAAAGAACTAGGTTATGACGTAAATTTATCAAGCTATAATGAAATTAATGATGAGCCAACTAATATTAAAAAGATAAATATTGACAGTTTTATTTATGAAGTTCCAAATTATCTGATACAAAAAAAAATTCCGGAAATTGTAACTAATAATTTAATAAGAAAATCTCTTTATTTTACAAGAAACATAATAGTAAATAAATTTTTTTTACCTAATAATATTCCTTTTCCAAAATCAAGAGTCATATTAGAAAATTATTATAATTAATTTCTATTAATCTTTTTAGCAACTTCTAACGCAAAATAAGTTACAATAGCTCTAGCACCAGCTCTTTTAAAAGCTATTAAACTCTCGTAAATAGAATCTTCATTTATTAATTTATTTTTAATTCCGTTTTTTATTAAGCTATACTCTCCGGAAACCTGGTATGCCATTACTGGAATTTTGAAATTATCATTAATTAACTTTATGATATCTAGGTAAGGTAATCCTGGTTTAACCATTACAATATCAGCTCCCTCTTTAATATCTAACGACACTTCACGAATTGCTTCGAGACTATTTGCTGAATTCATTTGATAGTTTTTCTTATTACTTTTTAATAAATTTTTAGATCCAACAGCATCTCTGAATGGTCCATAAAAACTTGAAGCATATTTCACAGCATACGAAAGTATTTGAACTATTTCATGTCCATTTTTATCCAAAGCTTTTCTTATTTTTCCTACTCTTCCATCCATCATGTCTGAAGGCGCAATTACATCACAACCCATTTCTGCTTGTAAAATTGATTGTTTAACTAATATTTCAATAGTTTCATCATTTAAGACGTATTCATTTTTTAACAAACCATCATGCCCATGTGAAGTATAGGGATCTAGAGCAACATCACACATAATTCCAATTTCATTTTTAAATCTTTTTTTGATATATTTTATAGCTTTACAAACGAGATTATTTTCATTTAAGGCCTCGTCTCCAAATAAATTTTTTTTTTTATTATTTATAAAAGGAAAAAAAGCAATCATTGGTATTCTATTTTTAATTGCTTCACTTACAATAATGTTCAATTTATCAACAGAATATCTAAATACTCCTGGCATTGATTTAATAGCTTGTTTCTTATTATTACCATCTATCAAAAATATTGGTAATATTAGGTCATTTGCTGATAGGCTGTTTTCTTGGATCAGCCTTCTAGACCAGTCATATTTTCTGCTTCTTCTAAGTCTTAATTGAGGAAATTTTCCAGTAATCATGTTTTAATTATTTTAAAATGCGACAAATCTATTATACAAATATATAATACAAAAAGGTAAATAACAATAAAACATGGATACAGATTCTAAAAATATAGTGAACTTAGATTTAAAAAGAGAAGATAAAATTTTAAATTTTAATGATTTTCAAAAACAAGACATTAGTTTTGATATAACAAAGCTGCAAGAAGCTTATAGTCAAATTATCCAAACTAAAAAATTTGATGATGGTGGTGGTATATCTCATTTTGGAGCTATCTGTTTAACACAAAAACCAGGAGACCCAGATTCTGTTAAAGGCAATAAAGCTAGAGGCGTGTATTGGACTAAACCAAGTAAAAATGGAAAAGAAGTCACAAGAGACGTGAGAATAAATGAGTCTGAATATTCAGAATTTATTCCAGATTATGAAAACACATACTTTAAAGAAGTGTATGATGTTCTTACTTCAAAATACAAATTAGGTAGAGTAAGAATTCTTCTAAAAGAACCAAGATCAACATTGAGCTGGCACAGGGATCCTGAACCAAGATTACACATACCTATAATAACTAACCCAGGATGTTTAATGGTTATTGATAATATAGCAAAACATATGCCTGCTGACGGTTCTGTCTGGGTCACTAATAATACTAAATATCATAACGCATTTAATGGTGGTGAAGAAAACAGAATTCATCTTGTTGCGTGCGTTTTAGATTATAAATTTAATTAAATTGAATTACTTATTTAACAAAGTTTGTATTGCCTCAGATCATGGCGGTTATAAGTTAAAAGAAGCAATTAAAGATTTTTTAATTGATAAAAGAATTTCAATTTTGGATCTTGGACCGTACAATACGAATACAGTAGATTACCCAGATTTTGCAAAGAAACTTTCAAATAGAATTAAAGCTAAAAAAAGTGATATTGGCATTCTTGTATGCGGTTCAGGTACTGGAATGGCCATAAGTGCTAATAAAATTAAAACTATTAGAGCAGCTGTTTGTTATAATCTAAGGTCTACAATATTGTCTCGTCAACATAATAATGCTAATATAATAGCATTAGGTGCTAGACTAACTAAAAAAAATTTAGCTTTAAAATTAGTTGAAGTATTTTTAAAAACTAAATTTGAAGGTGGTCGACATTTAAAAAGAGTTAAAAAAATATAAATATGTCAACAGCAATTAAAATAAATAAATATCTAAATAGTTTTTTTAAATTGGATCTTAAAGAAGCAGATGTGGAATTATACGACTCAATAAAAAACGAATTTACAAGACAACAAAATCATATTGAGTTGATTGCCTCTGAAAATATTGTGTCTAAAGCGGTTTTAGAAGCACAAGGTTCTGTATTAACTAATAAATATGCCGAAGGTTATCCTGGAAAAAGATATTATGGAGGGTGCGAACATGTTGATGTGTCAGAAAATTTAGCTATAGAAAGAGCTAAAAAATTATTTAATTGTAAATTTGCAAATGTTCAACCTCATTCTGGCGCACAAGCTAACGGAGCTGTTTACTTAGCTTTAATAAAACCAGGTGATACTATTTTAGGAATGAGCTTAAATTCTGGAGGTCACTTAACGCACGGAGCAAAACCTGCACAATCAGGTAAATGGTTTAATGCAATTCATTATGAAGTAGATAAGGAAACTGGTTTGATTGATTACGAAAGTGTAGAAAGGCTCGCCGTTGAAAATAAACCTAAAATAATTATTGCAGGTGGAAGCGCATACTCACGAATAATTGATTTTAAAAAATTTAGGAATATTTGTGATAAAGTGGGAGCATATCTTCTTGTTGACATGGCTCATTTTTCAGGTTTAGTTGCTGGTGGCGAGTATCCTAATCCAACTAAATACGCTGATGTAGTAACTTCGACAACACATAAAGTTCTTAGAGGGCCGAGAGGTGGTATAATTCTTACCAATAGAGAGGAACTAATAAAAAAGTTTAATAGTGCAATTTTTCCTGGTCTTCAGGGTGGCCCTTTGATGCATGTAATCGCAGCTAAAGCTGTGTGTTTTAAAGAAGCTTTATCAAATGATTTTAAAATTTATACTAAAAATGTAATTAACAATGCTAAAGTATTATCGGAAAGTCTTACTAAAAAAGGTTTTAAGATTTTTTCTGGTGGAACAGATACTCATTTAATGTTGTTAGATTTAAGATCTTTTAATGTGACAGGTAAAGATGCTCAAGCTTCACTAGGGCGTGCAAATATTACTTGCAATAAGAATGGAATACCTTTTGACACTGAAAGTCCAATGATTACATCAGGTATTAGACTCGGCACTCCTGCTTGTACTACAAGAGGATTTGAGTCAGAAGAATTTAAATTAATTGCAGAACTTATTTTTAAAGTTATAAAGGGTTTAAGTGAAAATAAAGAGAATAATTCAAAAATAGAAAATGAAGTCAAAAAAGAAATAGTAAAACTCTGTTCTTTATTTCCTATATATTATAAATAAATTAAATATGCTTTGTCCATTTTGTAGAGAAAAAGATACATCAGTTGTTGACTCTAGACCTTGTGAAGAGGGTACAGCAGTTAGAAGAAGAAGATTATGCACCTGTCATGGAGGAATGAGATTTACAACATTTGAACGAGTTCAATTCCAAGAATTAACAGTTATTAAAGGGAACGGAAAAAGGGAGCCATTTGACAGAGAAAAGATATCAAAATCTATACGAATAGCTACACGAAAAAGACCTATAGACTCTGATGCTATAGAAAATTTTATTTCAAAAATAGTCATGAAAGTCGAAGGTCTTGGAGAAAGTGAGGTTCCAACGCCCACAATTGGAAAATTCATTATGGAAGGTCTATCGTATCTTGATAAAGTTGCTTATGTTCGTTTTGCTTCAGTATATAAAAACTTTAAAGAAGCAAAAGATTTTGAACAATTCGTAGGCAATTTAGATGATAATAAATCATAATTTTTATTTAAATCTTGCTTTTAGCCAAGCTGAAAAAAATTTAGGTAAAACTAAATTAAATCCCTCTGTTGGAGTTGTTGTAGTAAAAAATAACTCAGTTATTTCAACTGGCGTAACATCTATTAATGGCAGGCCACATGCAGAATTTAATGCTCTTAAACATAAAATTAATTATAAAGATGCAGATTTATATGTAACATTAGAACCTTGTACACACTATGGTTTAACTCCTCCCTGTATAAACATTATTAGAAAAAGGCAAATTAAAAATGTTTATTATAGTTTTAATGATCCGGATAAACGAACTTTCAAAAAAGCAAAATTAATATTAAAAAAAGATAAAATTGTAACTAAACAATTGTTTAATAAAAGGTATAGAAATTTTTATAAAAGTTATTTAATAAATCAAAAAAATAAAATTCCATATATTTCAGCAAAAATAGCTGTTTCAAAAGATTTTTTTACAATTAATAAAAAATCTAAATGGATTACTAATAGTCACTCTAGAAAAATATCACATTTAATTAGATCCCAATTTGACTGTTTAATTTCAACCTCTAAATCAATTAATAAAGATAATTCATTACTCAATTGTAGAATTAAAGGAATAAACGAAAATAAACCTGATTTATTTATTTTGGATTTAGATTTAAAGCTTAAAAAAAATCTTTTATTAACAAAATTAAATAATAAAAGAAAAACTTTTATTATAACAATGTGCACGGATAAAAAAAAATTATTATTTTATAAGAAATTAAATTATAAAATTATTATAATAAGATCATTAAATACTACTGAGGATTTTCATTTATTGTTCAAAAAATTATTTCAATTAGGCTATTCTAGAATTTTATTTGAAACAGGATTAATTATATTAAATGAACTTATCAAACATAATTTTTTAAATGATCTTTACCTGTTTCAAAGTAATAAAAAACTGGGAACAAATGGAAATAATAATATTTCTTCAAGCTGTTTAAAAAAAATGAATTTAAAAAATATTCTAAAAGTTAATTTGAATGATGATAAACTTTATAAAATAAAGGTCAATTAATGTTTAATGGGATAATTTATAAAACTGGTAAAATTAAATCGATAAATAGAAAAAAAAATAGCTTCTATATAGAAGTTGAAAGTAATTTAAAAAAAAATACAAAAGATATTGGATCTTCAATATCATGTAATGGTGTTTGCTTAACTATAGTTAAAATTAAAAATAATTCAATTTTTTTCTACGTTTCTGACGAAACTTTAAAAAGATCTAATTTTAAATTTTTAAAAATTAATCATATAATTAATTTAGAAACTTCAATGAATTATGGACAAGAAATTTCAGGACATTTTATACAGGGACATGTGGATGCTACCGCAATAATAAGAAAAATTATTTTTATCGACAAAACATGGTTGATTAGATTAACTTTGAGCGATCTAAAACTTAAAAAATTTCTCGTGGAAAAGGCATCGATTTCCATTAATGGCATCTCTCTTACTATTTCAAAAGTTTCAAAAACTTTTTTTGAAATCAATGTAATCCCACATACATTAAAATTAACTAATCTTAAGAATCTTAGAATAAAAGATCTAGTTAATGTAGAATTAGATATTTTTGGTAAATATATATATAAATATTCTAATTAATGACTAAAAATAAATTTTCCAATATTTCAGATATTATTAAAGATGCTAAAAAGGGAAAAATGTTCATTTTAGTAGATGATAAGGATAGAGAAAATGAGGGTGATTTAGTTATTCCTGGCTCTAAATGTTTTTCTGAAAATATTAATTTCATGGCGAAGCATGGAAGAGGTTTAATATGCTTAGCTTTAACAAAAAAACAAATTGAAAATTTAAAATTACCGTTAATGTCACCAATTAATAAGTCAAGAATGCAAACTGCATTTACAGTATCTATTGAAGCAAAGAGAGGCATTAGTACTGGTATTTCAGCTCATGATAGAGCAACAACTGTGAAAACTGCAATTAACCCTATGTCAAAAAAAAAAGATATTGTATCTCCTGGGCATGTATTTCCTTTAGTAGCTAGAAACGGCGGGGTTTTAGAAAGAGCTGGCCACACTGAGGCATCAGTTGATATTTCTAAATTAGCAAAACTTAACCCAAGTTCCGTTATATGTGAGGTGATGAATGAAGATGGACGTATGGCCAGACTTAATGATTTATTTAGATTTTCAAAAAAACATAAAATTAAATTAGCTTCAATTGCTGATATTATTTCTTATAGATTGAAATATGAAAAGCTAATATTTAAAGTATCAACGAAATCAATTTCTCTTAGTAATTTAGGTAAAATTTTCACACATACTTATAAAAATAAATTAGATAAAAATATTAATTTTGCTATTACAAGGGGTAAATTTAATAAAAATAGATCAACACCTATTAGAGTACTATCTACTAAACTAAAAAATAGAAATTTTATTAATAACAAGGAAATTAAAAAATCCCTTAAATATTTGTCCAAATATAAAAATTTTATACTTTTAATTATAAATAATAGTAATAATACCCTCAATAATGATATTAATACTTTAAGATACTATGGTATTGGGGCACAAATAATTAAAGATTTGAATATTAAAAATATGATATTGATATCGAGAAGCAAAAAAAAAATAATAGGATTAGATGGATTTGGTTTAAAAATTACTAAACAAATCATTATAAAATGAAGAAAATTTTAATTGTTAATTCTAATTATTATAAAAAAATTTCAAATAATTTAGTATCAAATGCTATAAAAAAATTATCTTTAGCAAAGATGAAAATAAGTATATTAAATGTTCCAGGTATTTTTGAAATTCCTATAGCTATTAGAAAAAATATTAAAAAATATGATGGATTCGTAGCTTTAGGGTGTGTAATAAAAGGTGAAACTCCACATTTTGATTTAATAAGTTCATCAACTTTTAATTCAATTATGAAAATATCTATTTCTTACAATAAACCAATTGGCAATGGTATTGTTACAGCTTTAAATTTAAAACAAGCTATTGCAAGAAGCAATAGATTTAACTCTAAAAAACCTAATAAAGGTTCAGAAGCTGCCAAAGCAGTCATATTAATTTTGAATAATGAACCTAAAAAAATCTAAAAATTCGTCTCCAAGAATTAAAGTTATCCAAAAACTTTACAATTCACTAATGAATCCAGGTATAGAAATTGAATTCCCTAAAAATCAATATAAAAAGTTTATTAAAGATGTGGTTAATGGAACATTGGAAAGATCAGATTTAATAGAGGAAGCTATTAATACTCATTTAGCAGATGATATAAAATTATGTAAAACTGATAAATTATTAAAAATAATCCTTTTTGCTGGGGTTTTTGAGCTTCTATTTAAACACAATACTCCTACAAAGGTCATAATAAGTGAGTATATCCTTGCCTCTGAGTACTTCTTAGAGAAAATTCAAATTGGTTACTTAAATGCAATTCTAGATAAAATTGCAAAAATTTTAAGAAAATAAGAATAATAATTGTTATTTAATTCAAGTTTAGCTTGCGTTTTTTACTTATTTTTGGCATTTATCCCAATATTATAATGACTAATTATTTAGAATTACTTTATCTTATATCTTTTACCGGTGTTTTAGCTGTTGCTTACAGTTATCTACTTTCAGGTCAAATAATATCTTCAAGTGCTGGTAATGCGCGTATGCAAGAAATTGCAGAAGCTATTCAAATTGGAGCGAAAGCTTATTTAAATAGACAGTATAAAACAATTGCAATTGTGGGTGTTATCGTTTTAGCTATTGTAACCTATTTTTTTAATTATCTTGTTGGGCTAGGATATTTTATTGGTGCCTTTTTATCAGGCGTGGCTGGTTATGTAGGAATGCTAATTTCTGTAAAGGCAAATGTTAGAACTGCAGAAGCTGCTAGAAAAAGTTTGCAGTCAGGTCTTACAATTGCATTTAAATCTGGAGCAATCACAGGATTATTAGTTGCTGGATTGGCTTTATTGTCTATAACAATTTATTATATTATTTTAATTAATTTAAATGTTGATAATAGAGAAATTATAAATGCCCTTGTGGCCCTTGGGTTTGGAGCTTCTCTAATCTCTATTTTTGCAAGATTAGGTGGTGGAATTTTTACAAAAGGTGCTGATGTAGGAGCTGACTTAGTTGGTAAGGTTGAAGCCGGTATACCAGAGGATGATCCAAGAAATCCAGCTGTAATTGCCGATAATGTCGGAGATAATGTTGT